>ENA-OQAA01001023-OQAA01001023.1-human-gut-metagenome-genome-assembly--contig:-NODE-1023-length-15985-cov-2.389583_pt1 | contig 15985 bp, 21 predicted proteins | sample MGYA00242489_ERZ504515 | MGnify/ENA primary metagenome ERZ504515 (study PRJEB26092, sample SAMD00036237) | human gut metagenome | host: Homo sapiens | study: EMG produced TPA metagenomics assembly of...
GCGGGGAATTGTGCGGTGTTGCCCTAGAAAATAAAAACTGATTTTAGTCTCGCTCAACACCACTGAACATCCGTAAGGAGGAACCTGTTTTGGAAAACCCGTCGGAGAGCATTTTTATCAACCGGGAACTCAGCTGGCTGGATTTTGACAGCCGCGTGCTGGCCCTTGCCAAAGAAAAAAGCGTTCCCTGGCAGAGCGCATCAAATTTGCCGCCATTTTCGGCAGCAATATGGATGAGTTTTTTATGGTGCGTGTTGGCTCGCTGTATGACCAGACGTTGCTGAAAAACAATAAGCTGGATATCGTCACCCATATGACGCCATCGGAACAGATCGCCGCCATCACCCCGCGCGTAGCGAGCTGCAGGCAAAGTGTGATAAATACTATCAGCACTTACTTTCCGCCTTGAAAGAGAACAAGTACATCAAGGTCGATTTTGACCACCTGGACAAGCAGCAGGAGCACTACTGGAAAGCATATTTCACCTCTGAAATCCTGCCCATCCTGAGCCCGCAGGTGGTGGACCAACGCCACCCGTTCCCGTTCCTGCGCAATAAAGAAATTTATTATGCCGCCCAGCTCAACAGCAAGAGTGACGGTGTATATTACGGCATTATCCCCCTCAGCGGCCAGTTTGAGCAGCTGCTGTTTATCAAAAATCCAGACGGCACCACAAGCTTTGCCTTTGCGGATGAGCTGATTGCCCATTACGCCGCCAGCATCTTTAATAAAAGCACGCTGCAGAACGCCTGTCTGTTCCGCGTGACCCGCAATGCGGATATCACGGTTGACGAGGGCATGATGGATCATGATATCGACTTCCGCGATGTGATGAGCGAGCTGCTGAAAAAGCGCCGCAAGCTGGCCGCTGTGCGCCTGCAATTCTGGCCCAGCGCTCCGCAGGAGATCGTCAAGTTCCTGCGGGACAAGCTGGTGGTCCCGGCGGACCGCTGCTATACCCAAACTTCGCCGCTGGACCCCGGGCTTTTGTTCCGCCTGGCCAGCCGCGTTTCGGCAGACAGCAACCCCGCTTTTTCCTATCCGCCAGCCCGCCCGATTCAGGCCCCCGCGGATTATGATCTGTATGCCGAAGCCCACAAACATGACGTTCTGCTCTCTTACCCGTACCAGAGCATCCGCCCGTTCATCCGTATGCTGATGAAAGCAGGTTCCGACCCGGATGTTGTCAGCATCAAAATGACCCTGTACCGCATGGCAAGCGATTCCCAGATCGTGCAGGCGCTGATCAATGCAGCGGAAAACGGCAAGGAAGTTACCGCCATGGTGGAGCTGCGCGCCCGCTTTGACGAGCAGAACAACATCGACTGGTCCAAACAGCTGGAAGAAGCTGGTTGCACGGTGTTCTATGGCTTTGATGATTACAAAGTCCATTCCAAGCTGACCCTGATCACCAGCAAGGTGAACGGCAAATACCACTACCTGACCCAGATTGGCACAGGCAACTATAACGAAAAAACCAGCGAGCTGTACACTGACCTTTCCTTCATCACCACCCGGCAGGAAATCGGCGAGGAAGCCAGCGCAGTGTTCAACAATATGGCTTTGCAGCGCCTGACCAGTGAGGCCGATACCATGCTGGTGGCACCGCTGCGCTTCAAGAGCGTTCTGCTGGAACAGATGGACCGCCAGATTGACCGCGCCGCCGCGGGCTTCCGGCATCCATGATTTTGAAAAACAACTCCATCAATGACCCGCAGATCATCAACAAGATCAGCGAGGCCAGTTGCGCCGGTGTGCGGGTGGATATGATCGTGCGCGGCATCTGCTGCATCAAAGCAGGGGTGCCTGGAAAGACCGAGAACGTCCACATCCGCAGCATCGTTGGCCGCTATCTGGAACATTCCCGCATTTATTGCTTCGGTGAAGGCGAAGACATGACCATCTATATCGCCTCCGGCGACTTCCTGACCCGCAACACCGAGCGTCGTGTCGAAGTCGGCGTGCGGGTGGATGATCGTGAGATTGCCAAAAAGCTGCGCGGCATCCTCGACCTACAGCTGCGGGATACCGTCAATGCACGGGAGATGCACCTGATGGCATATATACCGCGTAAAGCCAAAGCAGGGCGAGCCGCCGGTGGACAGCCAGATGGCAATGTATGGCTACTTCCAGCACGGCTTTGAAACCGCACACCCCGCCGCACCCACCAGAAAGGCTGCCGCCAAACCGGTTCAAAAGCCCAAGCACCCCACGCCCCATCCCCACAAACCGGAGAATAAGCGCTTCCGCGGTTTTCTTGACAGCCTGTTTGGCCACAAAAAGTAACCCCCGCAAAGGCTGTTCTGCACCATTCCCGCCTGACGGCAGAGATACCGCATCAGCCCCGGAATGATATGGAACCGCCAAAAGTAAAACGGTTAAGGAGAACATAAACGTATGAAAACCTGTGTTGTAACAGCAACCTATGGCTGCGCTCCCAACAAAGTATGGCTGTACATGACCAACCCCACCCTGAACAGCTGGAACCCGACTGTTGCTTCGGCGGAGGTTGACCTGGAAGGCATGCACATTGTTGAGAAAAACAAGGACGGCACTACCACGGATATCCACTTTGACAAGCTGGATAAGCCCCGCCGTATCAGCTGCACTTTTACCCGCGGCAAGATCCGCGGCGCTTTTACCGCCATCCTGCTGGGCAGCGCCGATTCCACCAGCCTGGAATGCACGCTGGATGTGGAAGGTCTTGGTCTGTTCGCCAAGCCGAAGAAAAAGCTGGAAGAGTATCTGGAAACCTTGCGCAAAGTACTGGGTGACTAAACCAGAATCAGATTCACAATATCTTTGGTAAATTGATAAAACAGATAAAGCGGGGCACTGCATTGTGGTGCTCCGTTTTTCTATACCGGAAGCTGCTTTTTCGGGAAGTCTGTCCGCAGAACTTTGCACGGTACTTGTGATTCAGCGCCCCGCTTTCTTGCATACCCACCCGCCCCCGCTGCATATATACAAAATATGCCGCAATGCAAAGAAAGGGGACTGCCTATGTGGGAGAATGCCGCCAAACATACTGATACACCACCCGCGCCACCCGCTGCGGCGGAGCCCGGCGAATATGATACGCTGCTGTGGGCACAGATCATCCTGTGCGTGCTGATTGCCGCCGGGGTATTCGCTGCCCGCGCGCTGGAACTGCCGCTGTACAGCACGCTGCGCACCGATTACCGCTATGCGCTGGCCCAGCCCGGCCCCGATTTCTGGAACACGGATGGCTCCCGCAATGTCGTGCGCTTTACACAGGAAACTTTTGCCGAGTTGCGCGGGGTGCTGCGGCAAGTCGCCGCCCAAACGCCCGGAAACCGCCGCCCGCACCGCACTGCCCACGGCCAGCCGCTGGCCAGCGCCGAAGCGTATCTGCCGGGGGTTATGCTCCAATATCCTCTGCCGGGCAAACCTGCTGTTGAAACCTCCGCTTACGAACCCGCATTGATCCCGTGCAGGCAAAACACAGGAGTTCCATACCGGTGCGGATCTTTCCGCTGCGCAGGGTACACCGGTTTATGCTGCCGCAAGCGGGGTGGTGCGCATAGCCCGGAATCATGCGAGCTATGGCAATTATGTCCGTCTGCTGCACCCCGGCGGGGATGAAACGATCTATGCCCATCTGCAATACCTGTTTGTCCGCCAGGGTCAGCAGATTCAGGCGGGGCAGTGCCTGGGCACCGTGGGGCAGACCGGCAACGCCACCGGCCCGCACCTGCACTTTGAGCTTTTGCACGCCGGTGTGCGGTATGACCCAACCCGGGCCCTTGCCAAAGCGGGTCTCCAGGCGGAACCATGAAGCAGCCGCACCACATTTTAGCCGTCCGTATCGCGCACCCGGTCTGGACACTCTTTCTCCTCGCTTTGGCGCTGGCCGTTGACCACACCGGCATTGTCCGCCTAGGGCTTCTGTGCTCCTGCCTGCATGAATGCGGCCACCTGCTGGTGTGGGTACTGCTGACCCGTTTGCCCCCAACGCTTATTATCTGTCCAACCGGTTTCTGTCTTTCCCTGCGTGGGGTGGTGCTGACGCCAAAGCAGTTTATCATTCTTGCCGCTGCGGGGCCAGCGGTCAATCTGGTGCTGGCGGCAGGGGGCATTGCCTGGTTGCTGGGCCATCCCGCCAGTTACCGCCTGTGTTATTTCATCGCGGCCAATCTGCTTCTGGGGGCATTCAACCTGCTGCCGATCCATGGGCTGGATGGCTGGCAGATCAACTCCAACCTGGGTATCCTGTTTCATTTCAAGATCCAAACCCAGAAGCATTCCTGCGTGAATTGAGGTTGCATTTTGCGCTGTTTTGGGCTATCATATAAAATAGAAAAGTTGTGTAAAGCAATAAATGAACAATAACTGCCTGCGGTCAACACCTGTGCTGCAGGGTATGGAAGGGTGGCAACATGGCCGAATTTTCCCCTAAGTTGAAAGAAGCGCTCAGTCTGGTTCAAAAGCCGGCCGTTATACCGGCGGTGAACCGGGCTGCACCTATAAAGATAAAGCAAACGTTGATGTGCGCATGGCGTTCTGCTTCCCCGATACCTATGAGATCGGCATGTCCTTTTTGGGCGAAAAAATCCTGTACGAGCTGCTCAACCGCCACGAAAACTGGTGGTGCGAGCGAGCCTTTATGCCCTGGGTGGACATGAAAGAGCAGATGGAGCGCCTGCATATTCCGCTCTACTGCCTGGAAAGCAAGGACCCGCTGACGGATTTCGATATCGTTGGCTTCTCCTTGGAATACGAGCTTTGCTATACCAATATCCTTGCCATGCTGGATCTGGCAGGCATTCCGCTGCGCGCTGCGGATCGTGACGAGCACTGGCCGCTGATCATTTCCGGCGGCCCCTGCGTCTGCAACGCCGAACCGATGGCGGATTTCTTTGATATCATGCAGCTGGGCGAAGGCGAACAGATGCTGCAGGACATCTGCGCCACCGTGGAAGCAGGTAAAAAGGCTGGCTGGAACAAGGACCAGCTGCTGTTTGAACTTTCAAAAAATTCCCGGCGTGTATGTGCCGTCCTTCTATGATGTAACCTACCTGCCGGATGGCGGGTGGAAAGCATCAAGCCTAACCGCCCCGGTGTGCCGGAACGTGTGACCAAGGCCATTGTGAAGGACATGGACAGCTTTGTTCCGCCGGAAAATTTTGTTGTGCCCATGGTGGGTGCTGTGCAGGACCGTGCCTGTGTGGAAGTTCTGCGCGGCTGTGTGCGCGGTTGCCGGTTCTGCCAAGCAGGCCAGCTGTACCGCCCGTTCCGCGAGCGCTCGCCCAAGCTCATCAGCGAAAGCGCCCGTGTGCTGTGCCGCAACACCGGGTACGATGAACTGAGCCTTTCCAGCCTGTCTACCTCCGACCATTCCCGTCTGGAGGATATCCTGGACGAGCTGAATTCCTGGGCAGAGACCGACCATGTCAGCCTGTCGCTGCCGTCTCTGCGTGTGGACAACTTCTCGCAGTCTCTGGTGGAAAAAACCACTAAAGTGCGCAAAAGCGGCTTGACCTTTGCGGCGGAAGCCGGCACCCAGCGCCTGCGCGATGTCATCAACAAAAACGTTACCTGGGACCAGATCGAGCGCGGCTGCCGCATTGCCTTCGCGGAAGGCTACACCTCCGTCAAGCTCTACTTTATGATGGGCCTGCCCACCGAAACACTGGAAGACATCAAAGGCATTGCCGATACCGCCCAGCAGGTAGTGGACCTGTATTACAGCATGGAGCACCCCAAAGGCAAGGGCGTGCAGGTTACCATCAGCGTGGCCTGCTTTGTGCCCAAGCCGGATACCCCGTTCCAGTTCTGCGCCCAGGACCGCCGCGAAACCCTGCGCGAAAAGCAGAAGTACCTGCTCAGCTGTGTGCACTCGCGCAAAATCAAGGTCAACTATCACGACAGCGCCACCAGCGTGCTGGAGGGTGTGTTTGCCAAGGGTGACCGCCGCATGGGCCGCGTGATCGAAACTGCCTATCACAACGGCGCATTCTTTGATACCTGGGAGGAGTTCTTCAGCTATGACCGCTGGTTGGAAGCATTTTCTGCCTGCGGCCTGGACCCCGATTTTTATAACTACCGCGCCTTGGGCTTGGATGAAGTAACCCCGTGGTCGCACCTGGATGTGGGGGTGACCCGTGCCCACCTGGTGCGGGAATACCAAAAGGCCCTGCAGGCGCAGACCACACAGCCCTGCAACCGCCAGTGCTCGGCCTGCGGTGCCAATAAACTGCTGGGAGGACCCTGCTTTGATTACAGTAAGAATTCGCTTTGAAAAAACGGGCGAAGCTGCCTATATCTCGCTGCTGGACCTGCAGCGCGTGTTTCATCGCATCTTAAAGCGCAGCGGTCTGCCGGTGTATTACACCCAGGGCTTTAACCCGCATATCTATCTTTCCTTTGCGTGCCCGCTGTCTTTGGGGCAGGAAAGCCTGTGTGAGTGCTGCGAGGTAAAAACCGAAGCTGAGGACCCCCAGCTGGATACCTGGTGCGATGTTTTGCAGCCCTACATGCCGCGCGGTATCAAGGTGCTCAGTGCCCACAGGCGCAGAATAAGGTAGCGGAGATCGACCATGCTTCTTATCTTGTCACTCTGCCCGCCAGCGCCGCCGCTGCGCTGGATGCTTACAACGCAGCCGAAAACGCCATGGTGGTCAAAAAGACCAAGCGCGGCCAGAAAGAGCTGGACCTGAAAACCATTATCCCGCATGTTGAATATGAACAGGCAGGGGAGCAGCTGCAGTTTAACCTGGTGTTGCCCTGCGGCTCCGGCGAAGCACCGAACTATAACCCCGCTTTGCTGCTGGGCTATTTGCAGCAGCAGTACAACATCCCGCCCTGGCTGTGCAGCGTGCTGCGCACGAAGCTTTACACAAAAAACAACGAAGAATTTTGTTAATTTGCCGAAAAGCCCTTGCAAAATCTGCCAGGGTATGTTATTATACTTGAGCGTTAGTGCCGCCGAGCCATCGGCGGGGTAATGACACATCATTATACAGGCGGTCCTCTGCCGCTGTAAGCGGGTATGAACGTCGCAAAACAATGGAGGAATTCATCAATGAACGCAATGCAGAAAATGACCGAGGGCATGATCAAAGAGAACCAGCCCAAGTTTGAAGTCGGCGATACCGTCCGCGTGTCCGTCCGTATCAAGGAAGGCGACAAGGAGCGTATCCAGGCTTTCGAAGGTACCGTTATTGCTAAGAAGCATGGCGGCATCGCAGAGACCTTCACCGTCCGCCGCACCTCTTATGGTGTTGGCGTTGAGCGTGTGTTCCCGGTCAACAGCCCGTTCGTCGAGAACGTTGAGGTTGTTCGCCGCGGTAAGGTTCGCCGTGCAAAGCTGTTCTATCTGCGCAGCCGCACCGGCAAGGCCGCCAAGGTCAAGGCTCGCGTCTGATTATCGGCCAATATGCAGCAAAAGGGGAGGACGGTTGGCGTTCTTCCCTTTTTGTTTTATCAATTTCTATGCCAGGCAAGGGGGCTTGATTGGCTATGGCAAGTGCCGCTGTAACAGAGCGCTGCAAAAAGAACAAAAACCTGCTGGAATGGCTGGATTCCATCATTCTGGCGGTTGCTGTGCTTTCTCTTGTGTTCACCTTTGCCGCACGGGCCATCCGTGTGGACGGGCATTCCATGGACCCACCCTGCATGATCAGCAGCTGCTGATCATCAACAGTCTGCCGTACCAGCCCAGCCATGGGGATATCGTCGTGATCGACGCCTACACCCCGCACGGCCAAACGCTTATCAAACGCGTCATCGGCGTGGCAGGTGATACGATCGACATTGATTTTACCACCGGCGCCGTGTACCGCAACGGCGAAGCACTGGACGAACCCTATACCGCGGAACCGACCTACACCCGCCTGGATATGACGTTTCCCGTCACCGTGCCGGAAGGCACCATCTTTGTGATGGGGGATAACCGCAACAATTCTTTGGACAGCCGCCGTTCCGATATCGGCTTTGTGGATATCCGGGATGTGATGGGCAAAACCATTCAAAAATATTGACAGGAGAAGCAGATGAGCGAAGATATCATCAACCGCCGCGCGATCCAATGGTTCCCCGGCCATATGGCCAAAACCCTGCGCCTGATGGAAACCGAGATCCGCAACGTGGATTGTGTTTTACAAATTCTGGATGCGCGCATCCCGCTTTCCAGCCTGAACCCGGAAATTGAACGCATCACCTCCGGCAAGCCGCACCTGTATATTATGAATAAAGCCGACCTGGCGGACCCGGATATCACTGCCCAGTGGCTGGCTTACTTCAAAAGTGCCGGGGCTGGCTGCCTGCCCATGAACTCCAAACAAAGCGGCAAGGCAGGTGCAGTCAAAGGCCCCATTGAAAAAGAAATTTCCGCCCTGATGGAGCGCCGCCGCAAAAAAGGCATGATCGGTGCCCGCATCCGTGTGATGGTGGTGGGCATTCCCAACGTGGGCAAATCCACCTTCATCAATTCCTTTGCCGGTGCTGCCCGCGCCAAAGCGGCCAACAAACCCGGCGTTACCCGCGGCAAACAGTGGATCACCGTGGATGATTACGACCTGATGGACATGCCCGGCGTGCTTTGGAAAAAGTTTGACAGTCTGGAAACCGCCACCAATCTGGCGTTCATCGGTTCCATCAAAGATGATATCCTGGATATCGAGGAGCTTGCCTGTGGTTTGCTGTCCGGCGTGCGGGTCATCTATCCGCAGCGCCTGATGGAGCGCTACAAGCTCGATGAGCAGGCTTTGGCTCTGCCGCCATATGACCTTTTGCAGGCCATCGGTGCCAAGCGCGGTATGCTGATTTCCGGCGGCGAGGTTGACACCGAGCGTGCCGCCAAAATGCTGGTCGGGGAATTCCGCGCCAGCAAGTGGGGCCGTATCTCGCTGGAACGCCCGCCGCAGCGCGCAGAAGTGACAGACTGGGAGGCGATGATGCCGATGAGGACGAGCAGTAACCCCGCGTTGTATACGTTTGACGCAGCAAAGCGCGCCGAGCATGGCAACATCTGCGGCGTGGACGAAGCTGGACGCGGCCCCCTGTGTGGGCCGGTCTGCGTAGCCGCCGTCATTCTAAACCCGGATGACCCCATTGAAGGAGTCAACGACTCCAAAAAGCTCAGCGAGAAGCGCCGCGAAGCCTTGTTTGACGAGATCATTGCCCGCGCTCTGTGCTACCAGATCGTTTTTATCTCCCCGCAGGAAATTGACGAGCGCAACATCCTGTGGGCTACCATGGACGGCATGGAGCAGGCGGTGGCCGGTTTGGCCGTTACGCCGGACTATGTTCTGGTGGATGGCAACCGCTGCCCACCCAATCTGGCCCAGCCTGCCGAGGCTGTCGTCAAGGGTGACGCCAACAGCGCCAGTATTGCGGCGGCTTCCATTCTGGCCAAAGTCAGCCGTGACCGGTACATGCTGGAGCTGGATAAACAGTATCCGCAGTACCAGCTGGCCAAACATAAAGGTTATCCCACCAAGCTCCATTATGAGCTGATTGAACAATATGGCATTCAGGATTTTTACCGCCGCAGCTTCTTGAAAAGGCAGGGCTACTGGCCATGAACCGCGCCAATTTGGGCCATACGGGCGAAGCTGTTGCCGCTAAGTATTACATCCGGCAGGGCTACCTGCTGCTGAACCATAACTACCGCACCCGCATGGGGGAGCTGGACTTGATCTTATATAAGGCAGACACCATCGTGTTTGCCGAGGTCAGACCCGCACCAGCGCCCAGCGCGCCGCTCCGGCCGAAGCGGTGGACTATTATAAACAGCAACGTCTGATTGCCGCGGCAGGCCAGTATCTTCAGCAAAGCCCGTATGCTGATGCCAACATCCGTTTTGATGTGGTGGAAGTTCTGCCTGCCGGTTCCGGCTGGAAGGTCCACTGCATCCGGGATGCTTTTGCCAGCGAATGATGCGGGGACTATTTTGAGCTGTTTTGGATACAGCAAAACAGGATGAGCAACCTATTTTTGCTGTGCCAGAAAAAACAGGCCTTTCTGTGCGGAAAGGTTTGATAGAGATGAAAAATATATAGGGGGTTTGATTATGCAGTTCCAAAGCACACGCGATCCCAACACCATCGTTTCTTCGTCGGAGGCATTCTCTGCGGTTTGGCACCGGACGGAGGCCTGTTCGTTCCCACCGCGTTCCCCAAAGCAGAGCTGGAAGATTGGAAATCCCTCAGCTACCCGGAGCTTGCCCAGAAAGTTCTGGCTGGCTTTTTGACAGATTATGACCCGGCTTTCCTGGGTGAAGCTGCCGCTGCAACTTATGGAGATGCCTTTGCCGGTAAGGCGGGTTATGTCCAGAAGGTTCACGATGGCCTGTACTCGCTGGAATTGTGGCACGGCCCGACCTGCGCCTTCAAGGACTATGCGCTCCAGCTGATGCCCAAACTGCTGGTTCAGGCCAAAAAAACCTGGGCCGCACCGAAACGACCCGCATTCTGGTGGCAACCTCCGGCGATACCGGCAAGGCTGCACTGGCTGGTTATGCAGGCCTGCCGGGCATTGAGATCGAAGTGTTCTATCCCGATGCCGGTACCAGCGAAATCCAACGCCTGCAGATGGCCACCCAGGCAGGAGATAACGTATCCGTCTATGCCGTGAACGCAACTTTGACGATGCCCAGACCGGCGTGAAACGCGTGTTTGGCGATGCTTCGGTTGCTGAAGAACTGGAAAAGCGCAATATCTGCCTGTCCAGCGCAAACTCCATCAACTGGGGTCGCCTGGTGCCGCAGATCGTGTACTACTTCTATGCCTACTTCCGCCTGGTGGAGCAGGGCAATGTTGCCTGGGGACAGCCGGTGGACTTCTGCGTGCCGACCGGAAACTTTGGCGATATCCTGGCCGGTTATTATGCCAAGCAGATGGGCCTGCCTGTGGGCAAGCTGGTTTGCGCTTCCAACAAGAATAACGTCCTGACCGACTTCATCAAGACCGGCACCTATGATGCCCGCCGCACCTTCTACAAGACGACTTCGCCGTCCATGGATATCCTGATCTCCAGCAACCTGGAGCGTCTTCTGTACCATGTCAGCTGCAGCAGCGCCAAAGTGGCAGGCTGGATGGCTGACCTGGCAAAGACTGGTATGTACACCGTCGATGCCGAGACCCTGGCCCGCATTCAGGCATCTTTTGCCTGCGGCTGTGCTGATGATACAGCTGGCGCTGCAGAGATCAATGCCCGCTTTGAGCAGGACAATTATCTCTGCGATACCCACACCGCCGTTGCGTTCTGCGTAGCTGAGACGGTGCGCAGCGCGGCACCTATGGTGGTGCTTTCCACCGCCAGCCCGTACAAGTTCCCGCGCGATGTGCTGGCCGCGCTGGGTGAAACTGCCCCGGAAAGCGACTTTGCCGCCATGGCTGCTCTGAATGTCAAAACCGGCTGCCCGGTTCCGGCTTCCCTCAGCGTGCTGAACACCCTGCCGGTGCGGTTCAATACCGTCATTGAGCCTGCCGCCATCCGGGATGCCGCGCTGAAATAAGCGGCATTAGGGGCGTGCATTACACGCATTAAGTAAGCACTGCCAGGCCCGCAAACGCAGCCCGGCAGCCGCCGGTAAACTGTGGTTATACTTCGCTGAAGGTTTCGCACATTGTTTCTGTGCCGTTGTTGGCGCGGTGGTTCACGTGAATCTCATGCGCTGTGCAGCAGCAGGAGCCGTTGTTGTACACACAGTTTTCTACATCACAGCAAATTCCGTTGATTACGTTTTCTTCCATCATGGTGCTTCTCCTTTCTTGGTAAGGCACAAAAGCGTTTGCTTTTGCGTGCTCTATCAGTATGGGCAGAATACACCAGAATATACTGCCGGGGGTGCATATGGCAATTTTTGTGGTTGGTGATCTTCACCTTTCTCTCGGCGGGGATAAGCCGATGGATGTTTTTGAAGGCTGGGAAGCTATCTGCCCAAGTTGGAAGCAAACTGGCGCACGCTGATCTCCCCGCAGGATACAGTCATTCTGGCGGGGGATACCAGCTGGGCCATGAAGCTGGAGGACACCAAAACCGACTTTGCGTTTATCCAAAACCTGCCGGGTCAAAAATGGCTGCTGAAAGGCAACCATGATTATTGGTGGACGACCGCCCGCAAGATGGAGCGCTACCTGACAGAAAACGGCTTTGATACCATGCACATCCTGCATAACAATGCTGCATGGTGGGGGATTATGCCTTGTGCGGCACCCGCGGCTGGCCGTTTGACGATACCAACGCCCAAGATGCCAAGATCATGGCGCGCGAAGCCGGCCGCCTGCGCATGTCGCTGCAGGCAGGGGGGGGCGCACAGAAAATTGCATTTCTGCATTACCCGCCAGTTTATCCCGCGGGTGCGCACAGCCGTTGGTGGATATCCTGCATGAGTTTGGCGTGCAGCAATGTTATTACGGCCACCTGCACGGAAAGTCCATCCGCGGGGCTATCCAGCGCGAAGTGGATGGTATCCGCTACAAGCTGGTTTCGGCGGACGGTTTGCATTTTTGCCCTTATAAAATCTGTGATTAAAGCATTTGTTTGCAGCTTTTTTCAATTTTTTTGCCTGTAAAGGGAATTTTATTTCAAAATGGGCTGGTATTCTTTGCCGGTACATGATATAATACATTGTATTTCTATGTTTGGAGGATTTTCAAATGAATCTGATTTCCTGTGAAAAGCTCGAAAAGAGCATGGTAGAATTGCAGTTCTCTATCGACGCTGAGACCTTCAAGGCCGCTGTGAACAATGCGTTCAAGCGCGAAGGCAAAAAATATGCCATTCCCGGCTTCCGCAAGGGCAAGGCTCCCCGTCATATGATCGAGAAGATGTACGGTTCTGACATTTTCCATTATGACGCTGTCAATGATCTGTTCCCGGAGGCTTATGAGGCCGCTGTGAAGGAAGCAAAGATCGATGTTGTCGGCCGCCCCGATCCCGAGGTCGTTTCCATGTCTGAGGCTGACGGCGTTGTGCTGAAGGTCAAGGTTGCTGTCAAGCCCGAAGTTGAACTGGGCGAGTATGCCGGTTTAACTGTGACCAAAGAAGCCAAGAATGTCAACGAGGCAGATGTTGACGCCGAAGTGAAGCGCATGCAGGACCGCAACGGCCGTCTGCTGACCCGTGAGGGCGCTGCTGAGAACGGTGATACCGTTGATATCGACTTTGAGGGCTTTGTTGATGGCAAGGCTTTTGAGGGCGGCAAGGCAGAGCATTACTCTCTGGTTCTGGGCTCCGGCTCCTTCATCCCCGGTTTCGAGGATCAGGTTGTTGGCCATTCCGCTGGCGAAGAGTTCGATGTCAACGTCAAGTTCCCCGAGGAATACGGCGCTGCCGAGCTGGCTGGCAAGGATGCAACCTTCAAGATCAAGCTGCATGAAGTCAAGTACAAGGAGCTGCCCGCTCTGGATGACGACTTTGCAAAGGACGTCAGCGAGTACGACACCCTGGATGAGCTGAAGGATTCCATCCGCAACAACATCAAGACCAACCTGGACAAGCAGGCTGAGCAGAAGGTCGAGAACGATCTGATGGATCAGGTTATCACCAACATGAAGGCTGATATTCCTGACGCCATGGTTGACAGCCGCATCGACGAGCTGGTTCAGGACTTCGAGTACCGCATTTCTCAGCAGGGCCTGAAGCTGGCTGACTACCTGAAGTATATGGGCATGAACATCGAGCAGTTCCGTGCACAGTTCAAGGAGCAGGCTGACAAGCAGGTCAAGATGCGCCTGGCAATGGAAGCTATCGTTGCCAAGGAAGGCATCACCGCTTCTGACGAGGAGTTCGAGGAAGAAGTTAAGCGCATTGCTGACGCTTACAAGATGGAAGCCGACAAGGTTAAGAGCATTGTGGATGCCGCTGCTGTTAAGGCTGACCTGGCAATCAATAAGGCAATCGACTTTGTTAAGGAAAAGGCTAACGTTGTGACCGCTGAGCCCAAAGAAGAGGAAAAGCAGGACTAATCCATAGCCCTGGCTTTGCCCGATAGCAAGATTGTATAAAAGCCGATACAGCGTGCTTTGCCGTTGTATCGGCTCTTATCGAATCATGGAGATTTGTTCTCCGCTCTCCGGGCTGTAACAGCCCGGAACCATTACCATTGTTTAAGGAGGGAACCGAATGAGCTGGTACCTTATGTTGTTGAGCAGACTGCGCGCGGTGAGCGCAGCTATGATATTTTCTCCCGCCTGTTGAACGACCGTATTATCGTTCTGAGCAGGATGTCAACCCCACTTCCGCGAGCGTGATCATTGCACAGCTGTTGTATCTGGAAGGGCAGGACCCCGAAAAAGATATCAGCTTCTACATCAACAGCCCTGGCGGTTCCATTACCGACGGTATGGCCATCCACGATACCATGAAGTATATCAAGTGCGATGTTTCCACCATCTGCGTGGGCATGGCTGCTTCCATGGGTGCATTTTTGCTGGCCAGCGGCACCAAGGGTAAGCGTTTTGCCCTGCCGAATTCTGAGATCCTGATCCATCAGCCGCTGATTTCCGGCGGCCAGGGCGGTGGCCTTTCCGGCCAGGCAAGCGACATCCAGATCCATGCCAACCACCTTGTGCAGATCAAGAAAAAGATGAACCGCATGCTCAGCGAGTATACCGGCCAGCCTCTTGAGGTTGTGGAGAAAGATACTGACCGCGATAACTACCTGACCGCAGAGGAAGCCAAGGCCTATGGCCTGATCGATGAGATCATTGTAAAACACTAAAACCGGGGGAATTAGGAAATGGCAAATTCGATTTCCGGCAAGGACGGAAAACGTGAAATGATTTGCAGCTTTTGCGGCCGTTCCCAAAGCCAGGTGGATCAGCTTATCATCGGCCCCGGCGTAAACATCTGCAAAGATTGCATTGATATGTGCTACAGTGCCCTGTATAAGGATGGCAACGCACCCGAACCGCCGCGCGCAACGCCGGAACGCCGTGCTGCGGCTTCTCGCGGGCATTCCGGCGTTAACCCATTGGCGGATGTCAACATTATGACGCCTGCTGAGATCAAGCTGGCCTTGACCAGTATGTCATTGGTCAGGACGATGCCAAGCGCGTGCTGGCAGTTTCTGTCTACAATCATTATAAGCGCATTCTTTCCGGGCAGGAAAGCCATGTAGAGCTGCAAAAGTCCAACGTACTGATGCTTGGCCCGTCCGGTACCGGCAAAACCCTGCTGGCCCAGACGCTTGCCAAAATGCTGAACGTTCCGTTTGCGATTGCGGACGCCACCACCCTGACCGAAGCCGGTTACGTTGGCGAGGACGTTGAGAACATTCTGCTCAAGCTGATTCAGGCTGCGGACTTTGATATTCCCAAAGCCGAAGTTGGTATTATCTATGTGGACGAGATTGATAAGATCACCCGCAAGAGCGAGAACCCATCCATCACCCGCGATGTTGGCGGAGAGGGCGTGCAGCAGGCATTGCTGAAAATTCTGGAAGGCACTGTCAGCAATGTGCCGCCCAACGGCGGCCGCAAACATCCGCAGCAGGAATTCATCCAGATCAACACCAAGAACATCCTGTTCATCTGCGGCGGCGCCTTCGACGGCATCGACAAGATCATCGAAAACCGCCTGGATAAGCGCTCCATGGGCTTCGGCGCCCAGGTGCAGAGCAAGAAGGAGCGCAACGTGGGCCAGCTCTTCAAGGAGATCCAGCCCCAGGACCTGCTGAAGTTCGGCATCATCCCCGAGCTGGTGGGCCGTCTGCCCATCATCACCACCCTGGAGTCTCTGGACCGGGAGCAGATGGTGCAGATCCTCACCGAGCCCAAGAACGCCCTGGTCAAGCAGTACCAGAAGCTGATGGAGTACGACGATGTGGAGCTGGAGTTCACCCAGGACGCCCTGGAGCTGTAGCCGACCGGGCGGTGGAGCGGAGCATCGGCGCCCGCGGCTGCGTGCCATTCTGGAGGAGATCATGACCCGGATCATGTACGACGTGCCCTCCGATCCCACCATCGTCCAAGGTGACCATCCACGCCGACTGCGTCACCCAGGCGCCAGCCTG
>ENA-OQAA01001025-OQAA01001025.1-human-gut-metagenome-genome-assembly--contig:-NODE-1025-length-15941-cov-3.227393_pt1 | contig 15941 bp, 18 predicted proteins | sample MGYA00242489_ERZ504515 | MGnify/ENA primary metagenome ERZ504515 (study PRJEB26092, sample SAMD00036237) | human gut metagenome | host: Homo sapiens | study: EMG produced TPA metagenomics assembly of...
CATATCTCATTATACTTCATCAACTTAAAGAATGGAAGAAAAAATTTTGTGTACAGAGTTCCTGTTCAAGCCTTGTAACGCACATTTCCGCAAACCCCATAGTCCCCGATACTTTCCTCACGGGTGATATACAGTCGGAATTCTGTCAGCTCATGAAATAAGAAAAACCGACGCATGATCGCTTTACGCTCAATACATCGGTTTCTTCATCTGACCTTAACGGTCATATTCAGTTGTGGCAGATTACAGGTAATCTACAAAAATTATTTTTTCCATATAACTTCACCACAATGCGGACACTTTTTGGGAATGATTAAATTGCTTATTTTCATATTGAATTAAAGATATTTTCTTATTCTTGCGGTCACAAATATCTTTAACTTCTTTATTTACAAGACTACCTCCTTCTTCTCCTAAATATCCCAAAGTAGTCTTATACCATGGAAATTTTCCTTTACATACAGGGCATTTCCATAAAAACAGGAAAATGTATTCAAAAAAGAAAGACACCAACCACATCAAAAAGGTTAAGAAAAATATGACTAAGCAAACAAGTCTAATATAATTAGGCAACACTCCTTTTATAGGCAACATTTCTTTTAGGAAAACCGCAATCCCCCCTATAGCAAGTGATGGCACACAAATATATGGCAAAATACGAAATATTTTTTTATTCACTATACTTATCTTGTTTAATGAAGAAATATTTTTATATACAAATTCTACCTTACTTTTTTCCATATATACTGCCTCCCGAAAAGCTCACTTCTAAAATTATCTTTGTCTATTATACTTCATCAGCCTAAAGAATGGAAGAAAAAATTTTGTGTACAGAGTTCCTGTTCAAACCTTGTAACGCACATTTCCGTAAAATTTATAGTCTCCGATACTTTCCTCACAGGCGATAGGCAACGGTCAAAACATCAGGTTTGCACCTGACATTTTAACCGCATATCAGCCCTGATTATCACATTATCCCTGCTGGCTGTTCAGCCCATGCTTTTTCGCATATTCACTGGCTTTCTGTCTGCGTTCCTCACTGTAAGGCGGCAGGAAACGGATAGACAGACGGGACTTTGCCAGCTCATAAGAAACACCGCCTTGAACATTGGATTTTTCCAGTCGGCAAAGGTCAGGGTACTTCTTAGCAAAAGCAGCCAACCTCTTTTTCAATCCGGCGTTGTGGGTGTAGATATTTGCCTTGTCCTCGCCCTCATTAAAGAGAACGATTGTTTCTTTCTCAATCTTCGTCAGTCTCGTCATAGCAGCCCTCCCTATGGTTTTTCAACACACGCAGCTTGCAGTAAAAGCAGCGATACCACCTTTCAACACCCTCAGCACTCAGCTTGACGGAAAGCATATAAAACAGCTTCTTCGCCACTGGATCGGGTGCAAGGGCAGCTACCATACGCAAACGCTCGACAGTTGCTTTCAGGTTCGGACAGCCAAAGGCATAAAGGGCTTCCATTTCATTCCGGTTCATCTTCATTGTGTTTTCCTCCTTAAAGTTTGATAAATGAAAAGCGACAGACACTTCATAAGGAAATACCTGTCGCTTCGTTTACGATATAAAAATGTTGGTTTTGGACTTGATAAAATCAGCAGTAAATCATTTCCTGTCTGATGATTTCTTCGGCTCGGTTACGAATAGAGTTCATGGACTGTACCCACAACATCTGATTGTCTGCTTTCATGGTTTCGGTCACACCCTCGGCTTGTTTCATCTGCTCAATGATAAGGCTGCATCTTTCCGTTGCCTGTTCGTCCAGGTCAGCAAGGTAAGTATGCAGTTCGCCGGATAAACAGAGGGCAGAGAACCTTGTAGGGCGGTACTGCTCCAAATATGTCCTGTGCAGTCTGCCCCACATACCGATAGGGCGGTGTTCCTCCGGTAGCTTCAAGTCCGGCACATAGTAATCGCCCACAAGAACATAGTCCAGACCGTTGCTTTTGTCATGGATTCGTGATTTCAATTCTGTCATGCTATTTTTTCTCCTTTCACTTTTTGCCGATTTGATTTGCTTGTGGCGTTCTGTTCAACACACACATTGCTATCAGAACTTTTTTCTTCTGCTATACGCTCATGCTCCGCAAATTCTTTTGATTTCTCACGAATCTTTTTCATATACTTACGATTGGATTCTCGTTTTCTGCGAAGTCGTTCCGCCTCTTTTTCAGCAGCAATCCTTTCTTCCTCTGTTGGCTCATGCTGCTCCACAGGTACTTGAAATTGCCCGACATAGTTAAGATATATCTCCACCTCTGTGGTGCGGTCTGCACCTTTTCCTTGTGGCTCGTGAACCAGAATTTTGTCGATAAATTCATTTATCATGGCAGGAGTAAGTTCTGTAATGTTCTCATACTTTTTAACCAGCTTTAGAAAACGCTCCACATTATTTTGACCGCCTATAATCCGTTGCATATCAGCGGTGTCAGTCTCAATAATCTTGTTCAGCTCGTTCTGCTCATTTTCATAATCAGTAAGCATACTCTGAAAAAGCCTGTCCGGCAATCTTCCAATCACATTATCTTCATAGATTTTCCTGATAAGCATATCCAGTTCGTGAACTCGCTTCTGATTTCTTTCAATGCGTTTTTTTACAGTTTCAGAAACAGCAATATCTTTCATCGCCGATTCTTCTTGCAGAGAATAAACAAACTCCCGCTCATTCAAAGAAACATAATGGCAAGTCTCCTGTATGGTTTTCAGAATGATGCTTTTAAGTGCTTTTGTTGAAATATGGTGGCAAGTACAATGCCGGTCATATCTCTGACAACCCAGATTATATGTGGAACATTCATAACAATCTGCCGGATTGGAATGACTTGTCCTTTTTTCGCCTTTGGCAGTATAGTATATTCTTTCTCGCCCTTTCCGCTGCCTGTGATTATACATCGGCGCACCACAATCAGCACAGTAAATCTTTCCGGTCAGAACATTAGGCTCGCCCATAGGATCTGCTTTTCTTACATTCTGTCTTAACTTTTGAGCAAGCAGCCATGTTTCTTCATCGACAATAGGCTCTTGTGTATCATCAAAAACCACCCAATCTTCCTTGTCTGCCCTTTTCGTCTTTTTGTCCTTATAGGAATTTTTGAATGTCCTGAAGTTGACAGTCTTTCCGATATACTCTGGTCGGGCAATCAGAGTAGTAACCTGATTTCCTCGCCACATATACGGATTTTCTTTGTCATAGTTGCTTGCATGATTTCCAAGTCCCTTTTTGCCAAGATAATAAGATGGTCTTTCTATTTTTTCTTCTGAAAGTTCTCTTGCTATCTGATAAGGTCCTTTTCCCTCAATAGTCATGCGATAAATTCTGCGGACTACTTCAGCAGCTTCTTCATCAATAATCCAATGGTCGGGGTTTTCGGGGTCTTTCAAATAGCCGTATGGTGGGATATTACTTGTATGAGCGTTGCCGGAAGAACCTCTGGATTTCAGTACAGCTTTAATTTTCTTACTTGTGTCCCTGACAAACCACTCATTCATGATATTCAGAAAAGGGGCAAACTCACTGGTTTCTTGACGGTCACTGTCAATACCATTATTGATTGCTATAAATCGAACTTCCTTTTCTCTAAACAGAATGTCAGTGAAAAAACCTACTTGCAGATGATCTCTGCCGATTCTGGACATATCCTTGCAGATACAGGCAGTGATTTCTCCGTTTTTAACACCTTCAACAAGTCTGTTCCATGAAGGTCTGTCAAAGGTCGCTCCACTCCAACCATCATCGGTAAAATGAACAAGATTCGTAAAACCATGTTTCATAGCATAATCTTCAAGCATTTGCTTTTGATGAACTATACTGTTACTCTCTCCAGCATTATCATCATCACGAGACAGTCTTTCATACAAAGCAGTAATGCCATTGCTTTTATCTTTTTTTCTTCTCATGCTGAACTCCTTTCTTCAATTCCTATCCACTCCTTACGCTCACAAAATATCACATCCGTAAAGTGCTGGGGCGGACTGCTTTTGCCTTCTTTGACGATTGCCGCAGAAACCGAAAGGGTCTGTCCTTCAGTCAGCTCCGGCAGGGCTGTCTCTGCACCCTCTTTTTTCGGCTCTGCATCCTTCGTTTTGGCACGGTAAGCGTCCTCCAGTGCTTTCCATCCGGGGTGCCTCACCGTTTTTCCTTTGGCGGTAAATTTCCCACCGGCACACGCTGCAATCACAACGGTTTCCGAATAGATATGGGGCTGGGCCACGGCGCACAGCAGACGCAGGGCCACCAGCTCCAGCACTGCTTTTTCTCCCGCAGGAAGGGCAGAAAGGTCTGCATCCTTGAGATTTCGGGTGGGAATTACTGCGTGGTGGTCGGTTACTTCTTATCGTTGATGACCGTCTGCGGATCACAGGTAATGGCGATCCCTTTGTCGAAACGGCATAGCATTGGTCAAACCAGATTCACCAGCACCGGCAAGCTGTCTGCCGTATCACTGGTCAGATAGACGGCTGTCAGTACGGGGATAAGGTGCAGAAGCTTCTTTTCATACATGGCTTTGGCAAAGAAATAGCCAGAGCGGAGAAGTTCATGACGTTTTCCTGCGTCAGTGGTTTCCAGGCAACGTAATCCGGCAAGTCCGTTTGCGGTGCATGGAAGTTGAAGATATTGGGTACTTTCAGTTGCCGTATATTCGTGTTCTCGTAAGCGGAGATTTCATCACGGAACATATCCGTAACCCGGCTGACGGGCAGTTCCATATTGGATTGACCGGAGCATAGCCATACATCTCCCACCAGAATATCTCTCAGTTCGATGTCATTTACTTGAAGGATGTAAGGCCCGCCGGGTTTCATGGCAGGCAGGGTGAGGGACCATTGGCCGTTTTCATCTGCTGTGGCTGTGTAAGTAGCTTTTAGTTTCCCACCTTTTACACCTGTAGGGGTGGCGTTCTTCAGGAACTTTACCTGTACGCTTTCTCCGGCATCTGCCGTACCCCATACTTTAATGGGTTGTTCGCGTTGTAGTACCATTTCGTCAGAAATCAAGCAGGTAACTTTACCTTTGCGTTTACCATGGAAGTAGCGCAAAGGCAAAGTAACACTGCCAGACTCAACCTAACTTTATTAAAACTAACCTGATTCATATCTAATTTATCTTTTTATTCACTACTTAGCTACTACCTACTTATACTCATACAACTTCACATGAAGTATCTGGAAATCTCCCACTGAGATACGCACATGGCGCCCCTGATGGTCTTGATCACCATTCAGACGGCGGATATAAGAGAGCGTACCGTCCTTGTTCACCTTCACTTCATCTACGGAACCGATGCCGCATCGTGCCCCTTTCCACATCACCTTATCACTTATCACTCCATCACCCTTTCCTCCTGTCTGGCAAATCCGTCTTCGCCCAACGCCCGAACTTTGGCTGATTTTCTGTAGCTTTCTCAAATTCGATAACGATACCGCTACCTGCCACGATATACTCATTGGGTGCCAGTCTTAATAATACACCTCCACCTTCGGGCCATACACTGCCATCGGTGGCACGCGCATCCCAGGGAAGAGTAAAGAAATGGCGACAGGTTATCTTCAGATCATCCTGATAAATGATACGTTCTTTATTTTCCTGATCGAAGAGTAATCCTTTCATTGCGCCTTTACCCTGATACTTAGCGAGCAGAGGCATGAACTCTTTCAGCGTACGATAGCTTTTCACCAACGGAGAGTTGGGAGAGTCGGAACCTCCTTCGATGGAGAACGGGCTGATACCGATGGCATCATGTTCACCAAAGATATAGAAAGCTCTTACTCCATTATTGTCTGTCAGTTTGATTTCGGGGATAAACAACGGGTTGTTGTGTAATTTATATTTAGCTACCCAGTCTGTAAAGCCATTGTCGTACAGGTCGGGAGCAAGAAGGTCGATGTTGGGCGCTCCGCAATGCCATATATCAATAAGGTGTGCCAGCGGACCGGCAGAAGGATATTCTCCCGGTTTCCGGTTGCGGCTGTTCATGGCAGCGTTCACGTATAGTGGAATATTGTAGATGGACCGGGCGCTTTGTGCCATTCTTTCCACATAGCGGGCGTAGTGCCAGGCCATAAATAATTCATCGGTGTAAATATCGGCTCCGAATACTTCTTGCCAGGTGCCTTGCTTCTTGCTACCTTGGCTTTCCCATTTCTCAAGCATTTGGGGGTGGAGCGTTTTCTTATTTTTCTGCAAGTAACTCATTAATTCAGCGGGCACCGGTGCATTGAACAGTGCGTTGGCCTCTTTAGAATAGTCTCTCGCATCTTCCAGCATACCTATCTCATTTTCTATCTGTATCATGATGACGGTACCTTCCTCTTTATCAATGGCTGCGACGTGTTCCATCCATTGAGAAAAAGCGCGGTTGTCGGCTTGGAATACATTTTCAGAGAATGCGCTGGCTATTTCGAGTGGTTTTCCTTTTTGTGTATAAGCACGCGGGTATTTCTTATAGTTTTCTTTGAACCAGAGGGGAGCGTAGCAACTCATGGAGTTCTTCCAGCACCGAACCAAAGAAAGATTACTTTCAGATCGTTTTGCCGGGCTTGACGGATGACTTTATCTGTGAGGGTGAAGTCGAATTGTCCTTCCTGCGGTTCTATCAAATCCCAGTATGCGGGAACGAGTACTGTATTCAGTTCCCATCCGTTGCAGCTTCGGGAAGATACGTTCGATATCTTCTGTGCATGCTGCCGATGAATTTCCTAATTCACCGCCTAAAATAAGAAATGGTTTTGCCGTCTACTACTAATTGAGTTAGCGGTGCCTTGTTTCTGTAATTGTTACTCTTTTGAGTCATTTACATACCCAACTGTCATTACACTCAAAACTAAAATTAAAATCCAATTCTTCATCGTTTGTCTCTGGTATTGATTTGAGATGTTTTCCATTGCAACAAAGATAGTGAGCTATAATTTAGAAAGCTTTTCGCAGTGTTGCAGAAAACTTCATTTCGGTTACATCATTCCTCAATGATGTTACATAATTTTTTGTTTATCGTACATTTCCCTGTTTCAGGGGGTAAAATAGGTGTTTTTACCGTATTCGGGAATAGTTTGGTAAATGGTTTGATGAATGGAATCCGGTAAGGCCGGAGCCTTACCGGATTTCCTGTCTTCACACTTTATTCAGCCGGAGTTTCTTCTCCTTCTGTTTCATACGCATTCTTCCAGTCGTCACCGCTGAAATCTGCACTGATATCTTTTCCGGCAATACCATCGCATACGCTTTATAGGCATGTTTGCGTTCATAGTTTGCGTCGAAAAGGTTCGGTGCATCGCCTGACAGCCAATATTCATGTTCTGCGGCATTATCGCTCAGCGTCCAGATGGTAATACCTGACTGCTGAGATTCAGGAACGTTTGCTTTGTATGATTCAAAGATCATCTGATAAACGTTGGCCTGAGTTGCCAGTTGTTCGGCAGAGGGGCTGGATGTTCCTAATGCTACATCCAATTCTGTTACGCGCACCAGTTTTCCGGTGGCAGCCATTGTCTTGAACATGGCATCTATTTGTTCTCTTGTGATACTGGAAGCAGTCACGTGCATCTGGGTTCCTATACCGTCAACGGTTTGTCCATTGTCTTCGATGTAATTTACGAAGTCTATCAAGCTGCAAGCTTACTTGGGTTTGTCTCCAGATTGTAATCATTAACATAGAGCTTAACGTCGGCAGCTGCATACTTGCGTGCATATTCAAATGCTTTCACGGCATATTCCTTACCGATGTAGTATCCCCAATAGAAGTGATCGTTTGCCCAGTTCAGGTTCAGACCGTTTTCTTCGTCTTCTACCGGTGCAGTGTCCGGCGCGTCATCACCATTACTCATGAAGTTACCGTCTATGCCACGCCATTGATTGTTGTCCGCAATAGGTTCGTTGATGACATCCCATTCTTTTACGCGTTCCATTCCCTGATGTTGCAGCATACCTTTAATCCATGCTTCCATTGCACCCAGTAAAGCGGCTTTTTTCTCTTCAGGAGTCTTCAGTTTGTAACTTATGCCACCGGCACGGTTGATGCACGTAAAGTCTGGGCTGTTGCAGTTTCTTTCTTTTCACCGAATTTGAAATTGTCAATGTAGTAAGTTCCGGCAACTTTTCCGTAGTTGATGCAGAGGCGAGCTATACCTTCATTCTTACAAACAAATTCGCCTTCAATAGGTATCCACTGATCAACGGCTGTTGCAGCACTTACGTATCCTTCACCGCTACCGCCATTGGCGTCTTGTACCTGGAGTGTGAAGTCGGGATTGATGACGGTTGCCTTTACCATAGCAGAGTACATGTAGGTCTTTCCAACGGTTAATGTCTCTGGGAATGAGTGAGCGGTCTGAGCACTCCAGGAATCTCCATCGGAAGGATTGACCATCACCATGCAGTAATCACTGTTGTAACCTTGTCCCTTTTCTGAGATAGTACGGGTAGGGCCATTTCCCCAACCGAACCATGAGCCGAGAGTTCCGTCTTCAAACTTTCCGTCGTCTATGATATTGATCATCTTTTCCTCTATCTTCTTTCCGAACTTGAAATCATCCACCATACCGTGCTTCCCGGTGTTCCGCCGAATTGGATGCCCACACGCTCGATGTCCTTAGTGTCGCTCTCTGCATAGGTAAATTCGCCTGTGCAGCGAATCCACTCGGAAGGTGCCGTAAATGTATCTTTGTAGATGCCATCATAAGAAGAGTTCTGGCCTATGAACTGAACGGCTATGTTCTGATCCGATTTCACCCAGAATGAGTAAGCGTACGTTACTCCTGTTTCGAGCATTCCGGTAGGCCAGAACAGCTGGCAGTCATAGTTCGCATTTGATTCGCTGGTCATGGTGAAGCGAATGGCGTAGTCACTGTCATGGCCCGGCTGCTCTACGGCATAGTTGTATTTGCCCCATAACCCTGTCCATCCATTTGCATTGCCTCCTTCAAATCCGTAGTTGCTGACAATATTCTCGCATACATCATCATCACCTACCTCAACGACAACTTCCGGTGCGATCAGTGATTTCAAGTATGTCTGTTTTTGCTGAGTATGCCAGAGGAAGTTATGCCCATATATCTGGATGTCGGCCGGAACCAGGTTCAGGAATGCGTCGATTGTTGTGAAATTCAATTCACCGTTCGCTTTCACTACAGCCGAATGTTTCATGGCGTTTCCGGTTGTAAACATCTGGAAGTTAGCATCGGCTATGGTTCTGTATGCCGCATCGTTGATGTATAGGTCGGCTCCTAAGCCAAGTCCTACATTCATGTTAGGAGCATATTGTGCCACATACGATTTTATGTAGTCATAATTTGCTATCTTTTCCTTTAATGCAAGGGGAATGTCGGAGGCTGTGATACTTCCGTCGGAGTTTTTCCATTCCATTATCTGGTCATCGCAACTACTCCATGTCAGTGCGCAAGCCATCAGTGGAAGAATAATTCTATTTAGTTTCATAATTCTTAATGTTTAATGGGTTTCTACTGAGTTTATTCCGTAGTTTCTTCATCTTCAGGATAATCGGAGATCGTGACAGTCTTGTAAGGTACTACACGCCAGTTGTCCAGATAGATACGGCTTGAGAAAGCTGTGGATGTGATGCTTACATCTTGGTAAGTAAAGTCTGTATTGACAAATCCCATACCGAAGTTTCTGTAAGTGGCGGCATTGCGGTCTTCTACACATTTTGGAATACCGGGCTTTCTTTATCTTCTATCATGGTGGCGTATTTGTTGAACTGGCTAAACGGAATAGTTACAGTCTGCCAACCTGTGGTTGAGAATGGAACGATAGCACCTTCCTGAATCCAGGGAACATAGAATGCCACTTGATTGGAAGCACCATCATCGTCGGAACCTATACCTCCAAAATTGAAGTTGTTGAATAAGCATATTTGCAGATGTCCTGTGCCGCTCCATGCTTCGGGCACATAAACGTCGAATTGCAATGCTACTTCGGTCAGTGGGGTAGTTGCCGGTATATAAGAATACATACGGCTCCAATCATCTGCTGCATCGTCATTGCCGGCTGTCCAACATTCGGATACACGCGGTTTGCCGGATATAACTCCTGCTTTTAATAAACGTTCGGGAACAATCTGAACGCATTTGCCACGTCCGCTATCATAAGGATCTTCTACAAGGTCGTCAGCATTTATCATCGAACCGGTTTCGCTCCAGCTCCAGAACCTTGGCTGCCATTGCCATCGAAATCAAGTATCATACAGTCTGCAAAGTTGAAGTAAGCCGGAGTGGCTGCCTGTCCGTTGGCGCCTTCCGAATAGATGGAACCGCTTCCTGAATAGTTTTCCGGCATGATGAATGAATACCATTCACCGTCTTCATTCACTTTCAATGGTCGGCTGTGATTTCTATTCCGCCGGGCAGGGTTACTTTGGTGGTTTCCTGTAGGCCGGTGCCGTATACGGTTACTTTCTCCTTGTCCTTAGGTAAAGTATTGCTGATGCCTGTTATGGTAGGAGATGCTGCACGGATGATGAAGGGGTGCTCCAGCGTGGCGTCATCTTTTACAAAGCGGATCTTATTGCGGTCTGCCTCTTCAGCGTCTTCAACGGGGGTATTGCTGTTGATCTGAATCAACATGGAGTGGTCGGTTACGTAGCGCGGTTAAAGTAAGTCTCATATCCGTTGATGTAGACTTTCTTCATGCCATAGAGTCCGCTACCTTCTACACGGATCAACTGTCCGAGGCGTGCGAAAGTAACCGGTCGGTCGGGTACAGACGATTCATAATCTTCCAGATAGATCTGGTCAACCACAATCTTTGTGCTTTGGTATTTGCTGTCAAAGTATTTATCCTCCTCATTGCATGAGGTGAGGCCTGCGGCCAGGCATGACAAGCATAATATCCATATATATTTTAAGCTTTTCATATCTTCTATAGTTTGTTAATCATTGAACAAATCATTTTCTGTGACTTCTTTTGCACCGAATTCGTAAGCTACCGGGTCGTTATTCAGAAGCGGATTACGTCCGCGGTCTACATCCGAGATAGGCAGTGTCAGATTGGCCGATGTAGCGGTTGAAACTCCGGTTCCGTCAGAAGTCTTTGCATACTGGCAGGCTTCTGTTTCATCCCATTCGTAACCGGCATTACGCTCCTGGCTGTTGAGGTAGTTCACCACTTCCTGTTGCTGGTAATAGGCACGGCGCAGCAGATCGTACCAGTATTGTCCTTCCAGAGCAAGCTCGATGCGGCGTTCGTAATGGATATCTGAATATGTGATGGTTGTCAGGGACGGCATACCGGCACGTTTGCGCACCGCATTGAAGGCGTCACAAGCTGCTTGTTCGCTGGTCGAAGCATTATTTCCAAGAATTGCTTCGGCAAGATTCAGATATACTTCTGCCAGACGCATCATGTAGGTATTCATACCACTGCTTTGTGCATAGCTTTGGCCATTGTCGTCAATTTTACCTATCACGTATTTCTTTGAAGTTACATTTGTTGTCATAACCGGTTTCGGTGACGTTATACGTGTACCCTCCGTTCTTGGTGTTGAGATCCGGATAATACTCACCTACGGTGGCGATAGTGTAATGGCGGCGGGTACGGTCTTGAGGATCGTAAGCGCGTACAAGGTCATAAGAGGCATAGGTGGCATTACCCCAGTTCTGTTCGCTTACCATAGTAGACCAGCCAAAATAGGTTGATATGGAATTATTGCATCCCCAACCGATGGCATCCGTGCTACCCTGCAACCACTGCAACTGGAAGATGGCTTCACTGTTGTTGTTGCATGTGCTTGGTGCGAAGAGGTCTCCATAGTTGTCGAGAAGTGAATACGGGCCTTCTTCGATCACCTTCGTGGCGGCTTTGCGCGCCATATCCAGATAGTACGTGTTGCGCGAACCGCGGTTGAAATCAGTAGCTATATTACTGCCGTTGTATTCGCCTTCAGTAGTCAAACCTGCCATAGAGAGATACATACGCGACAGAATAGCGTAAGCACTGTAACAAGTGACGCGACCTACATCAGATGCTGTCTTGCTGAGGTTGACTGCTGCATATTCGAGGTCGCGGATAGCGAATTCTATCACATCCACACCACGGTTGGCAGGAACCACAGAGTTATTTACTTGTTCTGCCGTATTTTCATAGATGATACCTTTGTTCCATAAAGAGCCGATGTACCAGTATGCCAGTCCGCGCATGAAGCGTGCTTCGGCATAAGCTTGTACTTTGGCTTTTTCACTGACTTGCGGACCGGAATAATCCTTAATATTGTTGATGGCGTAGTTGGATTGTGCCACTACGGAGTAGAAAGATCCCCAGGCATCTTCAAGTCCCGGACTCAATGCTGTTTCCGTAAAGTTAGTATAAGGATAGATATAGTCTGACCAACGGGCGGTGATGTTGTTTGCACGTCCGTCTCCCATGCTATAGTAGGCTTTATCATTAAAACTGTTCCACACATAGTTATAAAGCGGTGCGGTAGCTGCTTCCAGAGCCTCGTCAGTGTCGAAGAAGGTCTCTTGGTTGGCACTGGTGGTATTATCGTGTGTCAAGAAGTCCTCGCAGGAACTCAATACCAATGAACCGGCCAATGTTGCTATGATTAATATCTTATTTTTCATACGTATAATTCTTTTTAAAGGATTTAGAAGGATATGTTTAATCCGAATGTGTAGATGCGTGGCGAAGGATAACGCCCGTAGTCCACACCTGTCATTAATGCATCTCCATAGATGGCACCTACTTCAGGGTCGAGGCCTTTGTATTTGCTCCAGGTGTATACATTCTGTATGTTGGCATAGATTCTCGCATTGTTGAGGAAAATCTTGTTTATCCATTTCTTGGGGAATGTATAGCCGATGGAAATATTCTGGAGGCGGATGTAAGAAGCGTCTTCTACAAGCATATCGCTGATACGGGTGAAGTTGTTGTTAGCATCCGATTCCTGCAAAGCCGGCAATGTAGTGGCAGAGCCGTTTACTACATGGAGGTTACGATAGTCGTCATCCGGACCGTTGGGGTCTATCAAACCTATCTGTGCATAGTTCAGCGAAGATTTGAGTATGTTACCGTTGGAGCGGGGATCTTCAATACGGTAGCGGGTCAGATTCAAAGCCTTGTTGCCGTAAGACCCCGAGAAGGAATATTGATCAGATCGAATCCTTTGTAAGAGAATGTATTACCGATACCGTAAGTGAACTTTGGTTCCGGGTTTCCGATGTAGGTACAGTCTTCGTTGTTGATGACACCGTCACCGTTGCGGTCCTCATAGATATAGTCGCCTATCCACGTACTGTTCTTGGCAATTGTATTACCTTCGGGTATGGCTACTTGCTTCACGTTGCCATCGGCATCTTTGTAGTAGAAATCCGTCGGTTCATCGAAACGTCCGATTACTTTGTAGCCCCAGAATTGTCCGATAGGCTGTCCTACGGTCGTTTTGGTTACGATGTAGCTTGCGGAACTGGGTTGATAACTCTTTTCAATGGAAGAATTGTCCGTATCGAGTTCCAGTACTTTGTTACGGTTGAGTGAGAATACGAGGTTGGATGTCCATTGGAAATCCTTGTTTGTGATGTTAGTCGTATTCACGGTAAGCTCGATACCTTTGTTCTCAAGAGAACCTACATTACCCCAAGGATTGGAAGCGGCACCTTGTCCACTTGAACCGAGATAGGCGGGCAAGGGGAGTTGCAGCAACAGATTTTTAGTCTTCTTATAATATACATCGGCGATTACTTCGATACGGTTCTGGAATAAACCGAGGTCGATACCTACGTTATAAGAATGAGTGGTTTCCCATGTCAGGTCAGGGTTGGCGGTATTGCCTGTCAGTACACCGGTTCCCCAGGGAGTGGTTTTGTAAGAGAGCAGTGCCATATAAGCATAGTCGCTAACGTTCTGGTTACCCGTGGCACCCCAACCTGCGCGGAGTTTCAGGTTGTTGATAATTGCGTTGTTGCGCAGGAATGATTCCTGTGACGCACGCCATGCAAGAGCCACTGCCGGAAACCAACCCCACTTATTGCCTTTGGCGAATTTGGAGGAACCGTCCCGACGAATGGTAGCGGTCAGCAGGTAGCGTTCGTCAAAAGAGTAGAAGGCACGTCCGAAGAAGGAAGCGATGGAATTCACCACGCGTGAACCGGTGGTAGTGGAAGTGGTGACATCACCTGCACTCAGGTCGGGAGTTGTATTACTCAGGAATCCTGTGGCTGTACCTACTTGTGTCTCCCAGTTGGAGTGTGACATTTCCTGACCTACCATTACGTTGATTGTTATGTTTTTCTGCAAACGTATTATTATAAGTAAGGATATTGCGCCATGACCAGTATTTGGTGTTGGTCTTGGTCCAACGTGAGGTACGTGTGTCGCTTGTTTTGATACCGAACTGGTAGTCTGGCTGATAATAATAATAGTTATTGAAGTTCCAGTCAGCTGATAATTCCGTCTTGAAAGTCAATCCTTTCAGTAGGTTTGCTTCCAGATAGGTATTGAAACGGAAGTTGGTTTTACGGTTATTGTTGGTGCGTATGGAAGCAAGTCCTACGGGATTTTCAGGCATCCACACATCGTCCGGACCGTCGAAGGAACCATCGGGAGATGTAACGGCGACCGTAGGTTGCTGTATCAGTGCGCTCATAATCGTATTATTGTCGGTACCGACATTTTGCTTGGATTCAGCAAAACGAGAAGTTTACACCTCCGCGTAACCACGATTTGATTTCAGTATCGATATTGGCGCGCAGGGAAAGACGTCGGAAGCTGGACCCTAATGCAATACCGTCTTGATCGAGGAATCCGCCGCTAAAAGCATAAGTGGTTTTGTTGTTACCGCCACTGACAGAGATATTATGGCTCGTCATAAAGGCTTTGCTGAACAATTCGTCTTGCCAGTTGGTACCTTCGCCAAGTAAGTCAGGGCGTACGAAAGAACTGCTTTGTTCTACCAGACCAAGAGCCGAGCGGTCATTGTGATGCTGTGCATACTGTCGTAGGTTCAGCATATCCAGTTGTTTAGGCATTTCCTGCCAGCCCGCATATCCGTCGTAGGTTACGGTTGCTTCGCCTGCCTGTCCGCGTTTAGTAGTAATCATGATGACACCATTGGATGCGCGCGAACCATAGATGGCGGTTGCCGAAGCATCTTTCAGTACGTCCATGGATACGATGTCCGACGGATTGATGCTTGATAAAGGGTTGCTGTTTTCATCGTCAGTAGCAGAGTCCACCACTACGCCGTCTATCACGAAGATAGGCTGGTTGGTGGCGTTCAGTGAGTTGATACCACGGATGCGGATAGAGGTGGATGCACCCGGTGTACCGGAGTTTGCCTGAATCTGCACACCGGCAGCGCGTCCTTGCAATACCTGATCGATAGAAGTCGGAACCGACTTCTTGATGGCCTGGTCATTTACCGATACCACCGAACCCGTCAGGTCCGAACGTTTCATCTGTCCGTAACCTACTACAACGACTTCGTCCAGCATCTCAGTGTCTTCCTTCATCGTGACATTGATTTGTGTCTTCCCGGCTACAGGAATTTCTTGTGTCTTGTAGCCCACAAATGAAATTACGATGGTACTGTTGGATGGAACATTCAGTGTAAAGTTACCGTCGATGTCGGTAATAATACCGTTGCTGGTGCCTTTCTGCACTACGCTCGCACCGATAACCGATTCTCCTGTGGCGTCCTTCACCACACCTTTCACAGTGATATTCTGTGAAAATGCCCATAGAGGTATCAGGCATAATAAGAATAGAAGCCCCAAAGGCTTAAAACAATAATTTGTGCATTTCATACTGAAATTAATTTAGTTGGATAACAATAATATTCTCTTTCCTTAATAAAGATGTGAAGACATGTTTTTCATTCTCAAGTTCCATATTTGCATTTATCTGATTAAAGGGTTAAACATTGCTTTTTCGTTTGTGACAAATGTATTCGTAATAAAAGAAAAAGCGGAATAATTTCGTTATTAGTCCTAT
>ENA-OQAA01001027-OQAA01001027.1-human-gut-metagenome-genome-assembly--contig:-NODE-1027-length-15928-cov-2.993102_pt1 | contig 15928 bp, 18 predicted proteins | sample MGYA00242489_ERZ504515 | MGnify/ENA primary metagenome ERZ504515 (study PRJEB26092, sample SAMD00036237) | human gut metagenome | host: Homo sapiens | study: EMG produced TPA metagenomics assembly of...
TTGGGACACGCCAAATATGAGAAAGTAGCGATTTACGCAGTAAATCAGCGGATTTCGAATATTTGAGGATTGCGGGAGCAGCGTAGCTGCGTAGCAATCCGGGTATCAAATGAGTGTCAAAAGACCTTTTGACACTCATATCATATAATGTGGATGCTAAAATCTGACTTCTATTCACAGAAATTTTCACAAACCCATCAAATCTCCCTCACAATTTCATCACAGATTTCAGGTATATTAATAATCAAACAAAGGCGATAACCTTTTTAATCGTATAGATCATATTTTCTTTTTCATACTTGCCAGGACTTTTTGATAAGTCCTGGCCCTCCTTTTTTTCTGGAACAAAATCAGCCCGACAGATTCCATTGACGAAAACATAATTCTATGGTAAAACTTTACTATGCCAATACATTACAGGAGGTTGACCCGAAATGGCAAAAGAAGCAAAGACAAATGCAATGCGAATGCTGGACAGACAGAAGGTAAAGTATGAAACACTTGCCTATGAATGTGACGAATTTATTGACGGAATCCATTGTGCAGACATTACAGGTGCACCATATGAACAGTCCTTTAAGACACTTGTTATGGAAGGGAAAAGCGGCGGATATTATGTATTTGTAGTCCCGATTGAGAAAGAAGTGGATCGTAAGGCAGCTGCCAAAGCAGTAGGAGAGAAGGCAGTTGATATGATCCATGTGAAAGATATTACGAAGATCACAGGTTATGTTCGCGGTGGCTGTAGCCCTATTGGAATGAAGAAACCTTTTCCCACTGTTTTTGACGCTTCAGCAGGAAATTTTCAAGAAATTTATGTAAGCGGGGGGAGAATCGGCCTGACCTTGAAAGTGCCGGTAGCGGATCTTCTGAAAGTGACAGGCGGCAAACTGGCTGCAATCACAGCAGAAGAGTAAGAAACATATATTTTACAGAAAACAAAGCGAAATATGCTAAAATACTTATAAAGAAAACACTGCATGCTGCTATATGTCAAATGCCTTTTTCAAACACACTCTGGCACAGTCGGCAGTGCGAATCAGAAACAAATGATAAAGTGTTCCTGATAAGGGTTCGGTAAGCAAAAGCCACCAGCAAATGTATTATATTAAGCTCGCCAGACGAGCAGCAAGGAGGATTTATGAGAGAAGGAAAGAAGTTTAAGAAACTATTGATCGGGGTCGCAGCGGCTGCTATGACCATGCTTTGTACCTTGCCGGTATCAGCGGCAACTAAATCGTTTAAACCGATCACAGTAAAAGCAGGCAGATGTATTCATTTATTGAATACCAATATTCAGTCAAATGCGATTACGAATTACAGTTACCGCATTCAGCCGCAGAGTTCCGGCACCAGATATGATATTGTATATGCATATGGCGGAGAAGCAGAAGCTTTGAAGGGCGCCAGAACAGATTCCGGCCAGATCATTAACAACACATACATTAAGAGCAGCACCTCTTCCAATCAGGGAATGATCGCCTGCCTTAAGGTTACATCAGGTTCTGTGAAGCTTAGCGTGAAAATTACCTCACCGAATGCCAAGAGCAAGATTACAGCAGCATACCAGAGTTCCAGTCACAGTCCATTGAAGAACACAAGGACCATCAAGAAAGGTCAGTGGATCAAGATGACAAGAACCGGAAGCAATCTTTCTACTTTACCATTAATTGTTGCGGCTAAAAAGGGTGCTAACATTAATCGCAGATTAAACACAACCTCTTATGAAAATTACAGCTTCAAGTCCAAGTATGTGGCATTCAGACGCTACACCAATAAGAAGGGCGGCAAACTCTATAAGAGAAAATATCTGACTACCAATGGAAGCACCAAGTATCATTTTATGCTGATTCCACAGAGCTCTGCCGGAAGATCTTATACAGGTGTTCTGACCACGAAGAAAGGCAATGTAACTTATTACTATCCGTCTGATTATATCAAGGTAAGCGGATATGCAGGAAACAGTAAATAAACCCTGAACCCATTTTCAAACATGCTCTAGAAAAGCAAACAGCAATATCTGCGAAAAGCTCCTCCTGTCAGTTGATTTGACAGGAGGAGCTTTTTAAGAATGTGTTTGGAAAATTTGCGTCGTATATCTTGCGGAAAGACTTTTCAAACGCGTTTTAATTATCCTGAGCGTCTTCTTCAGTAATCTCAAAGACATGGCGCTTTTTAGCCATCTCATCACTTGCAAGATATTCGTCATAAGTAGTGATCTTGTCAATCATAGTACCATTTGGAAGGATTTCCATAATACGGTTTGCAGTTGTCTGAACAAACTGATGATCATGAGAGGTGAAAAGAATTACCCCCGGAAACTTGATCAGACCATTGTTCAATGCAGTGATGGACTCCATGTCCAGATGGTTGGTAGGCTCATCCAGAATCAGGATGTTGGCACCGGAAATCATCATTTTGGAAAGAAGGCAGCGAACCTTCTCGCCACCGGAAAGTACGCGGACACGTTTCACACCATCCTCACCAGGGAAGAGCATACGTCCAAGGAAACCACGCACATAAGTGGCGTCCTTGATCTCAGAATACTGTGTCAGCCAGTCTGTGATCGTAAGATCGTTATCGAATTCCTGAGTATTGTCTTTGGGAAAATAAGCCTGGGTGGTAGTGATTCCCCATTTGTAATTACCTTCATCCGGTTCCATTTCTCCAGTGATGATCTTGAAGAAAGTAGTGATCGCCTGCTCATTGGCACCAACGAAAGCAACCTTGTCCTCACGTCCAAGAGTGAAGGAAATGTTATCCAGAACCTTCACGCCGTCAATGGTTTTGGAAAGATTTTCGACCATGAGAACTTCATTTCCAATTTCACGGTTTGGGCGGAAGTCGATGTAGGGATATTTACGGCTGGAAGGACGCATGTCATCCAGCTGGATCTTCTCAAGGGCTCTCTTACGGGAGGTTGCCTGCTTGGACTTGGAAGCGTTAGCGCTGAATCGGGAAATAAATTCCTGGAGCTCTTTGATCTTCTCTTCTTTTTTCTTGTTTGCTTCTTTCATCTGCTTGATCAGAAGCTGGCTGGATTCATACCAGAAATCATAGTTACCTGCGTACAGCTGAATTTTACCATAATCAATATCAGCAGTCTGTGTACAAACCTTGTTCAGGAAGTAACGGTCATGGGATACCACGATAACAGTATTATCAAAATTGATCAGGAATTCTTCAAGCCACTCAATCGCGGGAAGATCCAGATGGTTGGTAGGCTCATCCAGCAGCAGAATGTCAGGATTTCCGAAAAGTGCCTGTGCAAGAAGAACCTTGACCTTCATGCTACCGGTCAGGTCAGCCATCTGTGCATAGTGGAATTCAGTGTCAATTCCAAGACCGTTCAGAAGAGTAGCAGCATCGGATTCTGCTTCCCATCCGTTCATCTCTGCGAATTCACCTTCAAGCTCGCTGGCACGGATTCCGTCTTCGTCGGTAAAATCCTCCTTGGCGTAAATGGCTTCCTTCTCTTTCATGATCTCATAGAGACGAAGGTTACCCATAATTACAGTGTCGAGAACTGTATAGGCATCATATTTGAAGTGATCCTGCTGTAAAAAAGAGAGACGCTGTCCTGGTGTGATCACAATGTCGCCTTGGTAGGCTCCAGCTGACCGGAAAGAATCTTCAGAAATGTAGATTTTCCTGCACCGTTGGCGCCAATAAGTCCGTAGCAGTTTCCTTCTGTAAATTTGATATTAACATCTTCGAAAAGAGCTTTCTTTCCAACTCGCAAAGTAATATTGTTTGCTGAAATCATATTTTCCTCCTATATTAAAACGTTATCCTTATAAATACACATATAATGATAAGTATAGCCGATTTTCATTTTATCGTAAACTGGCAAATTTGCAACAATTATTTCTTGTTTAAAGGCTGTTTTACAGCAGAAACATGGAGAAAACTCACAAAATCCAAAAACCTTAGACTTTACAAAAAAAAAAGCCGCTGTTATAATGGCTGAATATAATGCCAGAATGAATAAAAGCACCGGAAGTTTTTTCTAAAAGGTGGTGTACGGTGCTGCTTCCCTGGCATTCAACTGGAGGAAAAATTATGCCGAAGAAACAGATATATCTTACCGGTTTTATGGGAACCGGTAAAAGTATGATCCTGAATTGCCTGCATGAGGTATGCGGTTTTGACAAAATTGAGATGGATGAGCAGATTGTTCAGGAACAGGGAATGAGCATTCCAGAAATTTTTGAAAAAAAAGGGGAAGAATATTTTCGGAATCTGGAGACCGAACTTGTAAAAAAAATTTCTGCCATGGATAATATCGTAGTATCGTGTGGCGGAGGAACTGTAATGCGTCAGTGCAATGTAGATGAGATGAAGAAGAATGGAACGATTGTTCTTTTGACAGCAGAACCAGAGACTGTTTACGAAAGAGTGAAAGGCAGCCACAACAGACCTCTTCTGGAAAAAAATATGAATCCGGAATACATAAAAGAATTGATGGAGGCAAGGCGTCCCAAGTATGAAGCTGCTGCAGACTTTGTTATAAAAACAGACAATCGGACAGCGGAAGAAATCTGCCTGGAAATAAATAAACGTCTAAAAACAGTCGATAACTAAAAATAGTGTGAAATTAATGTTAAAAAAATTAAAAAACTATTGAAATAGAAGTTGAAAATTGCTATAATTTGAACATACTGGGAGGGGAAGAGAAGAAAAGGGACATAATATAAGAATCAGTATGATTTGTGTCCAGTAAGGAGAAGGTACAGACATGTTTATTACAAGAGAGTGCGATTACGCAGCAAGAGTTCTTCGGGCACTGTCAGGGGAAACTCGCCTTAGCGTTAATGAAATCTGCGAGAAGGAATCCATTACCGCTCCCTTTGCCTATAAGATACTAAAGAAACTTCAGAAAGCCGGTATTGTGAAAGGATATCGCGGAGTCCATGGTGGATATGCCATGAATAAATCACTTGGTGAACTGACTCTGTTTGACGTATATAAGGCTATTGACCCGGATTTGTTCATTATAGAATGTATGGCTTCAGGTTATGAGTGTCCAACAGATGGAAAAGGAGATCATCTTCCTTGCTACATGCACAGAGAACTCTGTGAGATTCAGCAGGGGGTGTGGGAAATGCTTAAGAGAAAATCCCTTCAGGAAGTTCTCATGCCGGAAATGTAATATGCTAAAAAGCTGGTCAGACTCCATAAAGGAGTATCTGGCTGGCTTTTTTTATGCTTACTGGTAATCTTTGTATGTGATAATATACAAAAATCAAAATAGACATCATTGGAAGATTATGCTATAATGTCATATGGACTTTTAGACACATTGTGTCTAGAAATATTATTTTCATCATACCTTTAAGGAGGAAAAACAAACTATGGCAAGAAAGATGAAAACCATGGATGGTAACCATGCAGCCGCTCATGCATCATACGCTTTTTCTGATGTAGCTGCAATTTACCCGATCACCCCTTCATCTGTTATGGCTGAGGCTACAGACGAGTGGCAACCCAGGAAGAAAGAACATCTTTGGACAGGAAGTACAGGTAACAGAGATGCAGTCTGAGGCTGGTGCTGCTGGTGCAGTACACGGATCTCTTGCAGCTGGTGCCCTTACTACTACCTATACAGCATCCCAGGGTCTGTTACTGATGATCCCGAACCTTTACAAGATTGCTGGTGAGCAGCTTCCGGGTGTATTCAACGTATCCGCTCGTGCACTTGCTTCCCACGCACTTTCCATTTTCGGAGATCATTCCGATGTTATGGCCTGTCGTCAGACTGGTTGTGCAATGCTGTGTGAGTCTTCCGTACAGGAAGTTATGGACCTTACTCCGGTAGCACACCTTGCAGCAATCAAGGGAAAAGTTCCGTTCATCAACTTCTTCGACGGATTCCGTACATCTCACGAGATCCAGAAGATTGAGACATGGGACTATGAAGACCTGAAAGATATGGCAGATATGGACGCTATCCAGGCATTTCGTGATCACGCACTGAATCCGAACCATCCATGTCAGAGAGGTTCCGCTCAGAACCCGGATATCTTCTTCCAGGCAAGAGAGGCATGTAACCCATACTACGATGCTCTTCCGGCAGTCGTACAGGAGTACATGGACAAAGTTAACGCTAAGATCGGTACTGATTACAAGCTGTTCAACTACTATGGAGCAGCAGACGCAGAGCACGTTATCGTAGCTATGGGTTCTGTAAATGATACAATCGAGGAGACAATCGACTACTTAATGGCAGCTGGCAGAAAAGTTGGTGTTGTTAAAGTTCGTCTTTACAGACCATTCTGCGCACAGGCTCTTATCGATGCTATTCCTGAGACAGTTAAACAGATCACAGTTCTTGACAGAACGAAAGAGCCAGGAGCTCAGGGCGAGCCTCTGTATCTTGATGTTGTTGCTGCACTTAAGAACAGCAAATTTGACGGCGTTAAGATCTTCACCGGACGTTACGGACTTGGTTCCAAGGACACAACACCGGCTCAGATCGTAGCTGTTTATGACAATACTGAGAAAGAGAAATTTACTCTTGGTATCGTTGATGATGTTACAAACCTTTCTCTTGAGACAGGCGCTCCGCTTGTAACTACTCCAGAGGGAACAACAAACTGTAAGTCTGGGGACTTGGTGCTGATGGTACTGTAGGTGCTAACAAAAACTCCATCAAGATCATCGGTGACAATACAGATATGTACGCTCAGGCATACTTTGATTATGACTCCAAGAAGTCAGGTGGTGTTACAATGTCCCACCTTCGTTTTGGTAAGAAACCGATCAAATCTACCTACCTGATCCACAAAGCAAACTTTGTAGCATGCCACAATCCGTCCTATGTGAACAAATATAACATGGTACAGGAACTGGTTGACGGCGGTACATTCCTTCTGAACTGTGCATGGGATATGGAAGGTCTTGAAAAACATCTTCCAGGACAGGTTAAGGCATTCATCGCTAACCACGGTATCAAATTCTACACCATCGACGGTGTTAAGATCGGTATTGAGACTGGCATGGGACCAACACGTATCAACACAATCCTTCAGTCCGCATTCTTCAAACTTACCGGAATCATTCCGGAGGAGCAGGCTATCGAGCTTATGAAGGCTGCTGCGAAAGCAACATACGGACGTAAAGGTGATGATGTTGTTCAGAAGAACTGGGCAGCTATCGATGCTGGTGCTAAGCAGGTTGTTGAGATTCAGGTTCCAGAGAGCTGGAAAGATGCTGCAGACGAGGGTCTTCATATGACTCACGCTACAGAAGGACGTCAGGAAGTTGTTGATTTCGTTAACAACATCCAGGCTAAGGTTAATGCTCAGGAAGGTAATACACTGCCTGTATCTGCATTTAAAGATTATGTTGACGGTACTACACCATCCGGTGCTGCTGCATACGAGAAACGTGGTATCGCTGTAAATATCCCTGTATGGAATCCGGAGAACTGTATCCAGTGTAACAGATGTGCTTATGTCTGCCCGCACGCAGTTATCCGTCCGGTAGCTCTTACAGCTGAAGAGGCTGCAAATGCTCCGGAGGGAATCAAGACATTACCAATGACTGGTATGAAAGATGAGTATCAGTTCACAATGACTGTATCCGCTCTTGACTGTACAGGATGTGGTTCCTGTGCGAATGTCTGCCCAGGCAAGAAAGGTGCTAAGGCACTTGCTATGGAAAACCTTGAAGCAAACATGGGAGAGCAGAAATACTTCGATTACGGTGTAACTCTTCCGGTTAAAGAAGACGTTATCGCTAAATTCAAAGAGACAACTGTTAAGGGAAGCCAGTTCAAACAGCCGCTTCTTGAGTTCTCAGGAGCTTGTGCTGGATGTGGTGAGACACCTTACGCCAAACTGATCACCCAGCTGTTTGGTGACAGAATGTACATTGCAAACGCTACAGGATGCTCCTCTATCTGGGGTAACTCCTCACCTTCTACACCATATACCGTAAATGCTAAGGGACAGGGTCCTGCATGGGGCAACTCCTTATTTGAGGATAATGCTGAGTTCGGTTATGGTATGCTTCTTGCTCAGAAAGCTATCCGTGATGGCTTGAAAGCAAAAATTGAAGATGTTGTAGCTAACGGTGACAATGCAGACGTTAAAGCTGCTGGTCAGGAATGGCTGGATACTTTCGCATGCGGTGCTACCAACGGTGCAGCAACAGAGAAACTGGTTGCAGCTCTTGAGGCTTGCGGATGCGACAAGGCAAAAGACATTCTTACACAGAAAGACTTCCTTGCTAAGAAATCCCAGTGGATCTTCGGTGGTGACGGATGGGCTTACGATATCGGATTCGGTGGTGTTGACCATGTTCTCGCAAGTGGACGTGACATCAACGTTATGGTATTCGATACAGAGGTTTACTCCAACACAGGCGGACAGTCTTCCAAGTCTACACCTACAGGTGCAATCGCACAGTTCGCAGCTGGCGGTAAAGAGACCAAGAAGAAAGATATGGCTTCTATCGCAATGAGCTATGGTTATGTATATGTTGCTCAGATCTCTATGGGAGCTGACTTCAACCAGGCTATCAAAGCAATTGCAGAGGCAGAGGCTTATCCGGGACCATCCCTTATCATTGCATACGCTCCATGTATCAACCATGGTATTAAGAAAGGTATGTCAAAAGCTCAGACAGAGGAAGAGCTTGCTGTTAAGTGTGGATACTGGCACAACTTCCGCTTCAATCCAGCTGCTGAGGGAAGCAAGTTCAGCCTTGATTCCAAAGCACCGGATATGACAGATTATCAGGAATTCCTGAATGGCGAGGTTCGTTACAACTCCTTACAGCGTCAGAATCCTGAGAAAGCTGCCAGACTGTTCGCTAAGAACCAGTCCGAGGCTAAGGCAAGATACGAGTATCTGCAGAAGTTGATCACTCTGTACGGAACAGAGGAATAAGAATTACCCGCGGCAAGTCCGCATTATAAATATATAATATAAACATGTAATATAAACATGTAATGTTTATTATGTCGTAGCGTAAAGTGAGCCTGCGATACTGCCTAAAAAGGGTGGTATCACAGGCTTTTCTTGTGTGGATTAAATTCTGGGTGGCTACGGTGACTGACGTAGGCGCAGCAGATGAAAAATCAGACAAGTCAATATGGCGGTTACTTAATATTCGATGTACCCGATCGGTTCAGTTACTGTCAGAAGTGCTAGTGCAAATAGGAAAGCATTCACGTATAATGAAAATAACAAAAAACACGATAATAACAAGAAGGGAGATGTTTTTATGAACAAAAAAATGAGACTGTGGGTGGCTGGAACAGTTGGAGTCTTAATGACAGGCCTGATGAGCGTGAATGCTTATGCACTTGAAGAAAAGGATGTTATTGGAACCTGGTATGTAAATGAGCTTTCCATGGGTGGAGACATTTTGTTTCATCCAGGAGTAATGGGAATGGAAGTGACCGTGGATATTAAAGAAGGCGGTCAGATGGAAACCATAACGTCCTACAGTGGGGAAGAACCAGAGGCAGATCAATCAGAGTGGAAAATAGAAAATGATAAATTGTTGATGACTTATAGCGATCAAACGGTAGAATGTGAGTATGCTGATGGCAAAATAACGATAACTGCAGATGGAACGACAATGATCCAGCGGAAGCCTACTGCTATGATTTTTCAATATATTATGATTGGGATGAGTATCAATCAGAGTATGATTATTCATTGGATATAAATATTGCCAGGGACTTGATTGCGCAAACAGACGAAGTTAGTTATTACCTTGGTCTTGGAATGTCCCTGTGGTATACCGGTACGGAGGAGTATATTGAGGGAAGAAACTGTCCGGTATTTGTTATAGGGACAGATCATGAGGAACATTTTACAAAAGAAAAATATTATGCGGCAGGAGATAATGTGGTTTATTATTACGATCCGTTAGGCGATGCGTGGCTTTTGCTGGGAGCTGGCTGACAGACGGATTTTGGTATATGCTGACAGAAGATTCATCAGGGCGTGCGGATTGCGGGAATGATTTTTTAAACAGGCTTTCGTATATAACAGAGATTGATTAATTGGGGAAAGAGGAAGCAGACATGAATGATTTTTTAACAGAAAAGAATAAAAAAACAGGAGCGTTAGGAAAACTGAAATGGGTTCTTTGTGTTTTCTGTATACTTTTTACTCTGGGAGCTATTGGCGCATCGGAGAAATATATTGGTGAAGGACGCTGGGGAATGGCAGCAACGGAGATTATACTGGGATTGTTATTTTTATATCCAACTTTCCGGGAAATCCAGAAAACATTGAAGAAGAAAAAAGCCAGAGAAATAGCCTGTTGGTTTGAATCTTATGCCCAGAGTACGCTCTCATTTGAGAAGTTTGAGACTGAGATGGGAAAAGATGCCGTAAGAAAACTGGAAAAAATGATTGCAAAGGATATAATTCGGAATATTCAGATTGATAGAGAAGAAAATTATATATTGATCACTGCACCAAACAGACGTGTGAATGAGAAGATTTATATTACAGTTACCTGTCCAAGCTGCGGCGCAAAAAATCAGATAATAAAAGGCCGCCTGTGCAACTGTGAATATTGCGGACAGCGTCTCTCTTCTTGACAGCAGATGCGAATTATTATACAAGGGGCTGCCTGTTCCGGCAGCCCCAATGTTAGATTGTCACTTGTTAAGTTGGTTGAACCGCTGTATACGGAACCGTACGGTGGCGTGATAGCACGGATTACGAATGCAGTCGGCAGCAGTGGGAGCGCCATAGGCGCGGAACAGCTGACTTTCATATGTGATGTCGCCGGTAGGCGACATGTTCGTTTAGCGGCAAAGAAGAGTATTTAAAAGCTGTGAAATTGTCTGATTTAGTACAGGATGCCTGAGGTAAGGGGCAATCTGGTTCATAGGAGCCAGCACAAATTCACGATTCTGCATATCCGGATGGGGAACGTGAAGATCTGCGGTATCAATGATTTCCTGATCATAAAACAGAATATCCAGATCCAGAGTACGAGGACCCCAGTGAATAATACGTTCCCGGTTTGCCTCCTGTTCCAGCTGATGGAGACGTTCCAGCAATTCTTCAGGTGAAAGAAGGGTACGCATTTTCAAAACTCCATTCAGAAATTCATCCTGATCGGTAACGCCATAAGGTTCTGTTACAAGATAATCAGAAACGGCCTCTATCCGGCATCCTTTTGTTTTTTTCAAACCACGTATCCCATTGTCGATGAACAGCTTTTTATCGCCCATATTAGAGCCAAAAGCAATGTATGCAGTATGCCATTTTCTTGTGATTTCCACAGATACGGTTTTCAGTGGAAGACCAACGGGAGCCCATGGCTTCTCAATTTTCAGTGTGATCTGTTCCAGACCGGAAAGAGAGTCGAGCAGCATCTCTGCAAGATTTTCTGCAAGCGCTTCCAGAAGCTTAAAAGTATGATTTCTGGTAAAATCCGTAATCATGTGGCTGACTTCCCCGTAATTGATAGAAGCAGACAGATCGTCCGTTAACCCGGCCTGACGTGTGTGGGTAAAGAGGGTGGCAGAAATAACAAATTTTTGTCCAAGTACATTTTCTTCCGGATAGACACCATGGTTGGCAAAAATTTCCAGTTCTTTAATTTCTATTTTATCAAATCTGGTTTCATCCATAACAGTTGTTCCTTTCTGTTGACTAATTACAACCCAAAATTGCTTCTGTCATCTGGATCACGCGTCTGTTCTCCTTGACATCATGAACACGCACAAAAGAACAGCCCTTTATCACACCAATTACACTAGTAGCCAGTGTTCCCTCTACACGCTGGTCTACAGGCAGGTCAAGTGCCAGTCCGATCATCGACTTGCGTGAGGTGCCAAGAAGAACCGGAAAGCCCAGATCCTTAAAAAGCTCCAGATGATTCATAGTTTCCAGATTCATCTCAAATGTTTTTCCAAATCCAACCCCTGGATCGAGAATGATTTTCTCATCTTTGATTCCTGCTTTTCTTGCAAGATTGACACATTCCTGTGTCTCAGAAAGCATATCAATGAGAAAATTGTTATATTCTGTATTGGACTTATTGTGCATGAGACAGCATGCAGCATCATATTTGGCAATTACAGCTCCCATTTCAGAATCATATTTTAATCCCCAGATATCGTTGACCAGATCTGCACCGGCCTGAATCGCACTTTCTGCCACACTGCTTTTGAAAGTATCTACAGAAATGGGAATGTCAAAACGTTTTCTGACCGCTTCGATAACGGGCAAAACTCTCTGAGCTTCTTCCTCTGCACTGACTGGCGTGTGTCCGGGACGCGTAGACTCGCCACCGATATCGATAATATCCGCACCATCCGCGATCATGGCTTCTGTATGCCGCAAAGCTTCATCTAAATGATTCCATTTCCCACCATCGGAAAAAGAATCAGGAGTAATATTTAAAATTCCCATTATATAAGTGTGATTTTGTGTATCAAAAAAACGATTTCCAATTTTCATAAACAGAAACCATCCTCTCTGTTAGATTTTTAGAAAACTCAATATTCAATTGTCAGATTTTTTTCTCAGAAGGCCAGTAACATTCTGAGGCTGCTGAACATGAAAAACAATTTCTGGACTTTTTATCAGCTTTATATAGCAGCATAGCCAACACATTATCAGATCCATCCGTCCTGTGCTGACTGATCGCAGATAATATTTCCTCTTTTTCCTGTTCTGTAAAATGCAGATCTGTCAGAATCTTTCCGGCTATTTCAGTTCCTGCAATGTCATGAGAAATACCCGACAGATATTGCTGCGCACGGCCAATGTCATGAAGAAGAGCAGTGGCATAAATGATTTCTCTGGACAGATCAAGCTTGTTTTCCAGAGAATAAATATACATCAGCCTGGCAACATCCAGAAAGTGTTCCGGCGTATGTCTGCAGAAAATACGATCTTTTTCAAGCTCCTGTATTTTCTTACAGTGCTTTTGATAAAGGGGATGCCGCCAGATTAAAGAAATACGGTTTGTTTCAGAAAAAGAACTGCTCATTTTCCGACCATGGAAAGGAACATTTTCTGCAGCTCCTTATCTTCTTTGAAGGCTCCGCGGGTTACAGTCGTAATTGTTTTGCTTCCTGGCTTTTTAACGCCTCGCATGGTCATGCAGGTGTGTTCTGCTTCCAGCATAACCATAATTCCCTTCGGAGAGAGGGCACGCTCCAGAGCGTCCGCAATCTGTACTGTGAGGCGTTCCTGAATCTGCGGTCTTCTGGCATAAACCTCTACCGTACGTGCCAGCTTGCTTAATCCTGTGACTTTTCCATCGGGAATATAAGCCAGGTGCGCCTTACCATAAAAAGGCATCAGATGATGCTCGCACATAGAGTAAAAAGTAATATCTTTTTCCAATACGATCTCATTATTTTCTACTGGAAACTGCTTCAGTAAATGGTTATCTGCTTCCTGATCGAGACCACCGTAAATTTCCTCGCACATACGTGCAATTCTGTCGGGAGTATCAATCAGTCCCTCCCGGGTAATATCCTCACCGATTCCTTCCAGAAGCAGGCGGATGGCCTGTTCTACTTTTTGTTTGTCAACCATTAAAAATAACCTCCTTTGTATTTGATTGCGGAGACTATCCTTTTTTGATAAAACCGGGGAAGGATTTTCGAATTCGAATATCTGCCTGCTTAATACGCAAAAAAGGATATCTCCAATTGTGATAGAATGTATGTCGAAAACATTCCCTTGAGTCTGTTAAAAAACGTTTCCACAAATCGCAACGTGCGTCTTGTAGAAAATCCCTTTCGGGCAGGCTCTGACACAATATGAGATATCCCTCTTATAGTGCTTGCAACGGGTGCGGATAATATACCGTAAGACGTGCTTTTCGTTTCAGTGACAACTCCCCATTCACCGAACACTTGACGCATAAAATCCTATTTTGCATATCATTCATTTCGAAAGTTAGTATATCACGTCTTTTGGGAATAGAAAAGTGTTTTTTCTTAAACAGGTTGCGAAAGGGTAACGTGGATATTATAATAGGAATAGACAAAATTCACTGGAAGGAGTCAGTTTTATGACAGTTAAAGAACGAATCACCGCACTTCGGGAAGTAATGGCAGAGAAGAAAATAGATGCTTATCTTGTTCCCACAGATGATTTTCATGCATCTGAATATGTAGGAGAATATTTTAAGTGCAGAAAATATATTACAGGTTTTACCGGATCTGCCGGCAGAGCAGTCATCATGCAGGATATGGCTGGATTGTGGACAGATGGAAGATATTTCATCCAGGCGGCCGCACAGCTGGAGGGAACGGGTGTAGAGCTTTTTAAAATGGGAGAACCAGATGTTCCCACTGTGCACCAGTTTCTGGAAGAAAAATTAGGCGAGGGAATGTGCCTTGGTTTTGACGGAAGAACCGTCAGCGCCGAAGAAGCAGATGAACTGGCCGAACTTCTTGCAAAAAAAGGAGCCACTCTTCAGACGGATTCTGATCTGGTAGGAGAAATCTGGGAAGATCGTCCGGCACTTTCCTGCGAACCGGTTATGGAACTGGATGTAAAATGGGCAGGCGAATCCCGTGCTGACAAATGTGGAAGAATCCGTAAATCAATGGAAGAGAAAGGTGCAGATGGATTTGTACTGACTTCTCTGGATGACATTGCATGGCTGCTGAATATTCGTGGCGGCGATGTGCATTGCTGTCCGGTTGTTCTCTCTTATTTGGTCATGACCAAAACAGAAATCAGGCTGTTTGCAAATGAAAAAGCATTTTCGGTTTCAATTCTGGACGCATTATCTAAGGATGGCGTAACCATTTTGCCCTATGACAGCATTTATGAATATGTAAAAACATTTGAGAAAGACATGACAGTTCTTTTTTGTAAAAAGAAAGCCAACTGTCGTCTGGTAAACAGTATTCCGAAGGAAGTAACGATTCTGGATGAAGACAACCTGACTTTTCTTCCAAAATCAATTAAAAATCCAGTAGAAGTAGAAAATGAACGTATCGCTCATATCAAAGACGGAGTTGCGCTTACCAAATTCATCTGCTGGCTAAAGAAAAATGTTGGCAAAATTCCAATAACAGAGTTAAGCGCAGGAGAGAAGCTGTACAGCTTCCGTGCCCAGCAGGAGAACTTTATCGACAACAGCTTTGACCCCATTATTTCTTATGGCATTCATGCTGCAATCAACCATTATTCTGCAACACCAGAGACAGATATTGCCATTGAGCCTGGCAATTTCCTTCTGGCAGATACAGGCGGACACTATTACGAAGGTACTACAGATACCACCCGCACAATTGTTATGGCTCTGTGAATGACGAGCAGAAGAAATATTTTACCGCTGTTTTACGTGGCATGCTGAACCTTGGAAATGCCAAATTCCGTTATGGCTGTACTGGTGTAAATCTGGATTATCTGGCGCGTGGTCCGTTATGGGAAATGGGACAGGATTTTAATCATGGAACAGGACATGGAGTTGGTTATCTTCTGAATGTTCATGAAGGACCAAACAGCTTCCGCTGGAGAATTATTCAGGGAGATAATGCAGTACTGGAAGAGGGTATGATCACATCAGATGAGCCTGGATACTATGTGGAAAACCAATATGGAATCCGCCACGAAAACCTGCTCGTATGCAAAAAAGCAGAGAAAACTACATTCGGCCAGTTCATGTGCTTTGAACATCTGACTATGGTACCGTTTGATCTGGATGCTGTTGTTCCCGAGCTGATGACTGTGCAGGAACGGGCACTTCTTAATAATTATCATGCACAGGTATATAAAAAGATTTCTCCATATCTGGAAGAAGAGGAAAAAGAATGGCTGAAAGAAGCTACACGCGAAATCTGAAGCTAGTACATCGAATATTAAGTAACTGCCATATTGACTTGTCTGATTTTCATCTGCTGCGTTGTCGTCAGTCGCCGTAGCCACCGCTACGCCTCCTTCCTCCGCCTTGCATATGAAGAAATCATCCT
>ENA-OQAA01001028-OQAA01001028.1-human-gut-metagenome-genome-assembly--contig:-NODE-1028-length-15927-cov-2.202405_pt1 | contig 15927 bp, 20 predicted proteins | sample MGYA00242489_ERZ504515 | MGnify/ENA primary metagenome ERZ504515 (study PRJEB26092, sample SAMD00036237) | human gut metagenome | host: Homo sapiens | study: EMG produced TPA metagenomics assembly of...
ATTCTTACTACCAGAGATATCAAGTACGTGCTAACACCTCTTTCAATGTTCGTGATTGGTTACGGGTAGGAGAGAATTTAACTTATGCGTTTACGAAAGATAATGGCTTGAACTCTAGCGGCGCTGAGAGTAATCCATATTCTTGGACTTATCGTGCTTCTCCTTATGTACCGGTATATGATATCGCAGGTAATTTTGCCGGTTCAAAATTCGCTGGAACGGGTAACTTCCAGAACCCGGTTGCCAATCAAAAGAGAAATAAGGATAATTACTATACACATAACCGCGTATTTGGTAACCTATGGCAGAGGCCGATATTATCAAGGGATTAACTTTTAGAACGAATTTCGGTTTGGACTATACGAATGGTTATTATTATCGTATGGAAAAGAAGAACCCTGAGTTTTCTGAGTCAATGGGCCAAAACAATTTTGAAGAGCAATCTGATTTTAATTATCGTTGGGTTTGGACTAATACTTTGACTTACGACAAGACATTCAATGAGGTTCATAAATTGACTGTCTTGCTTGGTACCGAGGCTATTCGTGATGGTTTGGGACGTACGCTGAAAGGTCGTCGTTACAATTATTTGTACGAGGATAATACGAATACTTGGGAGTTGAATATGGGTGAGAATAACGCACAACGTATCGCAGAATCAAAATATAAAGGTGAATTTGCCTTGTTTGGTCTGTTTGGGCGTGTAGATTACGCTTATAATAATAAGTATCTGTTGACAGGTATTATCCGTCGTGATGGTGTCTCTCGTTTCTCGGAGAATAATCGTTACGGTGTATTCCCTTCTATCTCTGCTGGTTGGCGTATCTCTGAAGAGGCTTTTATGGAGAAAACAAAAGACTGGTTAGATGACTTGAAGCTTCGTTTTGGCTTTGGTGTTACCGGTAACTCAGAAGTGCCTCGTATTACGAACTTCGCCTACGAATATAGAACATTGCCAAAGAAAACAAACTATGACTTTACGGGTTCTAATACCTCTACCTCTTTAGGTTATCGTTTGGATAAATTTGGTAACGAGGATACGAAATGGGAGACCACCCAAATGTTTAATGTCGGTTTGGATGGAACATTCTTGAACGGCAAATTCGGTGCCGGATTGGAGTGGTACTATAAGAAAACGACAGATATGTTGATTGCGGCTCAATATTCCGCTTTGGCTGGTGAATCTTCAAAACCGTACATCAACTTTGGTGATATGAAGAATACGGGTGTTGACTTCAACTTCAACTATCGAGACAGTAAGGGCGATTGGTCATGGGATTTCTCTTTGAACCTATCTCATTATAAGAATGAGGTTGTTAAGATCTCTGAGGCTGATGATGCTTCTATGTGGGGAGGCGGTACACGTATCTCTGGTAATGTAACTCGTACGACAAAGGGACATGCTATCTCTGAGTTCTATGGATATAAGGTGAATGGATTCTATGAGAACGTAGATGAAGTACTTGCGTTACCTCTCTGGGGCAAGATGTTAAAAAATGCGGAGGACGCATAAGGCTTGGGTCGGTAAGTTTAAATTTGCTGATACAGATGGAAATGGTAAGTTAGATGGAAATGACCGTACCTTTATCGGTTCTCCTCATCCTGACTTGATCGCCGGTTTGAACGCTACTGTAACGTGGAAAAACTGGGATTTGACGGCATTCTTCTATTCAACGATCGGTAATGATTTGTTCAACAATACGAAGTACTTTACTGATTTCTGGTTATTCGAGGGTAATAAATCTTCTCGCATGAGAGATTTGTCTTGGAAACCGGGTGCTGACAATAGCAAAGCTGTCTTACCTATTTTGGATTATGGTGATACCTATTCAGGAACGAACTCTAGCTCATACTATGTAGAGAATGCCTCTTTCGTTAGATTGAAGAATTTGGTCCTAGGTTATACATTCCCGAAGGAGTTGATGAAGAAGGCTACTATCTCTAATTTACGTATTTATGTGCAAGCGGAGAACTTATTCACCATTACAGGATATGATGGTTTGGATCCCGAGTATACAAATGCGGAAATGAAAGATGTGGATGACAACGGTGTCGGTGCTGACTTGAAGAGAGGTATTGATATGGGCGGTTGGCTTCAACAAGACGTTTCTTGTTTGGTGTAAACTTTGCGTTCTAAGGTGTGTATGTTTTAATTTAATTTAAAGAATCATTATGAAAAGTAAATATATTTTGGCGATAGGCTGTCTTGCTGCGCTTTCATTTAGTTCTTGCGGCGATGACTTCTTGGGGAAAGAACCTCAAGGAGCATTGACACCGGACGCTCTAGCCAATCCAACGGGTGTGGAATTGTTAACTGTTAGTGCCTATGCAGGCTTGGCTGTTCCGGTGGATGGTTATGATCCTTATCAAGCATCTCCATTTAACTGGGTATGGGGTGGTATTTATGGTGGTGACGCCAATAAAGGTTCCGACCCGGGTGACCAATCCGTGGTGAATGAGATAGAGATGTATAATACTCTGTCTACTAATGGCTATATAGCGCAGAAGTGGGCGTGGGTTTATGTAATGGCTAAACGAGTGAACTTAGCTCTTCAAGCTTGGCAAGGCGCTGAAGGTATGCCGGGTATGAGCGATACCGATCGTAAAAGCCGCTATGGTGAGTTGAAGTTCTTGCGTGCATTGGCTTATTTTGAGGGAATTCGTGTGTTTGGTCCATTTATTCCTTGGGTTGATGAGACCTATACGGAGAATGATCCTAAAGTACATAATGATATTAATATTTATGATAATGTACTGAAGGATATTGACGATGCGATCGCTAATCTTCCGGAAACTCAGACTGAAGTTGGTCGTGCGAATGTTTGGGCTGCGAAAGCATTAAAAGGTAAAATCTTAATGCATAAAGGAGACATCGCTGCCGCGAAAACTGTTTTAGCTGATGTCGTGAATAATGGTACAACCAGTAGTGGGGCAGCTTATGGATTGGAGGACGATCTGGATAACAACTTCAATGCGCTGACTGAGAATGGTAAAGAGGCTATTTTCTCTGTTCAATATTCTGCTGCTGACGAAAACACTGGTGGTGCTCCTTTCTGTCTGAATTATCCGCATAACTCAGGTCCCGGTGGATGCTGTGGTTTCTATCAACCTTCTTTCGAATTAGTGAACTCTTTCCAAGTGGACGCGCAAGGTTTACCTTATTTGAATGGTGAATATAGAAATAAAGCGACTGTTTCAAGAAAAGGTACGGGAACAAATGAGCCATTTGTCGTAACAGATAATAGTATTGCGGTAGACCCTCGTTTGGATTTTGCTGTAGGTCGTTATGGAATCCCTTACAAAGATTGGGGTATGCCTAAGGATGATTGGGTTCGTAACCCTGTAAATGGTGGTATCTTTATGCCGAAGAAGCACGTGTTTAGTAAGGCAGAAGAGGCCGCTGGTATGAAGAACTTATTTAATGGTTGGGCACCGGGGTCTGCTATGAATATGCAATATCTTAGTGTGCGTGACATTAAATTGTTGTACGCTGAAGCTTTAGCTGACGCTGGTCAATTATCTGAGGCGATGACACAAGTAAACGATGTTCGTAGACGTGCAGCTTTGGATGTGAATATTATTAAGTTAGAAAACGGTCAAGCGGCCGCAAACTATAAGGTCGCTGAATATCCTACATCTCATGCGGCTTTCACAAGCAAAGATGTTTGTATCAAAGCGATCCGTATGGAGCGTAAGCTTGAGTTGGCGATGGAAGGTGAGCGCTGGTTCGACTTGGTTCGTTGGGGTGGTGATGTAATGTCCTCAGAGTTGAGCGCTTATATCAATTACGAAAAGCAATATATTCCGAAATTTGCGGCAGCCTCTGTGCTTCCTGCGGCAAAGACTATGCTTCCTGTTCCTGATGACCAAGTATTGACCATGGGTAACGACGAGAACGGCAAACCTTATTTGGTTCAGCCGGATGCTTGGAAATAAAATATTTATTTCGAATTGAGAATAGGATACTTGATTTGCAAGTATCCTATTTCTTGCTTGAAGTAAGTTTGTAGTTGTATATGTATTTATTAATTTAAATTTTTAGAGCCATGAAGAAAGTTCTGTTTATTGTGCTTGCATTATTATCAATGCAGTTTATGTATGCTCAGCAAACTAATATTGACGTGGACAAAGAAAATATAGAAGAGTCTATATTACAAGCTAATGCGGCAAATGGGATAGTTGCTACTATATCAGGCCCTATTAACGTAACACTAAATGGGGGTTATGCCCAAGAAGAGTATCATCTGGAATATAGCCTTTAATACCGGGTGCTAGATTGGAATGGAGTATACGAGCACCGCAAGCTTATATAACACCTTGGACAAATCATTGTTCGGTTAGTTTTATGCGGTTGGTAGCGCTCGTTTAGTATGCGATATTTATGATGGTAATACGTGGGTTGGCGCTGGGACAACTTATATAAATATAAGGTAATGGTATATTAAAATATCTGAAATTAAGAGGGGCGATTAAGATTTCTGATAAAAACTTAATTGTCCCTTTATAATTTAAAAGGATGATTTTAGAACTTAAAGTTTTGTTGTTATAAGCCTTATTGATATGATTTTTTATCAATAGATTAATGAATTTTCCCAACCAAAGAAAGTGTATATATGAAAAGATTATATATGTACATAACAGGGTTACTAACACTCATGGGTTGTATCTCCGATTATGAGCCTGATATTGTGAACCAAATAGGTGGTTTGCTGGTAGTGGATGGTTTTATAACTAATGATACGACTCGGATACGATTGAGCCATAGCGTAAGGATGTTGGATGAGTTTGAGGAAGGGGAGTCGATAACGGATGCGAATGTTTTTGTTGAATCAGATAAAGGAGCTGTTTTTGAAACGTTGAACGTGAGTAAGATGGAGTTTATACAATACCGATGGGAGAGTTAAATCCTGCGTATAAATATAGATTATCAATAAATTGGAATAATAAAGAATATAAATCGGAATATTTGAATCCTCTAGATACTCCGGTGATCGATAGTATATCTGTTGAAAGTTCAGCATCAGAAACTCCTGTATATATCTGCGTAACTACACATGATAACAAGGTAGAGCCAACTTATTATAAATGGACTTATCAGGAGATATGGGAATTCCATGTAGATCTATTTGCAAACGCTGGTTTTTAGATGATAAATTCACTTTATTTCAGAAGCATACATCTAAAAATACTTATTATTGCTGGGGACGTGATAGTTCTAAGGCGATGTTATTGGAATCGACAAATAAACTGACTGTAAATCTTATCTATAAGAGAAAATTGATAGAGATCCCCCGTGATCATGATAAATTGACAATGCTTTATTATATAGACGTTAAGCAAAACCGTATACGTAAAGAAGCGTATGACTATTTTGTGAATTTACAAAGGAACATAGAACAGGCTGGGAGTATTTTCTCTCCAATTCCTTCGGAAAGAAGAGGTAATATATCTTGCGTATCAGATCCTAAAGAATGGGTGATAGGCTATGTGGATGTAACTAATACAACGATTATGAAACGCTTTATGCCGGAACTAAGAGATTTCTATGAAACTTCTTATGACTGTGCGAAAAATATCTTAACAGGAATAGCACCAGATGGTTATACCTATTACATTTATAGTGGATCACCAACCACTCCAAATATTTATGCTCCTTTTCGCTGTGTAGACTGTACCCATGATGGGCGAGGTACCAAGAATAAACCCTCTTGGTGGCCTACGGATCATTATTGATTATTGAGGTGGATATATGCTTGGGATTAGGTATAAAAGATATATATTCGATCAAAATTTACCGATGGCTTTTTAGAAGCGGGTTTATGGAAAATACCTATATTTGTAAAAACGTATAATTGAGAATCGGTATGAATAGTGATATATTGAGGGATAAGGCGGAATATCTGATGTCGCTTATCAGTCATTTTGCCGAGCGGAATGGGCTAAGTATACCACAGGTCTATCGTTATGTCAAACGATATGGTGGCATATGTTTGGTTGACGAGCATTATGACATTATGCATACGTTGAGATTCATCGATGCGTTGGAATCAATGACTATGTACATGAAACGCCAAGGAGGGGCTGTGGGATGATTAATTTATTTTTATTATGGCAGATGATATTTTGAATTTAGCCACATCGGAAGAACTATTGTATAATGATGTATGTGGCATTATAGATGGAGTACGTGTAAAGTAGCTACCTATTTGAATACTGAGATATGTATGACGAATTGGTATGTAGGCAAACGTATTAAGGAAGATATACTATACAATCAGCGTGCCGAATATGGTAAACAAGTCATCAAAAAATTGGCTACCCGGCTAACTGTAAAATATGGAAGCGGATGGGATATGGTAAACTCAAACATTGTGTACGCAGTGCGTATCTTTTTTCAGAAGACGAGATTGGATACGCGGTGCGTAGCCAATTGACTTGGACTCATCTTCGTTCGCTTATGGGAGTAAAGATGAGCTAGCTCGCTCGTTCTATGTGGAAATGTGCAGAATGGAGCATTGGGATACTCGCACACTTGATGAAAAAATAGATTGTCAACTTTATGAGCGTACAGCCATTAGCCGTAAACCCGAAGATATGATACGCAAAGAGCTGAACGAGATAAAGGAAAACAACCAGCTATTGCCCGACCTTATATTTCGCAGCAGTTACTTTCTTGATATGCTTGGGCTTCCTGATATATTCTCGGAGAAAGATCTCGAAATGGCAATTCTTTCCCAAATACAGCTTTTCATTAAGGAAATGGGGACAGATTTTGCTTTCCTTGACCGTCAAAAGCGGATTACCGTAGATGCGGTTGATTACTATATTGATTTGCTGTTCTTCCATCGTGGCTTAAAGCGTCTGATAGCGATCGATCTCAAATTGGGGAAGTTCAAGCCCGAATACGAAGGGCAAATGTTACTATATCTTCGCTATTTGAACAAGAACGAGCGAAAAGAAGGTGAAGAATCTCCAATCGGGTTAATTCTTTGTTCGGAAGGCAATACAGAGCATATCGAATATCTAATGCTTGACGAAGATAGTCCGATAAAGGTAGCGCAATATTACACAAAACTACCCGATAAGAAAGTGCTTTCCGAAAAATTGAGGCGAGCGATATCAATCGCAAGGGAACATTATTCCGAATTACGACAAACGAAAGATATATGACACTATTTTACCGGGTACGTAACTCGTGCCCGGTAAAAGAACTTAATCTTTGATATTCCCATTTCCCCTAATAGCCCCAGTACTTCAAGAGGCACCCTGCGCACCCCGCTATAAGGAGGGTGTAGCCGGAGATACCCAGCCCAGTCCGCCCCGGGGGGGCGGGTGGGGAGGAGGGGGTGCCGGTCGTGGCGGAAGAGCGTCAGCGAGGCGCCGATCGCCGCTAGCGTCACCTCCGTCTCCCGCATGAGGAGGGAGAGGAGGCTAGCAGGAGAAGGAGCAGCGCCGGTAGCGTCTGTCGTTTCGGGAACAGGGGGATGCTGCGGGAAGATGACCCGGAGGAGCGCCGTGAGGCAATGGAGGATGAGTTCAAGGTATTTCATTTTAGTTGACAGTTGATGATAGGGACGGCATCTGCCCGCCCTTTTGATTAACGATTGATAGTTGCGAGCTGATTTTTCGGCAAAGCTGGACGATCAGCTTACGATAGCTTCCCGGTTGTCGCCGTTCACCTCGCTGATGTAGGGGCTGTAGGCGATCTCCTTGGCGAAGGCCGTAGGATTGGCGCTCATGTCGGCCGCCCGGGGATAGGCCGAGCGAAGCAGGCGGCAGTAATCCATGAACGAGCACTTATCGTCCGGGTAGATCCGGAAACGTAGCGAGCGGGGCGACAGCTCCGTCCACCGGCCGGTCCACCATACGTTGGGCAGCCCGTAGGCCGTGATGCCGAAAAAGTTATGATACTCCCGGCAGAGCGTACTCTCGCCCCAACCCGTCTCGATGGCTGCCTGCGCCAAGATCACCACCGGATCGATCCGGAACGCCCGCCCGGCCTCCCCGGCCAGCGGAGCTATTCACGTATAAAAACAGAAATCTCCATACCACTTAATTTTCAATTTTCAATTCTCAATTTTCAATTCCCTAAATCTCGTCCGGGCTCTCGGAATCGCTCCCGCCACCTCCCGGGGTCACCTCCCCGTTCGAGTACTCGGTGTACTCGCGGAGCTTGGCCGTCAGCTTGAGCGAGGCGCTGGAGAGGTTGCCCGTGGCACGGGCACGGAGGCGTACGCCGGTGATATTGCCTTGCGTGGAGAAATCCTCCGGCGTGACGGCCCCCTTCCGAGCGGATGCCCACGCTGAAGATGCCGAGGTCGTCTATCTTCACGTTCTTGCCGTCCATCAGCAGCTCCTTGATACAATTCACCATGTCCTTCAGCATGCCGTGGATGGCGCCGGTGGAGAAGGGGGTGTTGTGGGTGGACATGTGCTCGGCCAAGGCGGCGATGTCTACCGTCTCCTCGCATACGGCACGGGCGTACCACTTGTTGAAGGTTGTCACGTTCTTCTCGTTCTTGTTTTGATACTTCTTGTAGCGGATCATAATGTGTTGTTTTTTAATGTTGATACAAAGATACGGCAGGGCATGGGGGCTTTGTCGCTTTGGGTGACTTAGGGTGATTTCGGGTGAATTATTTCTCCGGAAATGATGGATATATGCCGGAGATTCACTATCTTTAGGATATGGAAACGACATTCAAGATACGAGCGTACGGGCGGATGGAGCTGGCCGAGGTCTACCTGCCGACCTGCATCCCCGCTCGGCCCACCGCAAGCTGCAACATTGGATAACGATCTATCCCGGCCTGCCCGGTCGCCTCCTTTCGCTGGGTTATCACGAGGGCGAGCGGGTCTATTCGCCCGCCATGGTGCGGGCCATCATCGAGTCGCTCGGCGAGCCGTGAGAGCCGGATGGTATCCGGGTGGAATAGGGTCAAGTCAATGGAACGCAAGACGGATTCCATTGACTTAGCGACCGTATCTCATTGGTTTCCGAGCCGTGTCTCAATAAAAAGCGCATGGAAATTGTATACCCCAGTAAAATACAGTAGATTTGTATATTATAAAAAGGATGGAAAATGACTATATTTGATGAATATAAGACATATACAGGAGACTCTTCAATCTCTCCCTCCTTGCTTTGGGAGTATGACCTGTCACATTTTGACTGGTGGAAATCCCGGAAGATTGTGGTACAGCGTGTCATTGAAAGAGGATGGTTGAAGGATTTTTATGCCGCATTCAATTTATATGGAGGTATAGAGGGATTCCGGGAAATAATAAAAGAACTCCCAAGCTTATCTCCACGAGACATGAATTTTGTTTGTATTGTCTTTAATCTTGAAAAGGAGGAACTAAAATGTTACACACGGAAGTTGTCTCGGGAAAAACACTTGAACTCCTGAAAAAGCTGGAAGCGGAAAATGCGATGACCCGTTTTAATCTGGCGGGAGGAACTTCTTTAGCCCTGTATTTAGGACATAGGAGAAGTGTGGATTTAGATCTTTTCACTCCGAAACCGTTTGATGCGGCGGAATTGGAGAGATTTCTTATGGATAAATATGGATTCCGTACCGGCTTTATGGAGAGGAACACCTTGAAAGGTTCCATAGACGGAATAAAGATTGACTGCATTACCCACTCTTATGAGTATCTTGAAAAGCCATATATCGAGTACGGTATAAGATTGTACAGCATGCAGGATATTATTGCCATGAAGCTCTCTGCCATCGCCGACGATGGGTCACGGCTAAAGGATTTCATCGACATCGCTTTCCTCTCCACCCGTTTCCCTTTCAATTCCATGTTGGGAATGTATGAGCGTAAATTTCCGGGGGGCAAATGTCATCAGCCCTTCAAGGCCATTACTTATTTTGAGGATATAGATTTCGATGAGGATATCGTTATGCTGAATGGCAAATACGATTGGAGAGCAATTGAGAGGAGATTGGTTGATATGACTAGAAATCAAGATAAGGTCTTTGATTCGTTCCCATTTCCTCTGAAGGGAAAAAGGTCTTGATTTGTAATAGAAAGGATATCCATAACTCTTTTTGAGGAGCTTTATGAGCTTCGCTGAAACATAGCGGGGTGCGCAAGGGTGCGCATCTTTACGTGTTTTCCTAAAACTTTTCTGGTAAATGTAAATTTGTGTCACACTGCTGTGTGTGATACAAATTTATTTATTTCTAAAATGTTTTCCAACCACTCTTTTTTGCGCACCCCTGCGCACCCCCTGCTTTAAAATGGAAGTTTAGGATTCGCTGTATTGTTTTGGTTATCAGTATGATTCTTTTCATCTTCCTTCTTCGTTCCCTTTTCTTCCGGGGTGCTCAAAAAATTGTCTTTTACCTGTTCCGGAGTGATCTCTACGACCTCAAATAGGCGTTTTCCACGTATTGTCGTGAGCTTAAAACCGTGTTTTTTCAGCACCTTGCTCAACGTAACTATATTGGAACGTGTCGGCGTGATACGTGTAAATACACTTAGTTTCGTCATAATATCGCTCGCCGTAAGATACTGTGGCGTGTCGAAACGCTCCGGTTTGCGGAAATAGGTGAAGAACAATTCCTCCTCGGGGCTTCGCTGGCGGAAGGTCTCGTTGTTCTCGTTGATCTTCCGGATGTCTTCGCCGGAGAACCAGTATTTCTCGCCCCGGCGGAAGAGGGCGAGAGCTTGGGCGTAGATGTCGGCGTGTCGCACGGGCGACTGGTAATCGATCCGTGTGGCCTCGAAGCAGAGGAAGCGGCGAGACTCGTTATCGTCCGGCAGCGATTGCAAGTCGTTCACCGTGGCGGCGAAGGAGGCGTGGCGTATCTGCGTCTCGGCATAGTGTCCGTACGGGCGGCGCAGGTAGATGACCCCTGTGGAGGTGAGCGCCTTGAGGCGGTTCAGATCGGCGTAGCTCTGGCCGGACATCTCGTCGATGACGATCAAGAGGCAGTCCACCATCATCTGCGGGAAACCCTTGCTATAGGGATTGACATTGCCCGTGAAAAGATAGTCCCGCAATTCGGGCGGCACGAGGTTCCGCAGCCACGAGGTCTTGCCCAGCCCCTGCCCGCCGGCCAGCAGCAAGATGGTATGGTTTTCCACGCCTAGCTCCATGGAGCCGGCCACTTGCGCGATAAGCCAGCGCTTGAGGCAACCCCGCCAGAAGGCGGGCCGGGTGGTGTCCACGGTATCGGCCAGCTGCCCGATCCAGTCCGTCACCCCGTCCCACGGGGCCAGCCCCTCGAAATACGAGCGGAAAGGGTGGAATGTCTCGCTGAAGTCCGACATCAGTATGGCCCGGATGTCGTTATGCGAGCAGTAGTGGCCGTCCTTCAGGAGACTCCGCCAGAGCGAGTTCACCCAGTAGTCGGTCACCGGCTTGAAGACCGGCTTTTGACCGTTCCGCTTCTTCTTCGTGGCTACCTCCACGTACCCCCTCACGCCGTTCTTGCGGGTGAGGAAACGCTCGGATATATAATTCTCCACGGCGACCACGTCCAGCGGGCCCCCGCCCTTTTTCCGGGAGGTGGCGGCGCTCGTCTCGGCGGCGTGCTCCTCCACGTGGCTGTAGGCGCTCTCGATGGCGGCGAGGCGCTCCTCCGCCGGCAAGTCGCGAAGGCGGTAGCGGCGTAAGCTCCATCTCGGCCCGCTTCACGCCCAGCCGGTTCGCCCGTGCGGCCATGACGAAGATGAAGTTATTGCGGTTGCCTCGGCGTAGAGCCTTTCCGCTCGGCGGTCCGGCGTGCCTTCTCCAGTGGCGAGGCCACCTTCCTTTCCTTCGCCCCGGGAGCGTCTCGCTAACCTCCTCCTTCCAAGTAAGGGGTAGCGGGGCGAGGCCCTCCGGTAGCTCGCCGGTACCCTCCAGCCAAGGGCGGTAGGCAGGCGAGAGGTATAGGGCGGGATCGTCCGATACGAAGCAAAGCCGCCCGATGTCGCTGCCCGAGGTATCCAGCTCCACGCCGAGCCGGGCGGCGTACCAACGGCTCATGGCCTCGTAGACCCTCCGGTGATTACCCGGCGTGGCGGTCTCGTCCGTGGCGGCGTAGGCGATGAGTTTCGCCCCGTCGCCGCTGGGACTGCGGAAATACGCCACGGTGTAGGGCGCTTCCGTGGCGAGCGGGGTGATACGCTCCAGCTCCCGTTCCCCTACGTGGTCGATGTCGAGTACCACCAATTGGTTGTAACGGGTGATGTGAGGGTCGAGGCGTTTCCCGGAGTAGGTGGCCTGTGGGGTGAAAGCGGGCAGTTTTTTCTTTAGTTTGGCGGCCCGTTCCTTGTCGCCCGACGCTAGCGCCTCCCGCGTCTCGTCGATGAACTGCTTGTACGTTCCTCTTTGGATGTTTTCCAGTACGCCCGCTAGCGAGGCGTCTCCCTTGTATCGTCCGAAAAGGGCGAATAATGACGTGTTTATCATACTATATTTTTAAGTGATAAAAAAAGAGCCAGTGTCTCTGGCTTGATGCCGCTAAGGTAGGGAGGCGCTTTGGGACGCCTCCCAAGTTTAACTTTTGTTGTGAAAAACGGGAAGCTTGTTATTCATGCGCTTTCCCGTATTCCTCCTGCGCCGTCGAGAGGATGCTCCGGAAGCTCCTTGGCTCCGGGCAGCCGTTGGGGTGTATCTCGAACACCTCGTCCAGCGCCCGTATCATGGCTTCCCGGTTCGTCTGCCCGTTCACCCGGAACCGTTGGTCATCGAGGATGGGCAGCGTCAGCCGCACGAAGTCTTTCACGGAGCCCGTGTAGATGATCTTCTCCCGTTTAACCAGATCCTCCTCCGGCTGGTAGTCTTTAAACAACTTATGCGCCCCTTTCGCGTCTTTTTTCAAGTCCACCCATGCCTTTTGGGCATTTTCCAGACTATCCAGTAGCTTTCTCACGCTTGTTTCCGCTTCCCGGAAACTGATTTTTTTTCATATATGATTAATTGTTAAAGTTAAAAACGTCGCAAAGGTACATTATCTGCGTGATAATTCCTCGGAAGTTGTTGGTTTGTCGGATATATATGCTTACATTTGGCATGAAACTTTAAATCTGGATCTTATGAGAAAGCTTCTGGGGTTTTTATGCGTATGCGCGTTGGCTATCGTTACGGCTAGGGCACAAGATGCGTGGATGACTATGTCTCTTCCGCCGCCGGCCAATCCGTGATCTACCATGGGAAGGAGCAATTAAAATATCCCACCTCGATAAGAAATCACCCCTATTTGAAGAGCGAGAAATACGTACCCGGGGATCTTAGCTTCGAAGGCATTCTCTACAAGGACGTGAAAATGCGCTTAGACCTGTACAAGAATGAGTTATTACTGTTCTCTCCGGACAATCGCTATAATATCGTCTTGCCGAGCGATCGGGTAGACTACGCTGAGTTTCATGGGTACCATATCTTCTACAGGTATCCGGATGAGCGGTCGGGCAACCTGCCGGAAGGCTATTACCTACGGTTGTATGAAGGGAAGTGTACCGTGCTGGGGAAATGGTCTTGTATATTATCTAAGACGATAAAAGATATGAAGCTCGATGATTCCTTCGATCAGTCCGTAAAATACTACATCCGGAAGGAGGGCGTTTACTATACCGTGAGGAGCAAGGGCTCCGTGTTGAAGGTCCTCAAGTCCAAGAAAAAAGAGCTGGCCCGGTATATCAAGCGGCGAAAGCTGGATTTCAAGCACGCTCCCGAGGAAGCCATCGTAGCCGTGGTGAGACAGTATGAACAGTTAAACGAGATCCCATGAGAAAGAGCCTATATATCGGTATGGTAATGTGCCTGCTGTCCGGCTGGACGGCGAGGGCGCAGCGGACGGTCGATCTGGATTTCCGGCAAGTAACCTTAAATGTCGTGTTCGACGCTATCGAGCGGCAGACCGGACAGCCCGTCTACCGGCAACCCTTGGAGACGGACTCCATGGTCGTTAGCGTACACAGTGAGAAGGAAGAGCCTTGGTGGCGTTGCGGCGTGCGTTGGAGGGAACTCCCTTCCAAGTATCCTCGTATGGCGGCGCCTTCTTTGTGTTGAGAGATAACACCTTGATGACCTCCCTGCCCGAGAACTTCTTCCTGCGGGAGAAGCGGAGAGAGGGCGATGGCGACGAGGAAGGCTCCGGTATCTCCCTGATGGCGGGCCGGAAGCAGCAGAAGGCTACCTCGGAGAACAAGGTTTACGAGATCGGCGACGCCTCGGGCAAGGCGGCGGACCGGGTCACGGTGACCGGCAATATCAGCGATTTCAAGACCGGTGAGCCGATGGTGGGCGTGGCCGTATTCGTGAAGGACCGATGATCGGGGCTACTACCGACGCTTACGGCTATTATACGCTGCGCCTCCCTCCCGGACGGCACGAGCTGTACATACAAGGCATGGGCATGAAGGACACCCGGCGGCAGATCATGCTCCATTCCGACGGCAAGCTGGATATAGAGCTGGAGGAACAGGTCTACACCTTGAAGGAGGTCACGATCTCCTCCGAGAAGATCGCCAACGTGCGGAATACGACGATGGGCGTGGAACGCCTGAAGGTGAAGGATATAAAGAATATCCCGATGGCGTTCGGCGAGGTGGATATCATGAAGGTAGTCATGTCGCTCCCCGGCGTGAAGGCGGTGGGCGAGGCCTCTAGCGGCTTTAACGTGAGGGGCGGGGCGACGGACCAGAACTTGATCCTCTTCAACGACGGGACGGTCTATAACCCGACCCACCTGTTCGGCTTCTTCTCCGTCTTCAACCCCGACGTGGTGAAGGACATGGAGCTGTACAAGAGCAGCATCCCCGCCAAGTATGGCGGACGTATCTCCTCGGTACTCGACATCAACAGCCGGGAGGGTAACAAAAAAGGAGTTCAAGGGATCGGCGAGCATCGGCTTGCTAACCAGCCGCCTTACCTTGGAGGGGCCTCTCTTCTCCGAGAAGACCTCCTTTATCGTGGGCGGACGTACCACTTACTCGGACTGGATCTTGAAGAAACTCCCCGAGAAGAGCGGCTATAAGGATGGCAACGCCGGTTTTTACGACCTGAACGCCACGATTAACCATAAGTTCGACGAGCGGAACAACCTCTATCTGAATGGCTACTATAGCCACGACCGTTTCCGCTTTAACGTGGATGAGCGGTATGCCTACGAGAACGCCAACGCCTCGGTGAAATGGAGGCATATCTTCTCGGATCGTTTCACGGGGGTCCTCACCGCTGGCTACGACCATTATGGCTACAATACCCGTAATACGGATAACCCGGTGAACGCTTATTCCCTCGCTTTCCGTATCGACCAGATGTACGGGAAGATGGACTTCACGCATTACCTGAGCGATAAGCATACGCTGGATTTCGGCGCCAGCTCGCTGTTTTACGACTTGGAGCCGGGGAAATACCTTCCCTATGGCGGGGAGTCGTTGGTGAAGGAGGACCGGATGGAGAAGGAGAAAGCGGTGGAGTCCGCTATCTATGTGGGCGATCGTTGGGATATCACCTCCCAACTCTCCTTGAACGTGGGGGTCCGTTATTCCATGTTTAACGTATTGGGGCCCGTACCTATAATCTCTATGCCGACGACCAACTGCCTTCCTTGGCTACCGTGACGGGTACGGTGGATAAGACCGGGGCGTTCAAGACTTACCACGGGCCGGAGTTCCGGGTATCCGCCCGTTATGCCTTTACCGAGGACTTCTCCGTGAAGGCCGGCTTTAATACGATGCGGCAGAATATCCATAAGCTATCCAACACGACCATCATGTCGCCCACAGATACGTGGAAGCTGAGCGACGCCAACATCAAGCCGCAGACGGGTATGCAAGTGGCCGCCGGGCTATACCGGAATTTCTTGAACAATACGATCGAGGTCTCCTTGGAGGGATATTACAAGACGATGAAGGATTACCTAGATTACCGGAACGCGCCGAGCTGCTGATGAACCACCACATCGAGACGGACGTGCTGAG
>ENA-OQAA01001030-OQAA01001030.1-human-gut-metagenome-genome-assembly--contig:-NODE-1030-length-15926-cov-1.717894_pt1 | contig 15926 bp, 13 predicted proteins | sample MGYA00242489_ERZ504515 | MGnify/ENA primary metagenome ERZ504515 (study PRJEB26092, sample SAMD00036237) | human gut metagenome | host: Homo sapiens | study: EMG produced TPA metagenomics assembly of...
CGTGGATTGGGATCTTGGATCGCGAACCGTATCAACCTGACGGTAGAGTGGTACAAGAAAACTTCCAGTGATATGTTGATGCCGTTGCAGTTGCCTTCTTATATGGGTACTTCCGGTAATGCCTCTTCTGCATTGGCTGCTCCGAAAGGTAACTATGGTGACATAGAGAATACCGGTTTTGAAATCTCTCTGAACACACATCCTATTACGGGTAAGTTTGAATGGGATTCTGACTTCCAGATTTCTTTCAACAAGAACAAACTGAAAGGATTGGCTGGTACAGCCAATGCGCAGATTGTGGGTTACGGACAGTGGACCGATGTAGTCAGTGTATCCAGTGTAGGCGAATCACTTTATAACTTCTATGGATTTGTTTGTGATGGTGTTTACAAGGACCTGGAGGATCTTCAGACTTCTCCGAAACCTGCCAAGTATCCGGCAAACGGTGTATTCGACCGTACCAATACCGTATGGGTGGGTGATGTGAAATATAAGGATATCAGTGGTCCTGACGGTGTGCCCGATGGCGTTATCGACGACTATGACAAGACCAATATCGGTTCTCCGATGCCTAAGTTTACTTTTGGCTGGACTAATACTTTCCGTTACAAGAACTTCGACTTGTCTGTTTTCATCAACGGTTCCTATGGCAACAAGGTGTACAACTACCTTTCCATGAAGCTGACACATATGAACTCTCCCTGGACTAACCAGCTGAATGCTGTAAACGGACGTGCACAGCTTGTTCCTATCAATCCGAACAAGGTCTACGAAGATGGAACGATGTGGTATAATGATGTGTCTAACGTCATGGTGGCAAACCCGGGAGCTTCCATTCCACGCGCCACTATCAATGACCCGAATGACAACGACCGTATCAGTGACCGTTATATTGAAGATGGTTCTTATATCCGTCTGAAGAACATCTCTTTGGGATATACTTTCCCGAAAAAGACGATTGATAAACTGGGACTGAGCAACTTGCGTATCTATGCCAATATCCAGAACCTGCTGACCATTACCGGTTATGACGGCTATGACCCTGAAATTGGTGCCAGCACTTCAAGCGTCAATGTCTATGGTTTGGACAACGGACGTTATCCGTCTCCTACAGTTTATTCATTCGGCTTGAATGTTTCATTCTAACACTTTAAATTGAAGAAAACATGAAAATCAGATATATTAAATATTGGGCGTTTGCAGCTGTACTCGGTATGGGAACAGTTTCATGCGAGGATTTCCTGAACCGTCCTACCGAAGACAATTATAACGAATCGAACTTCTATCAGAATGACGAACAATGTGTGCAGGGGGTTAATTATCTTTATAACTCACCTTGGTATGACTTTCAGCGCGGTTTTATTAAAGTCGGTGAAATCTTGTCCGGAAACGTATACGAGGGAAACAGCCCTTACTTGAATTTTACGGTGAATGGTACGGATGAAAACCTTGTGAACATGTCCTATTCTCTATGGGCAGTGATTGGCCATGCCAATACTGTATATACTCGTTTGAAGACGGCAAATGCGTCAGAAGCAGTGAAAAATCAGTGTATGGGCGAGTGTCTGGCATGGAAAGCCATGGCTTACTTCTATTTGGTACGTAGTTTTGGCGCAGTACCCATTATCCATGATAATACGGACGAATTGAATTCCGGTAATTATAACTCCAAATTCAAAGTGGAGGCAGCAGATGTGTACGAATATATCATTATGACTCTGGAGAAAGCTATGGAGTTGCTTCCGGCCAGAGGTGAAACGGGACGTATTGACCGCTATTGTGCCGAAGGTCTTTTGGCTAAGGTGTATCTAACTAAGAGTGGCCTTTCCGGTACCCGCAATGCGGATGATTTGGCGAAAGCGGCAGAATATTCCAAGGATGTAATTAATAATTCCGGCCGTAACTTGCTGGCTAACTATTCCGATGTTTTCCGTTTGGCAAACAACAAGAATGAAGAGTGTCTCTTCTCCTGGCACTGGTCGGCAGGACGTGACCCCTGGACACAGCAGAATACGTTGCAGTCGGACTTGGCAATGGTGGGATTCGATGAATTTGGTGATTGCTGGGGCGGCTATGCAGGTCCGTCGGTTGATTTGCAGGATGCATTTGGAATTTCCGCTTTGGAAAGTCCTGAGACGCGTTCGGATACGGATACCCGTCGTAAGGCTACTATGATGATGGCAGGTGATGTATACGATTATTTCTGGCAGGACAAGGGCGGATTTGATTATCTGCGGTTTATTTATGATGCCGAATATGGTAAGGGAGGACCTAATGGCGATTACCAGTCTCCTACCGGTGCCAATCACGTGAAGCATCTCTATGGTAACAATAATGACCATGTATTGGGCTTGGGCGTATCGGCTGGTAATATGTACAGCGCCTGGCAACCCATATCCTGCGCCTGTCCGATATCTATCTGGTATATGCCGAGGCGAAAATGGGACTGGCTACCTCTACTACAGACCAGAGTGCACTGGATGCTTTCAATGCAGTACGTGGCCGTGCCATTCCGGGAGTTACTCCGAAAACCTCCATTACTTGGGAGGACGTCTGGAAGGAACGCCGGCTGGAACTGGCTTGCGAAGGCGACCGTTGGTATGATTATGTACGTTTGGCATATTATGATTCCCAGCGTGCTATCAATGAGTTGAAGGCACAGCGCCGTGATGTTTATTATAGTCTGGGTACTACTTATAAGGCTTATTATGAAAACGGCAGTTGGACGGTGAATCCGGATGAGACCGTTACAATCCGGATGCAAAGGCGCCGAATGTGACAGTTTCCAGCTTTACATTGCCGTTTCCGACAGAAGACGTGGTGTTCAATCCTAATTGATGAAAGACCCGGTACACGTAGATGTACGTTCTGAATTCAGTTATTAATTTAATGCTTGAAAAGATGAAAAATAATAGATATACGAATTGGTTCTTCGCGGCAGCTGTTGTTGTAGCAGGCTTTTCCATGGCGGCTTGTGAGGATGAACCGGATAAATATGAAGTGGCAGGGGGAAAGCCTACCTTGAAATATGTTCGTGTCCCTGATCCGGCAGCGGCAGACTCTTTGCTGACGGGGGCTTATATGGCGAATACGATTTGTCTGGTCGGTGAGAATCTGCGGAGTGTTTACGAGCTCTATTTCAATGACCAGAAGGCGATACTTAATACCAGTTACATCACTGACCATACACTTATGGTAGATGTTCCGAAAGAGATTCCTTCGGTAGTGACCGATAAGATTTATATGGTGACCAAAAGCAAAGGATACCATAGATTATGATTTCAAGGTGTTGGTTCCGGCTCCTACCGTGAACTCCATTTCTTGTGAGTTTGCAAAGCCGGGTAGTGAGGTGACACTGATTGGTGACTATTTCATTGATGACCCGAATGTGCCGCTGACCATTACGATGGCCGGTAATGTGGAAGTGACTAATATTACGAACATAACCAAGACTGCGGTCAGCTTTATTCTTCCGGACAATGCTCCTGCAGGCTATATCAACGTGAAGTCCATTTATGGTACCGGACGTTCCAAGTTCCGCTATTATGATACACGTAACATTCTCTTTGACTGGGACGGTTCTCATGGCGGTATGGCTATTGCCACGGTTGGCGTATGGTAGCAAGGTGTTGAGAGAAGCCGATGAAAACAGTATTGACGGTGCTATATCTGTCTCACCGGAGCACTTGACGGTGCTATCGGAGCTATTGGCAGAAGATGAGTTCTCGTTCAACTATTGGCCGGAACCGTCTGCCGGTTATCCCGAACTTTCTGCACGTCCTGAGTTTGCAGAACTGCTCGAGGAGTATGGCGTCAATGGCTTGCAACTGAAATTCGAGGTGAATATTCCTTCTTCCAATCCGTGGCAGTCTTGCGCTCTACAAGTGATGTTTACGGGTAATGATGTGGTGACTTATGCGACGGGAACTAATGCTTATTTTAGTGATACGAATGTGCCGCGCGGTTTGTGGTTGCCTTGGAAGAATACGGGTTCGTATGATACGGGTGGTAAATGGACAACCGTTTCCATGAATCTGTCCGAGTTCAACAAGACGCATGAAGGTAATAAGTGTGATAGAACTTTTGACAAGACTATGCTGACCGGATTGACATTCTTTGTCTGGGCAGGTGGTGTGGAAGGTAAGGATTGCAATCCGGTGATTATGATTGACAACATCCGTGTGGTACCTATTGAATAACCTTTTAAATAGAATACTGATATGAATAAAACATATAAATTTCCGGCACTGTGGATGATGTGCCTGATGCTCTTCAGTTGCTTGACGTTTACGGCCTGCGACAATGGGGATGATGAAGATACCAACCAATATAAAGGGGGAATCAGTCTGAATGTATTCGGACCGAGTCCCGTATCCCGCGGCGGTGTACTCCGTTTCCTAGGCAGTGGCATGGATAAAGTGACTGCGGTCGCTATTCCCGGTTGCGACGATATAACAGACATCGAAGTAGTCAGTGATACGGAAATCCGTGTCACTGTACCTCAGACAGCCCAGCCGGGGTTGGTTGTCTTGAAGACTCCGAAAGGGGATATTACAACAAAAACCGAGTTGACATTTACGGAGCCGATTGCTTTGGAGGCTTTTGCACCGGCAGAAGTAAAGCCTGGTGGTGAATTGACCATTACTGGTGAATATTTGAATTTGATTAAAGAAGTGATATTTGCTGACGAGGTAACAGTGCCTGCTGATGAGTTTGTCAGTCAAAGCCGTCAGGAGATTAAAGTTATTGTTCCTGATTCTGCTCAGACCGGTAAGTTCATCTTGTCTGATGGAGCTGAAATCCCCAATTGGATTTATTCTGAAGGGGAACTGGAGGTTACTTTGCCATCGGTAGAGGCTCCACTCGACCTGGTAGATAAGAAGCCGGGGGATGTCATTCGAGTTTCTGGTGAAAACTTTGATTTGGTGAAGAAAGTGCAGATGCCGAATGGGGATGAAGTTGAATTTACGATGACTGCCTCTTCCGAAGGAGATGAACTTACTTTTACATTGCCGGATAATGTCTCGGACGGAGAAATTACGGTACTTCCTGCTTCGGATGTAAAAGTTGTGGTTGCTACTGTTGTAGTAGCTACGCCTTCGAACGTAGTGGCTGTTCCTGCTGTGAACTTGCGTGGTGGAGATATGATTACCTTGAAAGGTACCAATATGGATTTGGTGACTGATGTAACGTTCCCTGGTGTAGAAGAAGCAGTAGGATTGGAATCACAAAACTCGACTGAAATAAAGGTCTTGATGCCGGCTGCGGCTATTAGTGGTGATTTGCAATTGAATACAAATAGTGGAAAAGCAACTGCCGTATCTATTGCAACGGCAAAGCCGGAAAACATTTCTTATAGTGCGGCGACAGTCCCGGCAGGAGAGGCTTTGACTGTCAAAGGAGTAAATATGGATGTAGTTTCGGCTGTTGTATTCAGTGGTAATGTGGAGGTTACCGTATCCGATGCCACTGCTACTGCCATTTCTTTGACTGTACCTACAACTGCGAACTGGGGCCTTACTTTTGAAAATGGCCAATGGTGAATTTGTGGAAGCACCGTCTCTGACAATAGAGAAACCGGTATGCGCCTATTTGCCGGCATTGCCTGACAAATTGGTTCGGGGACGAATTGTGGAACTTGAGATTGTTAATGCTGATAAACTGACAAATGTATTGCTGAATGAGGCTTCAGTCCAGTATATCAATGATGCGGCTAAAGGGGTATTGATGTTGAATGTACCGGCTGAACTGAATGGAACTTATAGTCTGAAACTGATTTCTTCAAATGGTGAAATTGCTTATGATGTTCTTGTGGTTGCTAATGAAGAAACAGTTTGGGCTGGTCCGCTCGATATTAGTTGGGGTGATGGAGGACGTGTGTTGGTACCGGCTGTATCTTTTGCCAAGGTAACGGCAGGCACTGTCATGAAAGTCTATTTCGATCAGAAAGACCAGACTTGGGCACAGGCTCAGTTTAACTATGGCGATTGGAGTGGCATAGCTTTCTCTTTGTTTGATACGACTATGGTACCGACAGACATTTACGGCTGGAGTTTCGAGAGCCGTGTGATGGAGTTGACGTTGACTCAGGAGATACTTGATAATATTCAAGCTAAACAAGGAGATTGTGAAGACCAGACAAATGTAGGTATCATTATTCAGGGCAGTGATTTGACGTTTACAAAAATAACGATTGTAAATTGATGAATTGTGGCTTGAAGAATGTGACTATGGATGCCCTGATTAAGAATGAAATAAAATCATAATTAAGATGAAGAAACTGAATATAAAATGGATGCTTTCGTTGATAGCAGCTTTTACTTTTGCCTCCTGCGATACTGATGTCGATCATGATATCCCAGCAGTGGATGCACCGGTATTGGTGTCTACTACTCCTGAAAGTGGAGCAGCCAAAGTGAAAACGGGAGAAATCACTATTGAGGTGAAATATGACAAGAATATATTCTTTGCAACAGACAATCTGAGCGAAATCAAGTTTACCGGTGGTGAACTGATAAGTGCCGATGTACTTGGCGCAAGCAATATACTGACTGTAAAAGTGAATGTTCCCGGGAGAGAGACGGCTTGTTCTCTCTCTATCCCCGAGGGAATAGTAACCGGACCGAACCAGATGCCTGCTCCGGCTGTATCGGTTCAGTTCTCTACTGTCGCTTTGGACAAGGCACTGGTTGCCGCTAGTTCGGCCAAAGCTGTGAAACTGTACAATTATCTATTGGATAACTTCGAGACGAAGACACTTTCAGCTATGATGCCAATGTTGCCTGGAATACGGAAATGTCCGAAAAGGTGTATGGATGGACTGGAAAATATCCGGCTATCAACTGTTTCGACTATGTTCATCTGCCGGCATCTGTAGCTGGAGCAGACTGGATTAATTACGGTGACATTACTCCTGTTAAGGATTGGTCTGACAAAGGTGGCATCGTAGCTGCCATGTGGCATTGGAATGTACCCAAGAAAGCTGTAGGCGAAGCTTCTTCTACCCAAATATGGGAAGGAGAGACAGTAATGCCGGGTGATTGGAGTGGAAATGTACAGATGACGGATGATGCTGCAAAAGCTGTCTTTGCTGATGCACAAGTGGGTCAGGTGATACGCGTGGCTGTGAAGGATGTGGCAGCGGGTGCACAAGGTTCGTTCAAAAACAGTGGTTGGAGCGAGATTGCTTCAGGAACTGATTATTTTGACATATCCGGGGACTATACATTGGTGATTACCGAAGATGTTTTGAAATCCCTGCAAGAAGGTGGTCTCATCATTGGTGGACATGATTATACAGCAGTTGCTGTTTATCTTGAAAATAACGGTACAGCTCTCGACCCGAATAAGGATTATGCCTTTTATAAGGCAGATACGGAGTTTGATGCTACCAATGCCACAGTGAAGGCACTTGGGAAAACAAGGTGTTTACCGAAGATTTGAAAAATGCTGCCGCTTACTTGAAGCTATTGAGAGATGCGGATATTCCGGTATTGTGGCGTCCATTCCACGAGGCAGCCGGTGGCTGGTTCTGGTGGGGTAAGGATGCTGCCAGCTTTAAATCTCTGTGGATTGCTATGTTCAATTACTTCAAGACTGAAGGATTGGATAATCTTATCTGGGTTTGGACTACCGAGGGCAATGATGCCGATTGGTATCCGGGAGATCAATATGTAGACATCGTGGGACGTGATGTTTATAATAAGGAAACTGCAGATTGTGTTTCAGAATATACTTCCATTGCCGAAAATTATGGAAACAAGATTGTTTCGCTGAGTGAATGTGGTACGGTCGGACTTATTTCCGAACAATGGGCATCTGGTGCACGTTGGAGTTGGTTCATGCCGTGGTATGACGGGACAAATGAGGATGGTAGCCCGGTAGTCCATGCTGATGAAGCATGGTGGAAGGATGCTATGAGCCAGGAATTTGTTGTTTCCCGTGAAGAGCTTCCTTCTATGGAATAGCAATTTTTAATAATAAAATAGAAAGGGTTGTCTCTGGTTAGTATCGGGGCAACCCTTTCTGTCTTTTATAGCTTTTAGTTGTTGGTTATAGAATTCATGCTTTATACTTTTTAGGAAAAATAGTAATGGATGTTAAATGAGTGTCGTTATTTGATAAAATAGTATTATAAGGTTTGCTGCTAAAAGTCTACTTTTGTCAAGCCTAATTAAAATTTGATAATAATCATATAATGTTTAACCGCTAATGAAATGAAAAATGCCTATGAGAAAGGAGTGATATGTATACCAACCACTTTATAGAATAAGGTATATTTAATTTTTCCTCAAAAAGAGAAGTTTAACCTTATATTAAACGGTAGATGCCGCCAGGCAATACCAATTCATTAATCTAAGAAAAATACAAGTATGAATTTAAATTTCAGAAGAACCGCGCTGCTCGTGGGTATCTGTTCGGCTGTCAGCCTGACTTATACTCCGCAACTTTTCGCCGCATCGGTCGATGCAATAGATGCTGTGCAGCAAGCAAAAAAAATCACAGGTACTGTAACAGATGCAATGGGACCGGTCATCGGTGCCAATGTATTGGAGAAAGGAACCACAAATGGTGTCATTACCGACATTGACGGTAATTTCACATTGAATGTTCAGCCGGGAGCAACGATTGTTGTGTCTTTTATCGGTTATCAGCCGCAAGAAATAGTGGTAGGTAACCAGACTAGTTTCAAGATTCAGCTAAAGGAAGATACGGAATTGTTGGATGAAGTAGTCGTAGTGGGTTACGGTGTACAGAAGAAGAAACTGGTGACAGGTGCTACGGTTGAGGTAAAAGGCGAAGACATCGCAAAATTAAAATACTACGCAGGCATTGGGCGCTTTACAAAGCCAGTCTCCGGGTGTAAATATTCAGGCCGTTTCCGGTCAGCCGGGTGATGGGTTTAAAATTAATATTCGTGGTGCTGGTACTAACGGAAATACAGCTCCAGTTTACGTTATTGATGGTGTAGCCGGTGGCGATATTAACGCTTGAATCCTGCCGATATTGAACGTATTGACGTGTTGAAAGATGCTGCATCTTGTGCAATTTACGGTTCGAGCGGTGCCAACGGTGTTATCCTTATTACTACGAAGCAGGGTAAGGTAGGAAAGGTTTCTGTATCTTATGATGGAAACATAGGTTGGGCAAATATATATAAGATGCCTGATATGTTGAATGCCAAAGAATATATGGCGGTAATGGATCAAGTGGCTATAATAATGGAGGCCAACCGTATGATTGGTCAAAATTCGTAGATGCTGATTTGCTGACTGCTTATCAGAATGGTACCAATCCTGGTACAGATTGGGTAAAAGAATTCCGGAATAAAAATGCTGTGGTTACTAATCATGCGTTGAATGTAACAGGTGGTTCTGAATTCTCCAAATTTTCGACAGGTATAGGCTATCAGTATCAGGATGGTGCATTCGGTGGTCCGGTGAAGACTGACTATCGTCGTTTTACTTTCCGCATTAATTCTGAGCATGTGATATATCGTAAGGGAGATGTGGATGTGATAAAGTTTGGTGAGAATATATATTATCAGCACAAACAGAATCAAGGTGTGCAGTTAGGTAATCAATATTCGAATGACCTTTCTAATGCTTTGCGTGCTATTCCTCTGATTCCTGTATATAATGAAAATGGTGATTTCTTCATGTATGATGATTTGAAGAATTTTGGAACGAGTGCTAATGGTATACTTGATTATACTGCATATGCTTCTAATCCGATGGCTCACATGGTATATAATCAGGCTGGGAATAATAAGAATAAGAATTTTAATCTGAACACAGCGGCATATCTGGAAGTACAACCACTTAAGAATCTTATTTATAAAGGTCAGGTTAGTTACAAACAATGGTCAAGTTCATGGCGTTCATATCTTCCCGTTTACCAAATTAATAATCAGGGAGATAGCCGTGATAAAGACCAAACGATAAATAACGTGTCTTTGGGTTGGAACTGGAGTTTGACTAATACGTTGAGTTATCGGTTTGATATTACAGACTTACATCATTTTGATGTTTTGGCTGGTACAGAGTATTCTAAATCAAGACCAACTTATGGCGAATCAGTAGAGGCAACCGGTTATAATAGTGCTTTTGGTGACTTTACACATGCTTATTTGCATAATACAGAACGTAAAGCTACTGCTACAGTAAATGGTTATCCCTCGGATTATGGTTCTAAGATGTCTTATTTTGGACGTTTGAATTATGACTTTAAGGAAACTTATATGTTTTCTGCTATCATTCGTGCCGATGGCTCGTCTAAGTTTGCGAAAGGCAATCAATGGGGATATTTCCCATCATTCTCTGCTGGTTGGGTTATTTCAAACGAGGCTTTTATGAAGAATACTGCTTCTTGGCTTGGTTTCTTGAAAGTCCGTGCTGGTTGGGGACAGAATGGTAATGACAATATCCCTAATTCAAATTGGCGTGCCGGTTACGAGTTTGGCGATTATGGTCTTTATACATTTGGCTCGGATAAGAATGGAGGTACAACCGGAGCTTACCCGAATCGTTTGGCTAACCCCGATTTGACATGGGAAACTTCAGAACAGACCAATATCGGTATTGATGCCCGTTTCTTGGATAACCGTCTGAGTTTTACCATGGACTGGTATAGCAAGCAGACGAAAGACTTGTTAGTGGAAGTGGGTACCAATGCGGCTTCCGGTTTCGCTACTCAATATCAAAATGCTGGTACGGTAAAGAATACTGGCCTTGAACTTTCAATGGGCTGGAGAGATCAGATTGGTAAGGAGTTCAAGTATGGGGTGAATGTCAATATGGCCTATAATAAGAATGAAGTAACGGAGGTTAATAACGCCAATCATTTTATTGAAGGCGGTAATGATTTGTTGGCTCAAAGTACGGGTCGGTTTGTCCGTATGGAAGAAGGACATCCTATTGGCTATTTTTATGGTTATAAGACGGATGGTGTCATTCAGAACCAGAATGACTTGCAGGCATATCTTGACCAGAATTGTAAAGGAAATGCGGCAAACTCTAAGCAAGGTGCAAGTATTAAACCGGGTGATTTGAAGTTTGTGGATGTTGATGGAAATGGGGTGATTAATGATGACGATAAGACTGATTTGGGTAATCCTCATCCTGACGTGACAATGGGTCTTACGTTAAGTGCGGAATATAAAGGATTTGATTTCTCTGTAACAACCTATGGCGCTTTTGGTGCACAGGTAGCTCGCTCTTGGCGAAAGTTCTCAGATGGACAGTATGAAAACTATACGACAGAAGTTTACGATTACTGGCATGGCGAAGGAACCTCAAACAGATATCCGCTGCTTGCGCCGGGAAATAGTGGACAGAATTTCCAGGCCATTTCAGATATTTATATTGATGATGCCGACTATGTTCGCATTCAAAATCTGACTATAGGATACGATTTCAAGAGAATTTGGAAGAACTGTCCGTTCCAGCAACTTCGTGTGTATGCTGCTGCACAGAATCTATTTACTTTTACCGGTTATAAAGGGATGGATCCGGAGAATGGTAGAGCCCTCAATGACAAAGAACCGTGGGTAACCGGTGTTGATGTAGGTAACTATCCTCAACCTCGTACTTATATGGTAGGTGTTAATGTTAAATTCTAAAATTGATAACACGATGAAAAAATAGCATATTTAAATAGGTGCAGCTTTGATGATAGCAGGAATGTTTGCTTCTTGTAGCTTGGACTCGATGAGTCTGACGGAAAAAGATACGACCAATTTTCCTAAAACGCTGAAGATGCCAATCAGGCTTTAGCTGCCATATATCAGAACCTGAATAATGTCAATGCTTTTCCACAGCAGTCTTTCTTGTATAATTCTCTGCTGGCTTGCGATGATATGTTGGGTGGTGGTGGTCCCAATGATAAGTTGATGCAATCTTTGGACCTTATTTGTAATACGGGTACAAATGCTACGCAGGACTACTGGGTGGCTCGCTATCAAGGAATCAACCGTGCCAATACGTTGTTGGAGGCTCTTGCTGGTATTGAATGGATCCGGAAGTAAGAGCGCAGGCTGAGGGCGAAGCAAGTTCCTTCGTGCTTTTTATTACTACGAGTTGGCTTCCATGTATGGGCGCGTACCTTTGGTGATTACTGCTTTGTTGCCCGAAGATACTACTCCTCCGACTGCCGCTGTTATCTGGGGGCAGATTCTGCAGGATCTTCGCGATGCGGCTGCAAATATGCCGGCTGTTCGCAAGTCGGATGGGCATGTTGATAAATATACGGCTGAAGCTATGTTAGGACGTGCTTGGTTGTATTATACTGGTATGTATGGCAATGGTGAAACTCTGAACGATTTGGTTAGTACGAACTATAGTCCGTTGACTTCAGTTGATTTGCCTGATGGGACAACTTTGACCAAGCAGGATGTGGTTGGGTATATTGATGATTGTGTGAATAATTCTGGTTATAGTCTTGTTCCTGAGTTTCGTAATTTGTGGGCATATACCAATAAATGTACGGTAGAAGATTTTCCGTTTACTGCCGGTCAGGGATTGAAGTGGGTAGAAGATGATGCAGCGGTAAATCCCGAATCCATGTTTGCCATTAAATATAATAAACTTGCATCTTGGAGCACTACTATCGGTTATGGTAACGGTTATGCTCTGCATTTTGGTGTACGTGGCAATGATCAGGCCAATTCTTTCCCCTTCGGACAAGGATGGGGTGCCGGTCCTGTAGCTCCCAATTTTTATAATGATTGGAGTGTGGCAGAACAAGATGATGCCCGTCGTCCGGCCTCCGTATTCAAGACGGAGGATATGCCGAGTTATAATAAAGGTGGTGGTGACGGCTTTATCCAAGAAACGGATTATTATCAGATGAAAATAGGTTCTATCATGGCTTATAGTACGGATGCGGCTGGAAATAAAACGATTGAGCCGGTATTTGAGAAGATAATGTATGGTGCCGACGGCTGGATTAATGATAATCTGATGCAAACCGGTTCTATTCATGATTTGGTTTTGATTCGTTTTGCGGATGTATTGTTGATGCAGTCTGAATTGAAGGAAGATGTTTCCGGTATAAACAGAGTGCGTAGTCGTGCCGGACTTGAACCTATTGGTACATATTCGTTGGCTGCATTGCAGAATGAACGCCGTTGGGAATTATGTTTTGAAGGTACTCGCTGGAACGATATTCGCCGTTGGCATATTGCTGCCGATGCCTTGAAAGACAGACGGGAGCAAAGGTTTATACAAATGGGGCTGAAAGCCGTAATGTGGCGCAGAACGGTGGTTATGCCGCACGTTATAAGGCTACGGCAGGTTTCCAGAAAGATTCCCGAAAACCAAGTCCTCCTGAATGAAGGAAAGGTAGAACAAAATGAGGGTTATACGGATGCAAGTGCTGAGTATAATGGTTGGCAAGAATAGAATATGAATTTAAAATGAAAAAAGATATGAAAAAGATATTATTCGCAATACCTTTGTTTGCAATGCTGCTGGTGGCTTGCGATCCGATAGTGGATGAAATCAGTCCGGATCCCAATGTCACACCGGAAAATCTTACTTTTGAACTTGTGGCCAAGAACCAGGGAAACAACAACATTCAGATTGTTCCTACTCCGTCACGTTATGTGAAGGTTTATGATGCTACGTCTGATATCAAGTTGGCAGAAGGTACGGCTCCGTCGGTTCAAGTAGCTCCTCCTAATAAAGAATTGCAAGTATATGTAACAACCATTAATTCGGACGGCTCCATAACAAAATCGGCTTCCAAATCAATAGCAGTAACGGAGTATACAGATCTTCCCGCTATTTATGCTGATGTATTCGGCACAACTCCGGACGGTGGTTATGGAACAACCACTTGGGTCTGGAATACAGAAGCTGCAGACGGTTGTTGGGGTAATGGAGGTTATCTCGGCAATACCGGCCCCGGTTGGTGGATTTGTGATGCTGTGGGAGATGTCGGAAACGGTAGAGGGCAAATTGATGAACAAGCTGTAGGAAAAGGATTGCCTGATGATGGATTAAATGGTTGGTTCTCACTTAGTTTGACTGGTGTTCAGACAAGTCGTGGTGAAAGTGGTTCTGTCAAGGTGTCAGAAGATGTGGTGCAATCCGGTTGGGATGTAGGTACTATGGAGTTCTCTGGTACTATTCCATTGTTAGGTATACAGCCGAATCAAGGAAATGCACGTCAGTATGAGTATCATATTTTGAAGATTACAGAAGATGAACTTCGTCTTTGTGCTCCTGAACGGTGCTGGCGCTTGGGGTACGGCATGGTTCTGGAACTTCAAGAAAAAATAGTTAATATTGAAAGGTACGGGTGGGTAACGACCACTCGTATACTTTTATTACTAATAAAAAAATGCAACAATGAAACGAACTTTCTTTTTGATATTACTGTTCTTCTGTGCTCTTTTTGTTAAAGCGGATGTTTTGGGACCGTATACAATGGATAGTAATGTACCTCCCACACCAACCGGATATGCTCGGGTTGTACTTCCGATAGGAGGTGCTGACGCTTCGGTAGCCGTAAGCATAACTGTTTGTGACGAAAGTGGTCAACAGTATGTTTTGAGAACTACTACCCCAAATGCTGCTCCATATTGTTATTTCTTGGCTTATGGCGTTTACCGCGTGGTCGCTTTAGAGGATTGTACAGCACAATCTAATTGGGGCGCACTTACGGTTGGTACAATTTTCGAAGTGACAGGAGGTGGCTATATTTCTTTAAATTATATAGGAACAATCTCTACTCCAAGTATTGTTCAAGCATCGGGTACTGATGATAATGTTCCTCCTTCCAAAGTAGGTTACAATATAATGAAAGTGTATGGAATAGAGACAAACGGCGGTGGGGTGTTGGTTGATTCTGACAAAAAAGAATATGGTATCTTTAATTATACCGGACATATAGGCGGTGCTCATTACTTTTACATTAAGCCAGGCACATACACTATAAAATCTTTGAGTGCTACCAATGGAAATTATATTTATTTGGAGTATGGAAATGTTAGACAACCGCTTTCTGCTGGTAGGACTTTCACAGTTCCTGCGTCATTCTTCTCCATTGTGTTTTCTAAAAAGGCACTTTAAGAATAATCTATAAATGAATTATTCAACTCAAAGCAGTTGTCGTTACCCCCCGACTTTATTAGTCGCCCGTAACATCGGATAATTGTAAATGCATTAACCGAATAGTACAATTGTTTAATGGTTAAATCAGGAAAAGGCGAGTCGTGAGATTCGCCTTTTCGCATTCATTCTCTATTGCCTTTCCGGATGCAATTCACATTCCTTTTTGTATTACCCCTGATTTCAGGGCGCAGAATGTTTCTTTTTATCCCTGCATCTCCTTCACCTCCTTCTCCCATCCTCCTGTTCATTGGCTTTCCCGGTGAAACCGCTTTCCACCCTCATCGCCCCGCCTTTGCATCGCGCGACACACCGTAGTACCCCGCATGGCCCGGTAGATGGGTTGCGTGGGCTTCCCTACATTCTTCAGCTTGCCCTCTTGCTGCAACCGTTTCAGGTGGACGTTCGCGGTGGTGCGCGCCATGCCGCACAGCGCCTGGAAGTCGCTGCGAATCAGCACGTCGTGGTCGGCAAAGTATTCTTTCAGCTTCATGTCTATCTCCACTTCCGAAAGCTTCAGGGAGTGGCGGGTGTATTTGCTGCGGATGGCACTGACTCCGTCATCGCTTGTTTCAGCCTGACGTCGGGACGGAACCTGATGCTCTTCAGCCGGAGTTTCAGGTGCTTGTTCGGGGTGCTGCGGGTCACTTTCTGTGTGGCTTCCAAAGTGGGGGAAAATAGCCCAATCCCTCGATGTGCACCTCCCGACCTTCGCGTAGCTCTTCTCCGCAAAGCTGAGTTAAAGTGTCTATTGCGCTTTTTGCATCACCACGCTGAGCGAACTGCGTTCGTGTACCGACTAATAATATTGTC
>ENA-OQAA01001031-OQAA01001031.1-human-gut-metagenome-genome-assembly--contig:-NODE-1031-length-15923-cov-1.847873_pt1 | contig 15923 bp, 17 predicted proteins | sample MGYA00242489_ERZ504515 | MGnify/ENA primary metagenome ERZ504515 (study PRJEB26092, sample SAMD00036237) | human gut metagenome | host: Homo sapiens | study: EMG produced TPA metagenomics assembly of...
GTGGAAGGAAGTGCTATTCTGATGAAAATAGCGGAAAAAGACCGTTTAAGGTTTACCATTCTTTCTTCCATGTTGTTAATAGCTTGTCCGGCAGTGATAGAATTCGTTTTCAATAAGCTGACGGTAGTGCTAAACTGATTGATTTTATGAAACAAGCTCCTATAAATATTAAGAATAAACGTGCCACATTCGATTACGAATTGGTAGATACCTATACGGCAGGCATTGTGCTCACCGGTACGGAAATTAAATCTATCCGTTTGGGAAAGGCAAGTCTGGTAGATACGTTTTGCTACTTCGCCAATGGCGAGCTATGGGTGAAGAATATGCATATTGCCGAATATTTTTACGGTTCGTACAATAACCATAATGCACGTCGGGAGCGCAAACTGCTGTTGACAAAGAAAGAACTGGACAAGTTGCAACGTGGTTCTAAAGACCCCGGCTTTACCATAATTCCTGTTCGTATGTTCATCAATGAAAAAGGGCTGGCAAAGGTAGTCGTAGCTCTTGCAAAGGGTAAGAAGCAATACGACAAGCGCGAGGCTTTGAAAGAAAAAGATGACAAACGCGATATGGCGCGTGCATTCAAACGATAAGCAGTATGTATAGTAAGTATAAGGTCTGAAGTATAAGCAGGTGTAATATTTATATCTTGATAATTTTATCGGTTGTATTTTAACTTCATACCTCGTATTTATACTTCATACCTCGTATTTATACTTCATACCTCATACTTTAAAAAGAATACCTCATACTTTATACTTAAATAAAAGTGGCTTCTATTGAAACGTTGGTGCGTGAGCGCATTCTTATTCTGGACGGTGCTATGGGCACTATGATACAACAATACAACTTGACGGAGGATGATTTCCGGGGTAAACGTTTGCGCAAATTCCCGGACAGTTAAAAGGTAATAATGATATACTTTGTCTGACGCGTCCGGATGTAATACGGGATATTCACCGTAAGTATCTTGCGGCGGGTGCGGACATTATCGAAACCAATACTTTTAATTCTACAAGTGTCAGCATGGCCGATTATCACGTACAGGAGTATGTGCGTGAGATAAATTTTGCCGCTGTAAAACTGGCGCGTGAAGTTGCCGATGAATTTACTGTTTTAACTTCCGATAAACCGCGTTTTGTGGCAGGCTCTATCGGGCCTACCAATAAGACTTGCTCCATGAGTCCGGATGTTAACAATCCGGCTTTTCGTGCATTGACTTATGATGAATTGGCTGCTGCTTATCGCGAGCAGATGGAAGCGATGCTCGAAGCCGGTGTGGATGCGTTGCTGATTGAAACCATATTTGATACGTTGAATGCTAAGGCTGCGATATATGCTGCGGAGCAGGCGATGGAAGCTATAGGTGTCCGGGTTCCGCTGATGCTTTCCGTAACGGTTTCCGATATAGGCGGACGTACTTTGTCAGGACAGACGCTGGAAGCATTTCTTGCTTCTGTGCAACATGGCGGATATTTTCTCTGTCGGGCTTAAACTGTTCTTTCGGAGCCCGTCAATTGAAACCCTTTCTTGAACAGTTGGCTGCTCGTGCTCCTTATTATATCAGTGCCTATCCCAATGCGGGATTGCCTAACAGTCTGGGTACATACGACCAGACTCCGGCTGAAATGGCAGATGAGATCAGGGAGTACATTCATGAAGGGCTGGTAAATATAATAGGCGGTTGTTGTGGCACTACCGATGAATATATTGCTGCATATTCGTCTTTGATAGCAGGAGCTGTGCCACGTATACCGCTTCTCTGCCCGATAATCTTTGGCTCTCCGGTTTGGAACTGTTGGAGGTAAAGCCTGAAAACAACTTATCAATGTGGCGAACGTTGCAACGTTGCCGGTTCACGTAAGTTTCTGCGTTTAATCAATGAGAAAAAATATGATGAAGCGCTAAGTATCGCCCGGCAGCAAGTAGAAGACGGAGCGCAGATTATCGACATAAATATGGACGACGGTTTGCTGGATGCGGAAAAGGAAATGACCACTTTTCTCAATCTGATAGCATCCGAGCCGGAGATAGCCCGTGTTCCTGTAATGATAGATTCTTCTAAATGGGATGTGATAGTTGCAGGGTTAAAATGTATGCAAGGGAAGTCCATTGTCAACTCCATATCTTTGAAAGAGGGCGAAGAAAAGTTTCTTGAACATGCCCGTACTATAAAGCGATACGGTGCTGCTGCAGTCGTAATGGCTTTTGATGAACAGGGACAGGCGGATACGTACGAACGCAGAATTGAGGTGTGCGAACGCGCTTATCGTCTGTTGGTAGACAGGGTCGGTTTCAATCCGCAAGATATAATTTTTGACCCGAATGTACTTGCAGTGGCTACGGGTATGGACGAGCATAATAACTATGCAGTCGATTTTATCCGTGCTACCGGTTGGATACGGAAGAACCTGCCCGGCGCTCATGTCAGCGGTGGAGTCAGTAATCTTTCATTTTCCTTTCGGGGTAATAATTATATTCGTGAAGCAATGCATGCGGTCTTTCTTTATCATGCCATTCGCGAGGGGATGGATATGGGTATCGTAAACCCTGCCACTTCCGTACTTTACACCGATATACCCGCCGATATTCTGGAACGTATCGAAGATGTTGTTCTCAATCGTCGTTCGGATGCTGCCGAGCGGTTGATTGAGACTGCCGAACGGTTGAAAGCCGAGGCGGAAGCGGCCAAGAATTCTCTCTCTAACGGTAACTCCCAGCTTTCAAGCCTCAGTTCTCAGCTTGCCTGGCGTGAAGATACCGTAGAGGAACGTTTGAAGTATGCTTTGACAAAAGGCATCGGAGATTATCTGGAAGAAGACCTTGCTGAAGCTTTGAAAGTTTATCCTAAAGCTGTGGATATCATTGAAGGTCCGCTGATGGCCGGAATGAACCATGTTGGCGATTTGTTCGGTGCGGGTAAGATGTTTCTTCCGCAAGTGGTGAAAACGGCACGTACTATGAAGAAAGCGGTGGCTGTTCTTCAGCCTGTCATTGAATCGGAAAAGCAGGAAGGGGCTGCCTCTGCCGGCAAGGTGTTGCTTGCTACGGTGAAAGGTGATGTGCACGACATTGGGAAAAATATTGTTTCCGTAGTAATGGCTTGCAACGGATATGAGATAATCGACTTGGGAGTAATGGTTCCCGCTGAAACGATTGTGCAGCGGGCCATAGAGGAAAAGGTAAACATGATTGCTGAGTGGCTTATCACTCCTTCGCTGGATGAAATGGTACATGTTGCCATTGAATTGGAAAAGGCGGGACTTGATGTACCATTGTTGATAGGTGGCGCTACTACTTCTCCTTTGCACACGGCATTAAAGATTGCTCCGGTTTATCATGCTCCGGTTATTCACCTGAAAGACGCCTCGCAGAATGCAACGGTGGCAGCCCGTTTGATGAATCCTAACCAAAAGGAAGAGTTCGTGAAGAAGCTTTCTAACAAGTATCAGCAGTTGCGCGAGAAAAATCAGGAGAAACAAGTTGAAACGGTATCTCTTGAAGAGGCAAAGGCTAATCGGCTGAATTTGTTTTGAGGTTTTCACTGTCGTATTGCAGATATAAGAACAAGAGAACAGAAAAATATGCAGCAAAAAGTATACATTGCAACATACTCTATTCTCTTGTCCTTATGTCTGAAAACGCTGTAATTTTTATGTCCTATCCCGTGAATCAGCTTTTTATCTTTTTCTTATACTGTTCAAACCTTGCCGTTATATCCCTCACGAAGTTATAAGTTTCTATTCCACGGAAATACCCGTTCTTGCAAACCGGATCGGTAAAGTACTCTTCATTGCTCTTCAAGAGGATGAAGTTTTCCACGTTATCCCGCCACACATATTTGTTTTTGCCGTATTTTTCAGCCAATGCCATAGCATCGAATACATGTCCTATACCGGAGTTATATGATGCCAGAATAAAATTAATCCGTTCTTCTTGGGGAATTTTCGAGAAGCTTTTGGCTGTGGCGGCAATATATTTCGTGGCAGCTTTAATGCTTTCTTCGGGGTTTTGTTCTTTTCCCGGAGGAACTCCCATGGCACGAGCTGTGGCAGGCATCAGTTGCATCAGTCCTTTTGCACCTGCCCATGAAACGGCGGTAGTATCAAAGTTGGATTCAGTATAAGCTAAAGATGCCAATAAACGCCAGTCCCAATTAATGTCTGGTGCATATTTCTTGAATAGATGGTCGAAGTGTGATATTTTCCCTTCTCGCAGAGATAGAATGGGAGAGTGTGGGATAGCTTTGCCAATTTCAAAATACCGTTTCATACTCGCGGTATAAGCCGGAGAAGTCATGTTTTTCTCATGCCATTTATTGGCAGCTTCTGCAAGCTGCGGACAATCTTTACGTACAGCCCACGAAGCCCGTTGGTCGAACTGATAGAAAGCCCGATGTTGAGGTTCGGGTAGTAGGTGGTATTGAGACGGGCTACATCATTGTCCGCTACGGTATACGGTATTTTGCCTTGTGAAACTTGCATAATAAGGTCTTCAATCGTGATGCTGTCATTGCTGACCTTATGGATATGGATGCCGCCACCCAGCTCCTTGTCCAGGTTGACAAGCCGTTCATAATACTTTCCGGGTTTTACGTACACATCCTTTCCGATAAGTTCCGTTACATCTTTCAACGGTTTGACGCGGCCGCCTGTACGTTGTACGATGACCTGATGGGTAATCACCTCCTCACCGCAGTATGTCAGACTGTCTTTCCATTCTTTGGTGATGGGCAGGTTGTAGGCAATGAGATCGCCTTCGCCTGCAAGAAGTCTTTCAATCAGGTCGTGTATGTTTTTGACAACTTTTATTTTTAACTTGACGCCGAGGCTTTTGGCAAACTGTTCACCCAATTCATATTGAAATCCCATGTCCTGGCCGCGGTAAATAAAATAGGATGTAGAACTGTATAAAGTCAGCACTACCAGTTCTCCGTTATCTTTTATCTGTTGTAAATCAACAGCTTCTTCTTGTTCGGCTGCTGCATTATGATTGCCGCGACACCCCATAACACTGCAAAGCAAGACTAATGCAATCAGTAATTGACAGTGGAAAGCTGGCAAATTGCGCCCGGTTGGGGAAGTACGCTCGGCATATGTACTGTTCGAATTATTTATAAATGTTTTTGATATACATTGTGAGAATATCGATTGCTACCTGATTGTTTCCGCCTTCCGGTACGATAAGATCGGCATATCGCTTGCAAGGCTCTATAAATTGCAGATGCATAGGCTTCAGAATACGCGTGTAGCGTTCCATTACAGCTTCGGCCGTGCGGCCACGCTCTACGACATCGCGCTGGATGACGCGGATAAGGCGTTCGTCCGGGTCTGCGTCAACAAAGATTCTGAGGTCCATCATGTTGCGCAGCTTCTTGTCACATAGGGCAAGGATGCCTTCAATGATAATGACTTCCCGAGGCTCGATGTGGATTGTTTCGGGCTGTCGCGTGCAGGTCAGGTAGGAATAGGTAGGTTGTTCGATGCTTTTGCCTTCGCGAAGCATGGATACGTGTTTGGACAAAAGTCCCCAGTCGAAAGCATCCGGGTGGTCGAAATTAATATTCTGCCGTTCTTCTACTGGCACATGGCTACTGTCTTTGTAATAAGAGTCCTGAGGTAATAAAACTACTTCACCAGCCGGCAGGCTTTCAACAATTTTACGTACGACGGTGGTCTTTCCCGACCCGGTTCCGCCTGCAATTCCTATTATTAACATCCGTTTAAGTATATATTTGAAAAAAACGAGTATTTTTGTGTCTTAAAAATGTTATTGTTTCGATTGACAAATATAGAATTAAATCAATTTAAATAACAAAGTATGGTAAAGCATATTGTATTATTTAAGCTGAAAGACGAAGCTTCTGCTGACGAAAAGTTAGCGGCGATGAATGATTTTAAGAAAGCTATTGAAGCGCTGTCTGCTAAAATACCAGTTATACGTAAGATTGAAGTGGGATTGAACATTAATCCGGCTGAGACTTGGAGTATAGCTCTTTACAGTGAGTTCGATACTTTGGACGATGTGAAATTCTATGCTGCACATCCCGATCATGTAGCTGCCGGTAAGCTATAGCCGAGGTTAAGGAAAGCCGTGCTTGTGTAGACTATGAAGTATAAATAAAATATGGGATAATAACATGAAGAAAAGTATATTCTCCATACTTCTGTTGCTGTTTGCCGTAGTGGTACAAGCACAGATACAAGAGCCGGTTAAGTTTAAGTCGGAATTAAAGACTTCGCAGGCTGGTGAAGCGGAAGTTGTCTTTACCGGAACTATTGATAAGGGCTGGCATGTGTACTCGACCGATTTGGGTGATGGCGGACCTATATCGGCCACATTCAATGTCGAGTCCATTTCAGGTGCGGAACTTGTCGGAAAATTAAAACCGGTAGGGAAAGAGGTGGCCGCATTCGATAAGTTGTTTGAAATGAAAGTGCGCTATTTTGAAAATACCGCTCAGTTCGTACAGAAGTTGAAACTGACCGGTGGCGAATATAAGGTAGAAGGTTTTTTGGAATATGGCGCATGTAATGATGAGAATTGTTTACCGCCTACACAAGTGCCGTTTAAGTTTTCGGGCAAGGCGGAAGGTACAGCCGTTAATGGACCGGCAGCCGATAAGGCTGCGGATGCCGGAAATGTAGAATTGGAAAAATCTTCCGATACCGCTCAAACCGCAGCTATGGCCGTTATTGGCGGTGCGGAAAGCGATACCGGAATAAATGTTGCCGGTGATGGAACCACCGACCTTTGGAAGCCGGTTATCGATGAACTGCAAGCATTAGGCGAAACCGTTTCGCAGGAAGATATGTCTTGGATTTATATTTTTATCACAGGATTTGTAGGTGGACTGCTGGCTTTGTTTACGCCTTGCGTATGGCCAATTATCCCTATGACTGTCAGCTTCTTCCTGAAACGTAGTAAAGATAAGAAGAAAGGTATCCGCGATGCCTGGACATACGGTGCGTCTATTGTAGTGATATATGTTGGTTTAGGGCTGTTGGTTACCGGGATATTTGGCGCCAATGCTTTGAACTCATTGTCGACGAATGCTGTTTTTAACATCTTCTTCTTTTTGATGCTGGTCGTTTTCGCAGCTTCTTTCTTTGGGGCTTTTGAAATTACGCTTCCTTCCAAATGGAGTAATGCCGTGGATTCAAAAGCAGAAAAAACAGGCGGTTTGCTGAGCATATTCTTAATGGCATTTACATTGTCATTGGTGTCATTCTCATGTACAGGTCCTATTATCGGTTTCTTGTTGGTACAAGTGTCCACTACCGGTAACATGATAGCTCCGGCTATTGGCATGTTGGGCTTTGCCATTGCTTGGCACTGCCGTTCACTTTGTTTGCACTGTTCCCGTCCTGGCTGAAGTCAATGCCCAAATCAGGCGGTTGGATGAATGTAATCAAGGTAACGCTTGGATTCCTGGAATTGGCGTTTGCGTTGAAATTCCTTTCCGTTGCTGACTTGGCTTACGGTTGGCGCATACTCGACCGTGAGACATTCCTGGCTTTATGGATTGTGCTGTTTGCCCTGCTTGGGTTCTATCTGTTGGGCAAAGTCAAGTTCCCGCACGATGATGATGACACAAAAGTCAGTGTACCCCGTTTCTTCATGGCATTGGCCTCATTGGCGTTTGCCGTATATATGCTTCCCGGTTTGTGGGGAGCGCCGTTGAAAGCTGTCAGCGCTTTTGCGCCGCCCATGCAGACTCAGGATTTCAATCTTTACAATAATGAGGTGCATGCCAAGTTCGATGATTACGACCTCGGTATGGAGTATGCCCGCCAGCATGGCAAGCCGGTGATGCTTGACTTTACCGGTTACGGTTGTGTGAACTGCCGTAAGATGGAACTTGCCGTATGGACCGACCCTAAAGTTAGCGATATTATTAATAATGACTATGTACTCATTACACTTTATGTAGATAACAAAACTCTGCTTTCTTCACCGGTGAAGATTATGGAGAATGGTACGGAACGTACTTTGCGTACGGTGGGCGATAAGTGGAGTTATTTGCAGCGTGTAAAGTTCGGTGCAAATGCGCAGCCTTTCTATGTGTTGATTGACAATGAAGGCAAACCACTCAATAAGTCATATTCGTATGATGAGAGCATTCCGAAGTACATTGAGTTCTTGCAGACCGGATTGGAGAACTACAAAAAAGAGAAATGATAAATTAAATTGGAAAAAGGATGCTGTATAAGCGTCCTTTTTTCATAATCCGTTTTTTATTTATGAAACACATTATCGACATTGACACTTGGGAACGTCGTGACAATTACGGCTTTTTCCGAACGTTTTTAAATTCATGGTATTCGGTGACTACCGAGATAGACTGTACGGAGGCCAGTGCTGCTGCAAAACAGTCCGGACACTCTTTTTTTCTTTATTACCTGTATGCGGTTCTCCGTTCAGCCAACGAGGTGGACGAACTCCGTTACCGTACAGACAAGAACGGACAGGTCATTTTCATGATCGGGTGGACATTATTTCTCCGATAGCTGTTCCGGGAAAGACTTTTTATACGGTTCGTATTCCTTATCATGAAGACTTCAAACATTTTTATGCCGAGGCCCATGCACTGATTACAAACATCCCTGAGGACGGAGACCCTTATAACGCTGAAAGAGTATTGATGCAACAAGGTGATTACGATGTGGTGCATTTGAGTGCAGTGCCCAAGATGTATTTCACTTCAACTACTTATATCGTTGCCGAAGCCGGTAACGGCTGCAGCCATCCGTTGATGACTGCCGGTAAAGTAGTGTCCCGCGGAGAGCGTCTGGTCTTTCCGCTTTCCATATATGTGAACCATGCTTTTGTAGACGGGTCGCATCTGCTTCTTTCTTTGAAAAGATAGAGAAGCATTTGAAAGAAATTTCGCACGGACAAGTCGTTTTTTAGCCATAATTCCGCTATCCTGAAAAAACAACTTGGATTTTTTGCCGTAACAATCGGTTTTGTGTAAAGAAATCTGATATTACAGTTTTGTTACAGAATTAATCTTTAGCTTTGCACACGTGAAATCAATGTTAAATGATATATTCAGGAACTGTTATGGTAAAAAGGATTCTTATACGTGGAAAATCTATGGTTGGGTAGTAGCAGTATTATGTATTGTACCTGCTTTTCTGCATGCACAGGAGAAAGACTTTACTACATGGGCAAGTGCTGGTTTTAAATATAAAGTAAAGCCGGCATTTACCTTGTCCGGAAAATTGGAATGGCGTACAAAGGATGATTTGGGTAAGACAGACCGCTGGGGATTGGATGTGGGTGGAGCCTATTCTGTGCTTCCTTTTCTGAAAGTAGCGGCCGGTTACGAAATCCATTACCGCAATCGTGGAGAAGCCGGTTGGAAATTCCGTCACCGTTATCATTTTGACGTAACGCTTTCCACGCGTGTACAAAGACTGAAGGTTTCACTTCGTGAGCGTTTTCAACATACTTTCGACAGCAGTGGCGATGAGTTTCGTTGGCGTTCGCGTGTTAAATTGGCGTATGATATTCCGAAATGCAAGATAGAGCCTTACGCTTCTGTTGAAATGTATAACGGATTGAACCGTGGAGAACGGTTTGATGTACAGCGTATGCGTTATCGTGGCGGAGTGGTGCTTCCGTTGTTTTCTGATTGTTGGGAAGCGGACGTCTTTTATTGCCGTCAGTGGGAGAGTAAGGCGCGAAAAAATATAGTAGGAGTGGCTTGTACTTATTCTTTCTGATAAGAACGGGCTGTCATTGTTTTTTCTTGCGGTGTTCCTTTTTCAAGCAGAAGTTAAAGCCTGCATACACTTGCAGTGTCCCGAAGCCGTTGTTCAATGAGAAATTGTTCCGGTAATAATCGTATGTTCTGCCTACGAATGAAGTACCTGCAAAATATTTGCTGTTGTTGTACACGATACCTACACGCAGGATGAAGTCGATATTGAAGTTTTTGTACCATTCGTCTGTTTCTTCTTCCGCTTTTCTGATGCGTGAGGTTTTGTAGCTACTGCCGGATTAAGTGACAAGCAGGCAAGGCAGTTGCGTGCAAATACCCAGTTATAGGCATAGCCGAAGTTAAGGCTGATATTGGTGTATTTTATATGATTTACTTTCATGCCCGGATTCATCGTTTCCTGAATGATAGGGGGCAATTGGGTGTAATCAAAATCCAGATTATGCGCAGATACGGAAAATCCGGTAATAAAAGAGCCGGCACTGCGCCGCTGGTTGGTGGACTGGCTGAAAGCGGCAGGATAAGAAAAGCGTCTGTTATTGAATATATAATATAGATTCAACCTTTCATCTTTACTTTCAGCCCGTTGAAATCTTCAGAATAATCGGTTGGAATACGGTCGGAGAACCCTGTTATTTTGTGTATTTTGTAAGAGTTTCCGGTACGTTTATAAAAAATATCCACACCTAGTTTAGAACTGTAAAGACTGAGGTCGAACTCTCTGCCTCTTTTTTTTCCGTTTTTCTTTCCGTAAGTCCGTCTGCATCGACAGCCCATCCTAGAAAAAGCCAGCGCCAGCCAAAGTAAACGCCTATTTTATTATGTGGTTTTGGTGAGAAACGCAAACGTTGCGGTTCGGGGGTACCGCTTCCTACGGAATAGTATTCGTAATTAGTGAAATGATCGAGCATTAAGGCGTAGTTATATCGATTGGGGCTGATATATGCTGTGTCGAAATCGCTGAAATCGAGGAATTTTTTATTGCTCTTTTGATAATTTCCGAACGTTTATGGACAGTACGGTCAGGTGCAATAATTGCTTTCTTCATTTTGGGCAAACAAAGAAAGCATCACCGACATACATATGCAAAAGCAGATTCCTCTTAGCATTCTATTATTGCTTTATTGATACGAAGATAGTGAATTTCCGTTTAATAAAGAGTAGAATACGTCCTTTTCCTTTTTTATTTCCTGAATTTTACATAGGTTTGTAACATCATAACGATACCTTTGTCGCAAAATCTAAAAATACAGTATGTACGCAACCAAAATTCCTAGTGATGAACGTTCTTTGGTACTTCGTTTGATTGAAGGAGAAGAAGATGCTTTTTGTGAGCTTTATGCTGCCTATAAGAATCGTTTGATATACTTTGCTATGCGCTTTTTGAAATCGCGTGAATATGCGGAAGATATTTTTCAGGATGCTTTTACAATAGTGTGGCAGGGACGCCGTTTCATCAATCCGGATGCTTCATTTTCCGCTTATCTGTATACAATCGTGCGAAACCGTATACTGAATCAGCTACGCGATTTGTCTTATCAAGATAAATTAAGGGAACAGATACTTTCACAAGCTGTGAATTATACCAACGAAACAAGAGATGAAATTATAGCAAACGACTTGCGGCAATTTATTTCCTGTGCATTGCAACAGTTGACCCCTCGCCAACGTGAAATATTCGAGATGAGTCGGGAGCAACAAATGTCTCATCGTGAAATAGCTGAAGTATTAGGTATTTCTGTTAATACGGTACAAGAATCCATTTCCATATCATTGAAAACACTGCGTGCTTATTTGGAAAAGAATTCGATAGTAGGTTCTGATTTGATTTTGATTCTTATTTGTTTGAATTTATAAAATGATAAATTCAGGTATTTATTCGACAAAAAATATTGATTTGAACTTGCTTATTTATGTAGAATCACTGACTTTATTTTGTACTTTTCTGTGTTTTCAGTTATTGATAATCATGATTTTATTATTAATAAAGGCTTTTGGTTAACAGTGTATATTAAAAAATATTAATCACACCCCAGTCATTCTTTTCTTATGTGTATATCTTAATGTCAAAGGGTTATTTTTAATAATCTTGCTTCATTTAGAATTATATTTTATGAAAAATAGTGAAAATAATAAATCACTGCTGCGTCGTTATTTGGACGATCTGTATACAATGGATGATGCCCGTAAGTTGTTGGATGAGTTACAGACTTCGGAGTATGATACAGATATGCTTCAGGATCTGGCTGCTGAAGTATGGGAAGAAACTTCCCTGCAATCACCGCAGACAGACCTTGAACGCGAACAATATAAAAAAGAGGCGCGACTGTTATTAAAGCGTATAGAGCATAAGAAACGTATGTGGATTCGTCGGGCTGCATTGGCTGTGTCAAGTGTGGCTGCGATGGTTTGTCTTGTATTTGGCAGTATTAGTTACATTCGCTATATAGATAGAACACAGGTATCTTATTTAGAGGCTTCTACTTCTTTTGGCGAACGCAAGGAAGTACAGCTTCCCGATGGTACGACATTGATATTAAACTCTTGTTCGCGTGTTCACTATCCAGATCGTTTTACCGGTAAGGAACGTAGAATAGAACTGGAAGGTGAAGGGTATTTTCGCGTATATCATAATGAGAAGCAGCCTTTCATAGTGGATACCCGCCACTTCGATGTGCGTGTCTTGGGTACTTGTTTTAATATCAAATCTTATTCTTCGGACGAGGTAGTATCAGTAGATGTGGAAGTGGTAAAGTCCAGGTTGATTTGTCCGGAAGCGATGATGCGTCTACGTGCTAAAGAGCAGGTGCTTATCAATACTGTTTCAGGAGAATATAATAAGAGGCGCGAAGAACGCACTATGGCGGTTTGGCGAAAAGGTAATTTACGTTTCAATAGTACTCCGATACATGATGTGGCTAAAGAATTGGAGCGTATGTATAATTGTCGCATTACTTTTGCTGAGGGACAGAATTTTGACAATCTCATTTCTGGTGAACATGATAATAAGAGTTTGGACGCTGTATTACAGGCTGTGGAGTATACAAGCGGTATTCATTACAAGAGAATGGGGAATATGATTCAGCTCTATAAATAGTGAAAAAATATAAAATACACCCCTGTCTTTGAGAACTACAGTGTATTATATTTGTATTGTTAAACATTAATCTATATCGGATATGAAACCACCATCTTAATCTGCCAAAAAATAGGAGCTATCTCTCAGAGCAGCCCCTATACTAGTAATCCGGACAGATATTCATTCGTTTCGACCCGTGTGAATAGCGTCTCGTGTATTACAAACCTTTGTTTTAAATAATTTATTACAATTACTAAAACGCACAAATTTATGAATAATCTTCCTAATACAAAAAGGAAATCTGAAAATGTACATTCATTTTTAGCTTTTTTACTTTTCATATGCTTTTCATTTACAAGTTATTATATACAGGCGCAAGAAGTGAAGGGCATAACATTAAATGTTCAGAACGAAACGGCAGAAAATGTCTTTAATCAATTGAGTATACAAACAGGACTGAAGTTTTTCTATGATCAAGAAATTGTTAATTCAGCTCCCCGCATTACCCTCAAAGTATCAAATGCCTCTCTACAGGATGTTTTGGAGCGTATTACTTACAGACAAAATTGTATTTCAATAGGGATAATCATACAATATCTGTTGGTAAACAGAAAACCGGACAAGGCACTTCGAAAGGTATAAAACTGAGAAATCTCAAGGAAGAGTTGTCGATCAAGATGGTGAACCTATCATTGGTGCCAGTGTATTGGTAAAAGGCACTACTAATGGTGTAATTACTGATATGGATGGAAATTATAATTTGATAGATGTGCCGGAAAATGCATTACTTGCCTTTTCATATATCGGTTATCAGACAGTAGAGTTGAAAGCCAATGGCAAAGGACTTGATAAAATAATGATGAAAGAGGATAATGAATTGCTGGATGAAGTTGTAGTAGTAGGATATGGTGTACAGAAGAAGCGCGATGTGACAACTGCTATTGCCAGTATACGTGCCAGTGATTTGAAAGGACAGCCTGTAACTTCTATGGCTGAAGCAATGGTTGGCAAAATGCCGGGTGTACAAGTTTCACAATCTACAGGTGCACCGGGTTCTTCTTTACAAATTAAGGTGCGCGGTACAGGTACTATTACTGCTGGAACATCACCGTTGTATGTAGTAGATGGAGTACCTCTTGCCAAAGAGCAACTGAATACTTTCAACATGAATGATGTGGAGTCTATTGAGGTTCTGAAAGATGCTTCCTCTTCTGCTATTTATGGGTCGCGAGGCTCTAATGGCGTAGTGCTGATTACTACCAAGAAAGGACAGGAAGGACGAGCTACGGTTTCTTATAATGGATATTATGGTTGGCAGACTGTATCTAAAAAAATAGATATGCTGAACGCTTACGAATATGCCGATTTGGTAAACGACGCTCGAAATAATACCTATGTAGATAAAATGGAAGCGGTAAACCGTAAGCGTATCGCTCAAAATAAACAGCCTTTGGCCTTTAGTATTACTGATAGTAATGCCATACGTTTACAAAATACCGGTAATGATTATAATACGATTGTTCCGGTTGAAATCTTACCTTATCTAAGGGGTGAAAAGGGATTGGTTGATACAGATTGGCAAGACGAGATTTTTCGTACGGCAGGTATGCAGAATCATTCTGTTTCGGTATCTGGTGGAAGTCAGAAGATAAAATATTATGCTTCTGTAGATTACTTGTCACAAGACGGTGTAATTATTAACAGTGATTTTACGAGATATAGTTCTCGTTTTAATCTGGATGTTACTGAAGGTATTTTTAAGTTTGGGCTCTCTTTAAATCCGTCTGTAACGATAGAGAATGCAGTGAACTCTGATGGTGCTTATAATAAGGATGGTGGTGGCATTATTGCTTCAGCTTTGCATAGTGCTCCTATATTTCCTGTTTACAATGCTGATGGTTCTTTTTGTTTTGCACAGAATGCTTGGAGTCCGAATACCCAGACGACACTAGAGGATGGTTCTGTTAAAAAAGGAAATAGCCAAACTCAAGTGTGGAATCCGGTAGCATTGGCTTTGTTGCAAAAGGATGAAACAAAAGCTTCCCGTATATTTGGTAATGTTTATGGAGAAGTAGCTTTTATGCCCGAATTAAAATATCGTGCAAATTTTGGTATAGATATTTACAACAGCTCACAAGATACATTTCGTCCATCTACTATTCCTGTTGCCAATACGGAAGGTAATCCGGAATCTGAGCCTGAAGCAACAGCCAAAACGGCTAAGATGTATAATTGGTTGTTTGAGCAAACTGTAACCTATAATAAGGATATTAAAAGGGCATTCTATTTCTGCGTTGGCAGGGTGGACTATGCAATATCAGCGCGATGAGAGTACATACGCTTTTGCTAATGGATTTATAACAAATAATGTGCCTACTCTGAATGCCGGTACTGTAACGCGCGGAGACTCTCATGCTTCTGAGTGGGCTTTGCTTTCAGGACTTGCTAGAGTCCAATATAATTATAAAGGTAAATATATGGTTACTGGAGCACTTCGTGCAGATGGTGCCTCTCGTTTTGGTAAGGATAATCGTTGGGGGTGGTTCCCTTCGGTATCGGCGGGATGGCGTTTAACGGAGGAGCCTTTTATGAAATCATTGACCTTTATTGATGATTTGAAACTTCGTGCCAGTTATGGTTTGACGGGTAATTTCCGTATTCCCAATTATGGGGCTCAGGGAGAAGTTGCTTATTACAGCTATGTATTAGGTGGGAATAGTGCAGATGTTGTTAAGGGAGCTGCCCCCAAGAGTATGCCTAATCCTGAACTACATTGGGAGAAGACAGCTCAAGTTAATATTGGTTTTGATGCATCATTATTTAAAAACCGTCTGACTTTGGGTTTGGACTTATACAATAGTAATACTTATGATTTATTATTGGATGTTCCGGTTCCGATGACAACAGGGTATAAAACTCGTCTGGAAAATATTGGTAAAGTCAATAACAAAGGTGTGGAATTTAATATTGCTACCAACCAGAAGATGGGTGATTTTAATTGGAGTGTATATTTTAATATTTCGAAAACATCAATGAAGTAAAGGAACTCGGGCCTGGTAATGCAGATATAATTTCTTCCGGTTCAGTGAGTAATGCTTATTTTATAACCCG
>ENA-OQAA01001032-OQAA01001032.1-human-gut-metagenome-genome-assembly--contig:-NODE-1032-length-15920-cov-2.798962_pt1 | contig 15920 bp, 23 predicted proteins | sample MGYA00242489_ERZ504515 | MGnify/ENA primary metagenome ERZ504515 (study PRJEB26092, sample SAMD00036237) | human gut metagenome | host: Homo sapiens | study: EMG produced TPA metagenomics assembly of...
TGCAATTTTTCATCCTGGTCAAAAAACACCTCTGGTCACAACGGTTACGGTTTTGTTCCGGGTTTTTTTATTCCACGCATAGTCATGCACATATGTCTGCTTCAATGAGCACCATGACTCCATGTGGTTTTAATTCTTCCATAAACACATCTGCAATCTGGGCTGTAAGACGCTCCTGAAGCTGAAAACGTTTTGCAAAGACTTCTACAGTTCTTGCAATTTTACTAAGTCCCACTACTTCTCCGTTTGGAATATAGCAACGGCTGCGTTTCCGTAAAAAGGAAGCATATGGTGTTCGCAGAAGGAATAAAAATGAATATCCTTTTCCAGCACCATATCATTATTATCTACATGAAATCGTTTCTGTAAATGCTTTGCAGCACTGTCCGTATAGCCTGCTGCCAGTTCTTCGTACATTCTGGCAATTCTGTCCGGGGTCTCCAAAAGACCTTCTCTTTGAATGTCTTCTCCGATTCCATCTAAAATTAATCTTACGCCTTCTTTTATCTTTTCTTTATCCATGGTATTTCTCCTCTTTTTCTAATGCTTTTTCTGCCTCTCCCAAAAAAGAGAGGGAACCAAATATAATAATGGCATCATCTTTTTGTGCAAGATTTCTGGCTATATGAACAGCCTCCTGGATGCTGTCTGCTGCTTCCACAGAAGGATTAATCCTGATACAGCTTCTTTTAACCGGTCAGCAGGCAGGGCTCTTGGATTATTCGGTGTTTGAACGGTAATAATGTGTTCTGCCAAAGGCGCGGTAAGACGGATGACTTCCTTATAGTCTTTATCCTGAAAAACTCCGAAAATATAATATAACTTTTTCCCTTTAAAATACAAATTCAAAGAACGCTGCAGCTCTTTTGCTGCCCCTGGATTGTGGGCGCCATCTAAAATGACAGCAGGATTGGTGGCAAGCAGAGTAAAACGTCCCTTCCAGACCGCCTTTGCAAGTCCCTCATAGACCTGCCTGTCGGTAAGGGTAAATCCCAGTCTGCGAAGGCATCCACAGCTTCCAGCGCCAGGGCCGCATTTGCAATCTGGTAGCTTCCTGCTAAAGCAATCACAGCCTGTTTCCAGGTTTTGTAGGAAAACTGCTGTTTTTGAATATCATAAACAACCTCTGTGATTTCCTCTGGATTTACGGTTTTCAGAATACATTCCTTCTCTTTACAAACTCTGGAAATGACCCTTGCAGCTTCCGGTTCCTGACAGGCAGAAACCACTGTTGTATGAGGCTTGATAATACCAGCTTTTTGTTCTGCAATTTTTTCCAGAGTATCTCCTAAAAATTCCATATGATCCATGCTAATAGAGGTAATTACTTCCATTACCGTTGTTTTAATCACATTGGTAGCATCCAAAGCGCCTCCAAGGCCGGTTTCCAATACTACGATATCACATTGCTTTTCCTTAAAATAAAGAAAAGACAGCGCAGTCTCCACCTCAAAGGCGGTTGGATTTCCTGCATGTTCTGCCTTCATTTCTTCTATGGCCTGGGCTATGGCAGTTACATGTCTGGCAAGGGATTCTTTTTCAATTTTTTCTTCATCTACTTGAATCCGTTCGCGATAAGAAAACAGAGTTGGCGATATGTATCGTCCTGTCCGGTATCCCGCATTGGACAATATCGTAGAAAGATATGCCAGTACAGATCCTTTTCCATTGGTTCCGGAAATGTGGATGAAAGACAAATCATCCTGGGGATTACCAAGTCTGCAAAGCAGCTCTTTCATATTCTCCAAACCAAGTACACTTCCGTATTTGGAAATTTCATCCAAATATACTCTTGCTTCTGCGTAATTCATAATGCTCCTATCCGAGACGGTTATTCCACCTCATAATTTTGTTCCGCATTATTATAGTCCTTTTTTGCTGTTATCACAATGGTTTCGCGCAAATTTTCCTTTAAACCTATCCTTTAAATTGTCCATTGTCCTGGAATAATGATAGTTCTTCTGTCTTAAATACATAATAACCTTCGTAATAATAGCTGTGGTCAATTCCTTTCATGTAAATTTCTCTGTCAAAAATATGGCTGGTCAGCGCGTTTTTCAAAAGATACTTAATTTCAATATCTTTAATAGGGCTTCTCTCCATGGCAAGCAGATAATCCTCTTTATCTACCTTGCTCCAGTCAATGACATAGCCAATTTCTTTCTTGAGCATTAAGTCAAGCCATATTCTTGTACTTCTTCCGTTCCCTTCTCTAAAAGGATGCGCTACATTCATTTCCACATATTTTTCGATGATTTCATCAAAAGTTGACTGCGGCATTTTATCAATACTTTGAAGCGCCGCTTCCAAATACATCAGTGGTGCAAAGCGAAAATTTCCTTTTGAAAGATTGACTTTTCGCAACTTACCGGCAAAATCATAAATTTCATCAAAAAGATATTTATGAATCATGGCAAGACTTTTATAAGTTCCTGGCTCTAATTTTTCCAGAAATCCGCTCTCAAACATTTCCAATGCTTTTTGCTTGCTGATGCTTTCCTGTGTTCGAGCTAATTCTGTAGCATCTGTAATACCCAATTTATTTTCAAGCATAATTTTCCTCACATCCTTCCCGAAATTAAGATTGCACACTGTATCATCATTGTACCATACCACAACCACTAATCCAACTCTTTCTAAGAACCATTTTCCGCCTAAAACTCTTTCTTTTTCATAACGCCCAGACTGATTTTGGCGGAAATGAATACAAAAATGACAAATAAAACAAGTGCCATTGCCATAAGGATTCCCATAGGAAGCTGCGTGATCGTCTGATAAAAGGCTGTCTGAGTGAAATCTACAGTTAATACTTTATTTACCAGATAGACCAGTCCGATAATGCCGAAGAAAATAGCAAAGAGAACCATTCTGCCTTTTTCGCTTCCAAATTTTAACTGAATGGGAATCATGAGGCTTAAAAACAAAATCACAAAAACCAGAAATCCCATGAAAACCAGCAGATAATCCCCAGGCGTCATAGAACTTCCTTCTGCCTTTTCTGTGATGAGAAAAATAACAAAGGTTACAGCAAATCCGCCTACGCCAAAGGAAGCGCTCAGAAGATATTTTTCCAATACATAGGTCTGCCTGGATACAGGCAGCGCCATGAGAAATCCCATACTGTTATCCTGTTCATCATAAGTGATGGTAGACATGGTAACAATCAGAAGTAAGAAAGGCACATATCCCATAAAAAAGCTGGCATCCACACCTGTAACAATCAGAACCAGAAACATAAGCGCCAGGGTAATGAGAAAATTACGCTGGTTTTTTATCAGTCTTAAATCTTTTATAAACAATCCTTTCATACTGCTTCTCCTTTCACCATCATGGCAATGACATCATCAATGTTTCCATTTTCCATAGTAATCTGGGGATAATTCTCCAGATAGAACTGTTTTTCATTGGTGAGTATGCTATATCCGTAAGATTCTTTCCGTTTTCGCAGAAAATACTGTTTGTCAACAGTTTCATATTGCTCCCTGGTCATTTTTAAAAGTCCATATTGGCCTAACAGGGTATCCATATCTTCATGAAGGACAATACGCCCTTTATCAATCATATATAAATCATCGCACAAACCTTCCAGGTCTGTAGAAATGTGAGAACTAATGAGAATGGAGCGGGTATCATCTTCCTCCATATAGTCCCGGAGCATGTTCAGCAAGTCTTCTCTTGCCAGCACATCCAGACCGGCAGTTGGCTCATCCAGAAGTAAAAAACTGGGTTTGTGGGAAATAGCTGCCAGGATTTTTACTTTTGCCTTCATACCAGTGGAAAAGTCCTTGATTTTTTTGTTGACAGGAAGCTGATAATGGTCGCAGGCTTTTAAAAATTCTGTTTTTTTCACATTTGTATACATGGCTTCCAGCACAGCGGCAATGTCTGTAAGGGTCAGATACGTGCTGAAACCGCTGTCTGATAAAACAACACCAATATGTTCCTTTTCCTGTCTGGTAAGGCTGTCAACATCCTTGCCAAACAACGTGATCATTCCGCTGTCTTTTCGGATTAATCCCAGAATGGATTTAAAAGTAGTGCTTTTTCCTGCGCCATTGGAACCAATCAGTCCGGTAATACATCCCTCTTCTACTTTCAGGGAACAATGTAACTGAAAGGAACCATAGGATTTTTTTAAATCTTTTATTTCTAACATGTTTCATCCTCCATAATTAAAGAAAACAAGGCTTCAATTTCTGCATTTTTCATACCCAGGCGTTGGGCTTTTTGAATAACAGCTTCTAATTCGCTTTCAATCTCCCTCTTCTGCTGCTCCAGCTTTGCCTCCTGGTTGCTGCTGCCACATAGGTTCCCTTGCCATGAACCGTAACGGTAAACCCTTCTTCCTCCAGGTTGTCATAGGCTTTTTTAACTGTTAAAGCGCTGATTTTCAGCTCCTTTGCAAGGGTCCGTACAGAGGGAAGCTGTCATCTGCCTTTAATTCTTCATTTAAAATCATTGCTTTAATCTGCTCAATAAGCTGTTCGTAAATTGGTACCATAGATGAGTGGTTGATTATAATCTTCATTTCTATCCTCCTCTTGCAAACAGTATATAACAGTATATAACAGATGTCAACTGTTTTGTGCTGTTATATACTGTTTGTTATTGCGAAAAATTTGTATTTCTGGTCATTTTATTGGGAATCTAAGGAATAGAAAGAGGAAAAAATCGGTAAAAATGCTGTGCCGGAAGAACAGTTTGGCTTTTTGCGTTAAAATTTGCACAATTTCCTATGGATTTTTTATGAAAAAGGTGTATGATAAACAATGTATATAAAAAATGAAGGAGGAAAGCCTATGGAAGACATTATCAGTAAACTTGCAGAAATCGAAGCTGCTGCATCTCATATCATGGAAGATGTGTCTGAGCAAAAAAAAGAACTGGCACAGCAATATGACCAGGCCATGCGTGATTTCGACCAGGCTGTAGATGATGAAATTATGGCTAAGAACAGGGAAATACGGGACGAGCTGGAAATAGATATGAAAGCAAAGCTGGAAAAACAAAGATTTGATGCAGACCGTGTTTTGTGTCAAATGGAAACCTATTATAAAGAACGTCATGCAGAATTGGCAAAGCAAGTTTATGATAGAATATTAAGGATGTGATGGAAAATGGGAAGTCTGCTTTCTTACAGTGGCCTGTCTACCAAAATACGGGCCATGCAGAGCAAATTAATTGGTGAAAAGCAGTACCAGGAAATCGCACAAATGGATTCTGTGGTTCAAATCGTAGCTTATTTGAAGAAACAGCCGGGTTTTGCTAAATTATGGGCAGACCTGGATGAAAACAGTCTCCACAGAGGTGATGTAGAAAAACTGCTTGTCCATACCATACATCAGAATTTTACCAAATTGTATCGGTTTGCCAATCCGAGACAACGTACCTTTATGGCGTTGTATTTTAAAAGATATGAGATTTCTGTTTTAAAAGATTGCCTTAGAAAAGTTTTCGACCAGGGAAAGGCGGAGCTGGATTTATCCTTGTTTCAGGAGTTTTTTGACCGCCATTCCAAGCTGGATCTGGAAAAAATCAGCAGCTCTTCTACCATTGAAGAACTTGTGAATCACCTGCAGGGGTCAGAATATTATGAGCCACTGCGAAAACTGGGCAATGACTGTCAGCCGCGTATCTTTGATTATGGTATGGCTTTAGACCAGTATTATTTTGCAAATATCTGGTCTGTAAAAGAAAAACTGTTTCAGAAACGTGATTTAGAGGAAATTACCAGAGCCTATGGGAATAAATTTGATATGCTGAATCTTCAGTGGATTTACCGTTCCAAAAAATATTACCATATGGCACCAGCAGATACCTATGCTCTGCTGATTCCGGTACATTACCGGCTGTCAAAAAAAGAAATATCTGCTCTGGTGGAAGCTGTGGATGAAGAAGAATTCCGAAGGATTCTGGATACCACCTATTACAAAAAACGCTTTCCGGAATTATCTCCGGAAAAACTGGAAGAGCTTTATAATCTGAATCTGAAAACTATTCTGGAAACAGAATCCAGAAAGTATCCTCACTCTGTGATTATGATTTATTCCTATTTTTATCACAAGGAGCATGAGGTGAATCGTCTGACTACAGCCGTAGAATGTGTCCGCTATGGACTTGCGCCGGCTCAGATTCTGGAGTATATTCACAAAACTTAACAACCGGAGGTGATTACATGATTGAGAAAATGAAATTCTTAAGTATCACCGGCCCGAAATCGGACATTGACCGTGTGGTAAATGAATACTTATCCAAGTATGAAATCCACCTGGAAAATGCCATGACTCAGCTAAGCAAAGTACAGCATTTGTCTCCTTATATCCAGATTAATCCCTATAAGGAACTGTTGGCTAAAGTAAATGAGTTTGCCGGTTTACTGAAGAATCCAGGGGAAATTCCCTTGCAGGATATTTCTCTGGAGAACATTCAGCCTCTTGTTCAGTCTCTGGACGAGAAGCTCTCAAAAATCAATAAACGCTGTGAGGAACTAAGTGAGCAGCGCCTCTCTCTCCAGGAAGATTTAAAGAAAATCAAACCCTTTCTTACTCTCCCGGAAGATGTAGACAAATTGATTCATTATCGTTTTGTCCAGGCCCGTTTCGGACGGATACCGCTGGAATATTACGAAAAATTCAAAGAATATGTGTATGATAACCTGGATACCATGTTCTATCCCTGCCACCAGGATGATTATGTGTGGGGGATTTATTTTGTCCTGTGGACAAAAATGGAACAGGTGGATGCTGTATTCTCTTCCATGCATTTTGAGAGAATGTATTTGAAGAAGGACTACTATCATGGTACTCCACAGCAGATTTATGCAGAACTGGAAGCGCGCCTGGAAAATGTAAACCGGGAATATGCCCGGTGTGAGAACAAAATGCAGAAGCTTTTAGAAGGAGACGGTGCAATGATTCTTTCTGCACAGGCAGCTCTAAACGCCTTATCCAGAAACTTTGATGTGCGTAAGGTAGCTGCCTGTGTGAAAGAACACCAGGAAACCTTTTACATTCTCTGCGGCTGGATGAGTGAAAAGGATGCTTCGGCATTTATGAAAGAAATTGAAAATGATACAAAGCTATTCTGTATTATTGAAGATGACAACAATAAAATCAGCGGAACGCCGCCTACAAAGCTGAAAAACCCCAAGATCTTCAAGCCTTTTGAAATGTATGTGAAAATGTACGGGCTGCCGGATTATCATGAAATAGACCCGACTATTTTCGTGGCGCTGACCTATTCCTTTATTTTCGGTGCTATGTTTGGAGATGTTGGACAGGGATTACTTCTGGCTATTGGTGGATTTTTGTTATACAGGATAAAACACATGAACCTGGCAGCAATCATTGGTACAGCCGGAATTTTTTCTACCTTTTTCGGATTTATGTTTGGAAGTATCTTTGGATTCGAGAATATTATAGAACCCATATGGCTGCATCCGACAGAAGCCATGACCTGGTACCGGGACTTGGAAATATGAATACGGTTTTCGTGGTTGCCATTGTGTTTGGTATGTTTTTGATTCTGGTAACTATGATTTTCCACATTATTAATGCAGTCAGAAGCAGAGATTTAGAAAATACCTGGTTTGACCAGAATGCGGTGTGCGGTCTGGTGTTCTATGGCATGCTTACGGTTTCTGCCCTTTTGTTTTTAACCGGTCATGCCCTTCCCGCTGCAGTGGTTCTTGGAGTTATGTTTGGTGTGCCCCTGCTTTTGATTATGTTTAAGGAGCCAATCACCAGATTTTTGACAAAACAGGGACCAGTTATAGAGGGAAGCAAGCCTATGTTCCTGGTGCAGAGCTTTTTTGAACTGTTTGAAATCATGTTAAGCTTTTTGTCCAACACCCTTTCCTTTGTGCGTATCGGAGCGTTTGCAGTAAGCCACGCTGCCATGATGGGGGTTGTACTGATGCTGGCAGGCGCAGAAAGCGGAGGAAACATTAACTGGTTTATTATTGTGTTGGGAAACCTGTTTGTCTGCGCTATGGAAGGTCTGATTGTAGGAATCCAGGTACTGCGTCTGGAATACTATGAAATGTTCAGCCGTTTCTATAAGGGAAGCGGAAGGGAATTCCGTCCGTTTTTTCAAAATACAACCGTAAAAAAACAATCTCAAAATTAGGAGGATTTTATTATGACACTTATGATTCAGATTACACTTGCAGCAGCATTAATTTTAAGTATTCTTGTTCCTTTTGGCGCATTTTTCCTGGGAGAAAAAAATAAAAAACGTTATAAACGTTCCCTTGCATGCAACTGTTTCTTTTTCTTTGGAAGTCTTTTGATTGGTACGATTGTTATGTTCGGCGGTACTGTAAGCGCTCAGGCTGCCACTTCTGCTGATACTGCAGGTCTTGCAACTGGTCTTGGATACCTGGGTGCGGCTCTGGTAACCGGTCTTTCCGGAATTGGCTCCGGTATTGCAGTAGCAAGCTCTGCAAGCGCTGCCCTTGGCGCTATCAGCGAAGATGGCTCCCTGTTTGGTAAATCTATGATTTTCGTAGCCATGGCAGAAGGTATTGCCCTGTATGGTCTGATTATTTCCTTTATGATTCTGGGTAAACTGGCTGATAACAGAAAAGGATGATAGTTCATGAAAATGTTTTTAATCAGTGATAACATTGACACCTATACTGGTATGCGCCTTGCAGGTGTAGAGGGAGTGGTGGTGCATGAGCGGGAAGAACTTAGAAGAGCCCTTGAGGAAGCAGTGGAACATAAGGAATATGGAATTATCCTTCTCACAGAAAAATTCGGCAAGGAATTTCCAGATATTATTGATGACATCCGCTTAAACCACCGTCTGCCACTTCTCATTGAAATTCCTGACCGTCATGGTACAGGCCGTGCCCCTGACTTCATTACTTCTTATGTAAATGAAGCCATTGGATTAAAATTATGACAGGAGGGTGATGCATATGACAACAGAAGAAAAGCTGCAGCACTTCTCAGAGGTTTCTATGGAAACAGCCAGAGAAGAGGCTGAAAAAGCCATTACAGAATTCAGGTCTGCCCTGGATGCAGATTTGGAGCAGCATAAAAAAGAAAAACAGGCAGCATCAAAACAGCAGTTAAAAGCAGAAGCTGAAAATGCCGCCAGAGAAATCAACAAAGCTCTTTCTGCAGAGCATCTCCATATTAAGAGAAAGCTCTCCAGAAAACAGCAGGAACTCAGGGAGCAATTATTTCTGGAAATCAAGGAACAGCTAATTGCATTTACAAAATCAGAAGAATATCCAGGATGGCTGGAAGACCGGATAAAAAAAGCCCTGAAAATTGCCGGGGAGGATGAGGTTGAAATCAGCCTGTCCCTGGAGGATGCGGCACTCTTGCCCACCATTTCGCAACATACAGGGATTACTCCTCTCCTTTCGGAAACCTCTTTTCTGGGAGGCATCCGGGCTGTAATTCCTAAAAAAAATATTTTAATTGACTATACCCTTTTGACTTCTTTCCTGAATGAAAAAGAAAGTTTTAATTTCGATGGAGGGCTGACACATGAGTAAAACAGGTGTGATTTATGGAATCAATGGCCCGGTTATCTATCTGAAGGGCAATACAGGTTTTAAAATGTCCGAGATGGTTTATGTGGGACAGGAACATCTGGTAGGTGAAGTCATTTCTCTGAAAAAAGATGCCACTACGGTTCAGGTGTTTGAGGAAACCAGTGGTCTTCGTCCTGGAGAAACCGTAACAGCTACAGGAGATGCCATTTCTGTTACTCTGGGGCCTGGAATTCTGGATAATATTTTCGATGGAATTCAAAGACCTCTTTCTGTGATTGCAGAGCAGTCAGGAAAGTATATTTCCAGAGGTATGCAGGTGGATTCTCTGGATACAGAAAAGCTGTGGGATGTGCATATGACCATTACTCCGGGTATGGAAATTTATGGAGGTACTATTATTGCTGAAGTTCCGGAAACAGCATCTATTGTCCACAAATCCATGGTTCCGCCAAACCTTCATGGGGTGGTAAAAAGCGTGGTGCCGGACGGTAAGTATAATATTACAGAGACTCTGGCAATTCTGACTCTGGATAATGGAGAGGAATATCCTTTAAAACTGGCGCAAAAATGGCCCATCCGGATTCCACGTCCCACAAGCAAGCGCTTCCCTGCTTCCAAACCATTGGTTACAGGACAGCGTATTCTGGACACCCTCTTTCCTATTGCAAAAGGCGGAACTGCAGCAGTTCCGGGAGGATTTGGTACAGGAAAAACCATGACCCAGCACCAGATAGCAAAATGGTCCGATGCGGATATTATTATCTACATTGGATGTGGAGAACGTGGAAATGAAATGACCCAGGTTTTGGAAGATTTCTCAAAACTCCATGACCCAAAAACAGGTAATGCCCTTATGGCACGTACCTCACTTATTGCTAACACCTCCAATATGCCGGTGGCAGCCAGAGAGGCTTCCATTTATACAGGAATTACCATGGCAGAATATTACCGGGATATGGGCTATGACGTGGCAATTATGGCAGACTCCACCTCCCGCTGGGCAGAGGCACTTAGGGAATTGTCCGGACGTCTGGAAGAAATGCCTGCGGAAGAAGGATTCCCGGCTTATCTGGCTTCACGTTTGTCCGCTTTTTATGAGCGCGCGGGAATGATGCAGAACTTAAACGGAACCGAGGGTTCTGTGTCTATTATCGGGGCAGTTTCCCCTCAGGGCGGCGACTTTTCCGAACCGGTCACCCAGAATACCAAACGTTTTGTCCGCTGCTTCTGGGGTCTGGATAAATCTCTTGTCTATGCAAGACACTTCCCTGCCATTCACTGGCTGACCAGCTATAGTGAATACTTAGGTGATTTGTCTTATTGGTACAGTGAAAACGTATCTCCGAAATTTGTGGATTACAGAAACCGTCTTATGGCGATTTTAAACTCAGAAAGCAGTCTCATGGAAATTGTAAAATTAATCGGTAGTGATGTGCTGCCCGATGACCAGAAACTGACGCTGGAAATTGCCAGAGTGGTTCGTCTGGGCTTTCTTCAGCAGAATGCTTTCCATCCGGATGATACCTGTGTTTCTCTGGAAAAGCAGTTTAAAATGATGGAAATTATTCTGTATTTATACAAGAAATGCAAGGTTTTAGTGGGCATGGGCATGCCTGTTTCCATTTTAAAACAGGAAAACATTTTTGAAAAAGTGATTTCCATTAAATATGATGTGTCAAATGACCATTTAGAAATGATGGATGATTACAAAAAAGCAGTGGATGATTTCTATAACACTGTTTTGGAAAAGAATGCGTAAGGAGGGACTGATTTATGGCAATTGAATATTTGGCTTAAGTGAAATCAATGGCCTCTGGTAGTTCTGGAAGGGGTAAAGAATGCCTCTTTTGATGAAATTGTAGAGTTCCGTGTGGATGATGGAAGCAGAAAGCTTGGAAGAATCGTAGAAATTTATGAAGAAAAAGCGGTTATCCAGGTGTTTGAGGGAACAGAAAACATGTCCCTTCAGAATACCCATACAAGACTTAGCGGACATCCTATGGAGATTGAACTTTCTCCTGAAATTTTAGGAAGAACCTTTGACGGAATCGGACGCCCCATTGACCGTTTAGGACCGGTGATTCCAGAGAAAAAACTTAATATCAACGGTTTGCCGCTGAATCCTGTTACCAGAGAATATCCACGTAACTTTATTCAGACCGGTATCTCAGCCATTGACGGACTGACAACCCTGATTCGTGGACAGAAGCTGCCGATTTTCTCCGGAAATGGACTTCCCCATGACCAGTTGGCAGCCAGATTGTGCAGCAGGCATCTCTTGGGGCAGACAGTGATGAGAAATTTGCCATTGTATTTGCTGCCATGGGTGTAAAATACGATGTGGCAGAATTTTTCCGTAGAACCTTTGAAGAAAGCGGTGTTTCTGACCATGTAGTGATGTACCTGAATCTGGCTAATGACCCGGTGGTGGAACGTTTGATTACTCCAAAAGTAGCGCTTACTGCTGCGGAGTATCTGGCTTTTGAAAAAGGAATGCACATTTTAGTTATTTTGACTGATATTACTTCTTTTTGTGAAGCTATGCGTGAGGTCTCTTCTTCCAAGGGAGAAATTCCTTCCAGAAAGGGTTATCCGGGATATTTGTACAGTGAGCTTGCTACCCTGTATGAACGGGCAGGTATTGTAAGAGGCGGAACTGGTTCTGTGACACAGATACCGATTCTCACCATGCCAAATGATGATATTACCCACCCCATCCCTGACCTTACGGGATACATTACAGAAGGACAGATTGTTCTGGACCGCCAGCTTCATGGCCAGGCAGTGTATCCCCCAATTAATGTACTGCCCTCTCTCTCCCGTCTGATGAAGGATGGCATTGGAGAAGGCTTTACCAGAGAAGACCACCAGGACGTAGCAAATCAGCTTTTCTCCTGCTATGCAAAAGTAGGGGATGCCAGGCTCTTGCATCGGTTATTGGTGAGGATGAACTCTCTCCTCTGGATAAAAAATATCTGGAATTTGGTACTGCCTTTGAGGAAGAATTTGTGGGACAGCGTTCCGATGAAAACAGAACCATTACGGAAACCCTGGATAAAGGCTGGAAACTGTTAAGTATGATTCCAAGAGAAGAACTGGATCGTATTGATACCAAGATTCTGGATAAATATTATCATCCAGCAGAAGAACAATAAAAAAACACATGGAAAAGGGGTGATATTACGGATCCGAATACCTTTCCCACTAAGGGAAATCTCATACTGGCAAAAAATTCCCTGGCCCTTTCCAGGCAGGGGTTTGACCTGATGGATAAGAAACGGAATATCCTCATTCGTGAACTCATGGACCTGATTGACCAGGCGAAAGATATTCAGTCCCAGATTGATACGACCTTCCGCAGTGCTTATACTGCGCTTCAGAAAGCAAATATGGAAATCGGTATCAGCCATGTGCAGGAAATTTCCAGGACTGTTCCAGTAGAAGATTCCATTGAAATCAAGACCAGAAGCGTTATGGGAACTGAGATTCCTCTGGTTCGCTCCCAGCCTTCTTCCGGAGATCCTACTTATGCTTATTATGGAACAAAGGCATCTCTGGATGAGGCAAGAGCAGCCTTTGAAAAAGTAAAGGAACTGACCATCGCCTGTCCATGGTGGAAAACTCAGCCTATCGTCTGGCAGTGAATATCAAAAAGACACAGAAACGCGCCAATGCGTTAAAAAACATTACCATTCCAAAGTATGAAGCTCTGACAAAGAGTATTTCCAATGCGCTGGAGGAAAAAGAAAGGGAAGAATTTACACGTTTGAAAGTTATTAAAAGGATGCAAAGCAATTAAAAGAGTTATTGCATGTTAAAAATATGAATGCCATTCCAGTTCAGACTGACTGAAATGACACTCATATTTTTTATACTTATTTATGTAATCTCTTTTGGGCTATAGAGATACATTCCACTTAGATTTTTGCTCGCTGTCTCAGGAAGAAGTGGAGAGAAACCAGATAGGTGACTGCCACAATCAGTGCTACCGCTAGTCCTGCACCGCCAAGAAGAAAGACGGTGTTCATTTGGAACAGGAAGGTGAAATCGATGTCAAACAGGATGCTGCACAATAAATAAGCAATTACTACCAGAACAACCATTCCTGCATAAAGTGTAGCCGCTACATTTAAACTGGCAGTAAAACAGGTAATCAGGTTTAACGATGCAAACAAAATTCCCATGATCCAGGCAAGGAAAAACATCTGCAAATATCCGCCAATAGAATAATCCTGATATAGCATGGCGTGCAAAAGAATATACAGCAGCATCATTGCCACATAATGCAGTTGCTGGATGAAAACAGCCACATACCGGGACAGCACCAGGTTTTTAGAAGAAACCGGATATAAACTGGCAATCCACAGCCCCTTTTGATTTACATCCATTTCCTTTAGTATCATTGGCATACTACTCATATTTAAAGGCATGACACATAAAAGATAAGTAATACAGCTATATCGGTTTCTCAGAACTAAGAGAAAGAACAGAAAAAACAGAATATCCGTCACGTAATTACTTTTTGATGTCCTGCGGTAACAAATAAGCAAATCTCTGCAAATAAGTCCTTTCATTTTGATTTTACCCCCTTAATCTGAAACAGCATCACATCTTCAATGCTGGCTTTGTCTATGATCAAATCAGAAAAATGTTTTTTAGTTCGTAGCGGTTTGGAACCAGAAGCCGGTAAGAAAATTCATTTTTTATATAAGCCTCATAATCTTCTGGAGAAAGAGCTTCAAAGAAATCCTGACCACAGTGCAAAATCCCATACTGCTCAATTTCTTCCCTGGATTTTACAAATAAAACCTTTCCCTCATGAAGAAAAAGAATATAATCTGCGATTTTATCCAAGTCACTGGTAATATGGGAAGAAATCAGGATGCTATGATTTTCTTCCAGTACGAATTCCTGGAGCAGTTCCAGAATATCTTCTCTCATAACCGGGTCCAGACCAGAGGTTGCCTCATCCAAAATAAGCAGCTCCGGGTTGTAAGAAAGGGCTACAGCAAAATTCAATTTCACTTGCATGCCTTTGGATAGGTCTTTTACCTTTTTCTCCTGACTAATTTGAAAGGTTTTCAGGTATTGGAAAAACTTTCGGCTATCCCAGTTCTTGTATATTTTTTTCATAATGCAGTCCATATCTTTGCATTTTAAATAAGGGTTTTGATTTACTCCATCCAGAACAACACCTATCTTCTGCTTGATTTCTTCCGCATGCTGATGATAATTTTCGCCAAAAAGACGGATGTTTCCCTCATCAATGGAAATTAAATCCGTAATTGCATGAATACAGGTAGACTTTCCGGCACCATTTTCTCCAATCATGCCATAAATCATTCCTCTGGGAAGACGGAAACTAATATGATCCAAAGTAAAATCCTTGTAACGTTTCGTCACATTGTCCAGTTCTATAATAAATTCCATAGAGATTCCTCCTCTAGTTGTTATTTTACTCTTCATAAAAAAGCGTCACCAGTTTGATTAATTCTTCCAGGGCTAAATCATTTTCCCTGGCAAGTTTCACTGTTTTTTCCAGATTTTGTTCAATGATTCTCAGATTTTCTTCCCGGATAAATTCCCGGTTTTGAGCTGCCACAAAGGTTCCTTTTCCGGCTACGGTGTCAATAAAACCATCCCTTTGTAGTTCCTCATAAGCCCTTTGAGCAGTAATCACACTGACATGGAGCTCCTTTGCCAGTTTCCTCATGGATGGTAAGGTATCTCCGCTTTTTAAACTCCCTTTCATAATCATGGCTTTGATTTGGGACGTGATTTGTTCATAAATCGGTTCATCACTGCTGTTGCTTAATAAAATTTCCACATAGTCTCCTCCTTTTTTTGTATATACTGTACTTGTATGATATATACAGTATATACGATAAGTTCAGGAGTGTCAAGAGATTTTCAGTGTTATATTTGAGCATAAAAAAGAGACTGTTGCGCTATTTCATCAAGCACAGTCTCCTTCTCTTCTTCCACAAAGATGCCCATCTCTGCATGATCCCACACAAAATTTTCCTTGTTTACCTCTTCTTCTGTGGCAATTTCAAGTTTGTATAATCCAATATTTTGTGGATTTTCATCATCTTTGCTATACATATAAAAATTCATACAATATTCTTCTTCATCTGTAGATATAAGGTACATACCAGTTAATTCGGTTTTCTTTTTACCGTAATCACTTTCGCTGGAGGATGCACAATCTCCTTCAAAGCTTTTCACATTGCCCTTTATATAGTCAAGAAAAGGGGACTGTCGGTTAATATCGATTTTTTGGGCTCTAAATCTTAAAATAGGAATCTCCCGTAGAAATCAGTATTTTTAATACTGGAACTTCTTCGGGAGATTCCTATTTTTTCTTTTCTGTATGTATTTTAGGGCGCAAAATCCCCTCAACTGCATT
>ENA-OQAA01001033-OQAA01001033.1-human-gut-metagenome-genome-assembly--contig:-NODE-1033-length-15918-cov-2.241277_pt1 | contig 15918 bp, 22 predicted proteins | sample MGYA00242489_ERZ504515 | MGnify/ENA primary metagenome ERZ504515 (study PRJEB26092, sample SAMD00036237) | human gut metagenome | host: Homo sapiens | study: EMG produced TPA metagenomics assembly of...
AAACTTTAATTGGGGGTATAGATGAATATCATCCTACATATGGTAGTGATGCTCGTATTTTCATAACATTGGATAATGATGGTAAGTTTAGTATAGCTGATTATTATATTCATGGCTATGGTACTATGGATGATAATATCAATAGTAATAACTAACCAACCTTATTTTCAAACCAACTTCCTAAAACCAGTAAATAGTATTTTATAACTTCGGAGCGTAATGAGCAGGCGTAAACGCCGTTCATTACGCTCTTTTTCATTTCGACCGAACAGCAGATCGGTTTCCATTCAAATGTAATGGAGTTAATAGCTGATCTTTATTCCGGCGAAATAGCTTCGCGGAGCAGCCGGACCGTAAATATATCCGGAGTCACGCTCCACTCCCTGGTCGAAATCGTTCTGATAAGCATTGAACACATTCTGCACACCTGCACTCAATTGCAGGTCCACCGACTTATAAAGTTTGAAATCATAGGCCACCTTGACTCCCATGTCGAAGAAATCGCGTGTATTCACCGCCACATCCTTGTCAATATAACTGGCCATGTGCTGCACCAGCATCGAGCCGGTGTACGTGCGACAGGGATAATGAGAGAGGCTTGATCGGCGTATACGTTGCCGTAAAGTATCCATAGGTATTTGGTGTACGGAAAATCTTCTTCTCGGCTGGTGCCGTTTCGCTCCACTTTTCCGGTTCGTCATAACGGCTCTGTTGCAAGGTGACTCCTGCCTGTAACTGGAACAAAGAGAGATAAGCCATTTTTCCTTCCATCGATAGTCCCAATACTTTGCACCCGAACCGTTACGCCGCTCTTTGATAAGAATGCCGTCCCGCTCTCCGATGTTCTCAAGTACAAATACATCCGACAGTCTGGTATAAAAACCTTCAACCAGGAAGTTCACCTGAAAAGCACCGAAACGGTGATACATATCGGCTGAGGCGCTGAAACTCTGAGATTTTTCCTCTTTCAGATTCTTGCACGCTCAATCATCGACACCGTTCCGCCTACATTCTCAATATGCAGGTCTTCGTCGAAAGCCTGCGGGGCACGGAAGCCCGACGAATAACTCAAGCGAAGATTAATGTCCTCGGAAGGATTGAAACGGAGATTGGCACGAGGGCTAAAGATAACATGGTTGATTAGATTGTGCTTATCCAGACGTCCGCCCAAGAGAATGCTCCATTTTTCGTTTTTCCATTCATTCTGCAAAAAAGCACTACCGATATTTACCGTCTGCTTCGTATAACGGTTGTATCCCCACATATCGTCCTTCAGGTTATCCCGGTTATACTCCAATCCCACAGTCAGGTCGCAGGCATGAAAAGGCATTTACCGAAACTGTACACATATTGAGAACCGCCGATAAAGGTCAGGTCCGTTGTCTTTCCATAGGCGTTCTGGTCTTTTTTGCTGCCATAATAACTGTCGCGGTCCGTATGCTGTGCCGAAGTATAAACGGTCAGACGGTGTTTTTCATTCGGAGCAAAATAATCGAATTTCAAGCCGCCGCCGTTGATAGAGTGCTGAATCTGCTCGGCAATGTCAGCCTCGTGAGGCGGACGGTTCAGCAGGTTTCCGCCACGACGGAACTCCTGTAAGTGATGATACTCGAATGTCAACTTAGAATAAGTGCTTGTCTTGAGGAACGAACGGAAGCCGACTGTCTGGTTTTTAAGTTTCGGCATTTCGGAATAACCGTCTCCATCATGATCGTACGCATCCCGATGACGGTTCTGCCCGACACATAGAGTCCCGCCCGATGATTATCGGTCACCAGCGATGCATTCAGCGAAGTATTATTATCGAAAGACGAGCTGCCGCCGATAGAAGTAAGTATGTGCCAACTGCCCCGAATTGCGTAGTGGCTCCTTGGTGATGATATTAATGGTTCCGGCAATGGCGGACGAACCGAACAGGGCAGAACCTCCGCCTCGCATCACCTCTACGCGCTCGATTATATTGGCAGGAATCTGCTCCAACCCGTAAACACCGGAAAGGGCACTGAAGATGGGACGCGAATCGATAAGAATCTGTGTATACGGACCGTCCAGTCCGTTGATGCGCACCTGCTGGAAACCGCAATTCTGACAGTTCGTTTCGACCGGACGCCGGGCTGGAAGTTAAGCCCTGCGAAAGTGTAGGCGAGTTTGTATTCTCAAACATCTTCATATCTACCACATTGACCAATGTAGGTGCCAGGCGCCGCTTGGTTACGCTGCGATTGGCCGATACCACCACTCCGTCAAGCGCCACGGCATCTTCTTCCAACTCAAAATTTTCTTCAAGTGTCTTTCCTTTTCTGAGACTGACATTGCGACTGATGGTTTATACCCCACCGAACTGGCTTCGAGCACAAAATTCCCTTCGGGAAGGTTTTTCAGGAAATAGTGTCCGGTGGCATCCGTCACCGTACCAATGGTAGTTCCTTTCAGGGCGATTGTTATATAAGAGAGGTGTTCACCTGTTTTTTTATCGAGTACATGACCGATAATATTGGCATCAGACGCTTTCAGTTCCAGCAGTTCCGGTTGGTCGGCCATAGCAGGCAACAGGGCACAGCACAGGCCAACGAGGAAAAATATATATTTCTTCATTTTCATTTTTGGATAGTAGAATTACTAAATAAATTTTTCTAAATAATGCAGTGAGAGAGAGGTTCTATCTTCCGGCAGGAGGTGCCCGCAAAGATACCACGCCCACGACGGACGAACAGTATCCTGCCCTATCCGGACGCCACGAAAGGTATAGAGCAGATAAGCAATAAACTGAAAAGAGAGAAAAAAGATACCGGCTCCGGTAGTCGCCACGTGGCTCAGCAAATGAATCAATTGAAATTCGACTGTGGTGTGACTATGGGGAGAGTCTTTCTTAAACGGGTGCGAATGGACAATGGTCACCCCATTCACTACATGCGAGTGAGTAAAGAGTGTGATACCTGCCATGTACGATATAAATAGCACAGGCAGAAACCATCTCATTATTTTCAGGCACCCTTGTTTCATCCGTTTAGTTTTGTGGCAAAGATACAAAGTATTCCACAATGGAACAATCCCTATTTATGGGGATAATAAATACAGCCATAATCTTTCCCTCCAAAGCGCATCTTCGAGTGTTTCCTCTATAAGTATCAGGCAGAAAGCATGCAAGAACCAATCCGTTCCACCGTGGAGAAAGTTTTGTTCTGCCACGGAGTAGTTTTTGTTCCACCACGGTGGAATGAAACTACTCCACGGTGGAAGGGATAATCTTTTGCTTTGACTTTATTGGTAGCCATCTTGCTGCTAATGAGCGGAATCAATACACCTTTCAAATACTTATAAAACCCTGCGAAACCTTACGATAGTCTTAAATTTATAAATAAATGTCTTTTTTGTGAAAAACAATCTAAAAAAGCGATGCGTTATTATGGCGTATAAATTAAAAAGCTATCATGAGATTATTTTATTTGTCAGAGCATCGTTCCTGCTTCAATTATCAACTGAGGTATGAAAGCGGATTTTCACGGTACGAATTAACTGCACACGAAGAAGGCCGGATTGATAATGACGGTTGCTTCTGTGTACTGTTCGTGCTCAAAGGAGAGGTGCAGGTAGAGCTGGGCAGGGAGCATACCATCTCCGTGCATGCCAACAGGATGCTGCTCATACCTCAGCGGGAAGAGAACCGCTTGACGGGCATCACCCCGGCAGAATGCCTCCTGCTGTTCTGGAACAAGGAAATAACGGTGTGCGACAAGATGTATTTCGATTCCATTTCTCATGAGAAACCTATTGCCACCAACGACCACACCCTGCCCATCCGTAAACCGCTGCTTCATGCCTTGAGGCAGGTGCTGTTCTATCTGGAAACGGGACTGCTGTGCAGGCACATGCATATTCTTAAACAGCAGGAAATCATTCTGATACTGCGCGGCTTTTATGCCAAAAACGAACTGGCTGGCTTTTTTGCCGGTGCTTCCGGAATGGGGAGCAAGTTCGAGGATCTCATCCTGAACAATTACCGGAAGGTAAAGACCGTCAAGGAGTTTGCCAGTCTGTGCTGCGTTTCGGAACGCTCCTTCAACCGGAAGTTCCAGCACTATTTCAACCAAAGCCCCTATCAGTGGATGCAGGAACGGAAAGCCGAACTTATCCACGAGAAAATCTGTAACCCGGATATCGCTTTCCGGGAAATAGCCAGGGAGTTCGGTTTCAGCTCTTCCGCGCACCTCACCTGCTACTGCAAGAAACAGTTCGGCACAACCCCGACCCACCTGCGCGAGGAGAGCCACATCAAAAAACAATCGTAACACTATGAAATATTTAATGGAGAAGAAAAACCACTGCATGCACAGTTTTGAACGGCTTGTCAGGAAGATGTCCATGCAGATAAAAGACCCCAGGGAGCAGGATATTTTCTGCTCGCTGCTGACAAGGAAAGACGGCATGCAGGAACTTGCGGAGAAATACGGCCTTTCGGCAAAAGAACTGGCCTCTATGTATGAGAGGTCGGTAGAAGAGATTATGGACGATTGGGATGCTATGGCGCAGGAACGGCAGGAGCTTCAGGCGATTAGAGTGAGATACAGGAACTGCCGGTCGCTTCTGTCCAAAAGGAACATCGACCGTACTCCGGTGAGGGTTGTCGTACCGTTCAAGGAGCGGGGCATCCCCGTTGAATACCTGAAAATGCTGTCGACGCCTCTGGCAGTGCTTGAGATAACTCCGAGAATCCTGCGCAGGCTCAGAGAGTATAACATCTATCTGTTGGAAGACCTTCTGCGCTTCGTCAAGAAGAACGGATTCAATGCGCTGGCAAAGCTGCACGGCATAGGCATGAAATCGTGCGAGGACTTGTATTCGGCATTGAAACGGAAAGGCATCATGGAGAGCAAGGACAACTGCCATCTGTTTCAGTATATATGGGTGTGAAACAGATGTTTACCGCTTGTTAATTCATTTCGGGCATTTTGTCCGAAAAGGGAAATTTAATTGTCTTTTATCTGAAATGATGCGTTGTAAATGTGTATGTATTTTTGCAGACGAAATAAAAGGACTTCTTGCTGCCCGAAACATACATCCGTTTGCCATTTACATCCTATAAACAGTATATACAAACTATAAGCTAATTAAACAATTGAAATTCAGATGAGTAAATTTAAATTTGTACAATGGTACGGGATAGTTGTATGCCTGTTGATGGCCGCCTGTACCGATGTTGACATCACCATGCCCAAAGGGCCTAAAGGTGATACCGGGCTTTCGGCCTATGAGTTTTGGAAAGAAAAAGTAGCGGACGGAACGGTAGACTGGCCGAAAGACCAGACGGAAGTTGCGGACTTTTTCAAGTATCTTAAAGGAAATGACGGGAAAGACGGAAAGAGTGCTTTTGACCAGTGGAAGGATATGATTGCCGACGGCAGTGTGGATAATCCGCACAACCCCGGCAGCAAATGGCCTGCCGGCAACAATACGGTGCAGGATTTCTGGTATTTCCTTACAGGCGCTACCGGCGAGAGCGGCCAGACACCGCATATCGGCGATAACGGCCATTGGTTTGTAGGAAATGAGGATACGGGCATTGCCGCGCAGGGAGAAGCAGGCAAGGACGGTGCGAACGGTAAAGATGCCGTGCCGCCTACCGTAACCATCGGTGCTAACGACCACTGGTTTGTCAATGGTGTGGACACCGGTAAGAAGGCCACGGGCACGGATGGAAAAGACGGCGTGTCGCCCACGATTACCATCGGTAATAACGGCAACTGGTTCGTAGACGGTACGGATACGGGTAAGAAAGCCGTTGGTGCCGACGGGAAATCTCCGGAAGTGGCCATTGGAGAGAACGGTAACTGGTATATCAATGGTACGGATACCGGAAAGCCGTCTTTCGGTAAAGCCGGTAAGGATGGTACAAACGGAACAAATGGTACAAACGGCGCAAATGGTGCGAACGGAAAGAGTGCCTATGAACTTTGGAAAGAATACATCGCATCCGGTGAAGTGGATAATCCTCATAAACCCGACCAGAAATGGCCGGGCAGACGGAACAAGCAGACGGACTTCTGGGATTTCCTGACGGGTAGGTCTTCGGTGATTGAAATACAAGTAGGAAAATATAATGTCATTCCTGATTATTGGAACTCCCAGTTACGGGAATATGTGATTCCTACGGACGGTTCGGTGCTCTTTACCGTGTATGACAAAACGGGAAAGAAAGTAGCCGCAGGCGTGCAGGTAAGCGGATTGCCCGGAGTAGGAGCAACGGAAACCTTCACAACCGATGACAACGGACAGTTCAAGGTGACATGGGATAAGTTGCCGGACAACCAACCTTTGTCGCACCGGACAGGCAGTGTAACCGTAACGGTTGGCGGAGTGCAGGAAACAAGTGCCAATAATACGCTGGTTCCGAATAGGGTAAATGTGAGGCTACGGTGAGTACGGTATATTTGAGTTATAATTCGTCTGACATAAATGCAACCAGATATACATATGTATCCTTTAAATATGAGCGCCAGATAGACGGAGAGTGGAGCGATTATCCAAGTAATCTTAAGTCTTATATGATGAAAACTGCTAAAAATTAAAGATATAAATCAACCTGTAAACGAGGGAAATTTGGATAAAAGCACGAGTTACACTTATAGTACTGGCGAGACATATCTTTATATACGGCGTCCTTTGGTACTGACTCCTACGGAAAAAGCTAACGTGGCAAAGAATGATACGATTAATGGGTTGTTAAAATACGAGTGGGATGGGAACGAGTTTTATTCAGGCCTTTATTTCGGTGACGGTGCCGGTCCTTATAATGATTACGGACAGACCGTATATTTGCAGGATAAGATTCATATTCCGGAAATATATCCGGCTCCGGGTTTTAAGGAAGGAACTGTCTTTTTGGAAATCAAACAGGGAGTAACCACTTTATGGGGTGAAATCGATACAGACCAATTGCCTGATTTCTATAAAACGTATGCTTATCCGACAGGGCAAGATAAGTTTACGAAAGACCCGGATACCGATATCTGGAAATCTCCGGAAGGCAAGTTGCCTGCTTCAGATTTGGCAGAAGACCGTGCTGTATACATCCAAATGCGTACATTCATTAACGGAACGGGAGGTACTGTGCACACCGGTACTGTACCGCTTTCGAAAGGTGGCAAACGCTTTATACTGACAAGCGCTTATCCGGGTAATTGGATAGGTGTGGATATCCGACGCAGGCAAAAGGGAACCAATCAGATAACATATAACATGAGTTACGAATATCGCAGCTAGATTTATTTACTATCTGCTGAAAGAAGGTGGGCAGTATTTCCTGGTTGACTTTGCCGACAGAACCAAGCGTATGCCTTTGGAGATAAAAGAGTGTCCGGCAGACTGGATGGATTGATTTACGTAGATAAATATATATGAATATGAAGAAAAAAACAATACTATATCTTGTCTCCCTCTTCTTCCTGTCAGTTCCTCTGACGGGAAGAGGCCAGGACAGGAAAGCATGGGAAATAGGTGCAGGCGGTTCGTTGATAAACTGGAGCCGCGTGTCTGTCACCGGTTTCAGAGTACTCCGGATAATTATATGTACAACCTGAAGGCCAACCACCTGATGGGAGGAGCAAACCTGTATGTGGCACGGGAACTGAACCGGTGGTTTTATCTGGATTTGCAAGGTACGGTAGGCGTGGCGAAAAACAAGAACCGGATTGCGGGCAATGACCGGAAACACGACCTGCTGTATATGGGCGGTTTGGGCATGCAGTTCCGCTTTACTCCTTGTTTGAGTCTCAATGGGTGGAACCCTACCTCAGAGTGGGGGTGAATTACCTGCATAAGAATTTCGCGTCTGCCTATGGCGGCAATTTCGTGGACGACCCCACGGGAGAGGCGCACTGGGAATCGTCCGATGTGTGGAATCCCGACGGGCGCTCATCGGATAAGAACTCTTTTGTTCCGCTTTCGTTCGGTGCAGGTGTAAATGCGTGGCTAAGCAATTCCTTCGGGCTTGGCCTGCAAGGTGAATATCTCCTGCCAGTGCAGAAGAATCTTCCTCACTTTGTGCAGGTGTCTGCCCGCGTCATCTGGCGCATTGGCGGAAAGAGCAAAAAGCAGGCTCCGGTAGTGAAGTATGTGGAGATAGAGAAACCTGTTGAAGTGGAAAAGATTGTTGAGCGGATTGTAGAGAAGCAGGCGGATACAGCCGGTTCTGTCGAAGCAATGGCGTGCGACCTGCTGGATAATATCTACTTCGAGTTTGACAAGGATGTGTTGACGGCTGCTTCGGAAAAGACGCTCGACAGGCTGGCCGGGCTTCTGAAAAGCTATCCCGACGCCCGCTTCCTGATTACCGGCTACACCGATGCAAGGGGAAGCAGCGCTTATAATACGGACCTTTCCAACCGCCGTGCCAAAAGAGTGTATGAGGCATTGCTCGAACGCGGCGTTCCGGCAGCTATGCTGAAATGGCACGGTATAGGCAAACGGGCAAGCATCATTCCGGTTGCGGCAGGCAACAGTGTACGCGAGGGCGACAGAAAAGTGCTGCTGGAAAGAATTACCAATATAAAGTACTGGGAAGCTCTGTAAACAGGCTTTCAACATCTATTTATAAATTTATGTACTAACTTAAAACAGAAAATTGTATGAAAAAGATTTTAGCGAGTTTATTATTGTTGAGTGTTGCGGTTGGCTACGCTGACGGACAAACGGCGCTGACCGGAAACAAGTTTGCCGACAACTGGGCGATAGGTGTCAATGCGGGTGGAACGACTCCGCTGACGCATCACTCGTTCTTTAAGAACATGCGTCCGGTAGTGGGCGTTCATGTGGATAAGTATCTGACACCTGCCTTCGGCCTGAGCTGGAGGCTATGGGCAGCTTTAACACTACGGGCAGCAAAACGGCTTTTGACGCGTCAACGTCAGTCTGCTGGGGCTGGTCAACTTAGGTAATCTGTTTGCGGGGTATAACGGTGCTCCCCGTCTGTTTGAGGTTGAGGCTGTGGCAGGTATCGGCTGGTTGCATTATTACGTAAACTCCGGTATGGGCGAAGACCGTAACAGTATGTCCAGCAAACTGGGACTGAATTTCAACTTCAACCTGGGAGAAAGCAAGGCATGGACATTGGCTGTGAAACCGGCTTTGGTGTATGATATGAACGCTATGGGTACGGAAGCCGTGCGTTTCCATGCCAACCGTGCAGCCTGGGAAATCAGCGCCGGGCTGACTTACCATTCGGATGCAGCAACGGCCGCCATTACTTCACCGAAGTAAGGCCTTACGACCAGGCGGAAGTCAACCAACTGAACGCCCAAATCAACCGTCTCCGTGCCGAGGCCGACAATACCGCCAAAGTATTGCAGGATGCCAACCGGAAAGTTTCCGATTTGGAAAGTGAACTGGCAGCTTGCCGGAACCGGAAACCGGAAGTGGTGAAGGATACTATCGACAACAGCAAGAAGCTGTTGGAGTCGGTGATTACGTTCCGCCAGGCAGAATCGGCATCGATAATTCACAGTTGCCCAATGTGGAGCGCATCGCCACTTATCTGAGAAATCATAAGGATGCGGGAGTCGTTATCAAAGGGTATGCCTCTCCCGAAGGCAGTGCGGAGGTGAACGAACGCATCGCCCGCCAGCGTGCCGAGGCCGTGCGCAATATGCTGGTCAATAGATATAGAATCGCCAAAGACCGGATTGTGGCCGAAGGTCAGGGAGTGGGTTATATGTTTGAAGAACCGGACTGGAACCGGGTGAGCATCTGTACCATAAATACCCGGCCGGATGCTGCGGAAGGAAAGTAGTGAACCAGTTATGTAGATTTTAGATATAAAAAGGGTTGTGTAAAGTAAAGAGACCGCATGCGGCAGCAAGCCGTTGCGGTCTCTTTTTTATTGTGTGCCGTTCTTGTCTTTTACTTCTTGAAAAGCTCTTTCAGCTTACCGTCTTGTTGTTAATCAGCGGGTGCGCCCAGAAACCGATGAATGTGATGTAGCCTACAAACACGAGGATAATCAGCATTCCGGTACGCAGCGAAGTGGCATCGGCAAGCATGCTGATAATCATCGGGCCGCCTGCTCCGCCCACGATTGCCGAACACAGGATACCGGCAAACGAACCGTGGTGTTGCGATGCCGAATTCAGCGCCAGCGAGAACACGATGGAGTACATCATGGAAATGCTGAAACCGATGGCAGGGAAAGCAATGATGGATGCTTCCTTGCTTCCGAAGAGTGCGGTGAGCAGTAGGATGATGGTGAGTCCGCCCGATAGTTGGAGCAGCCGTTTGCTGTCAATGAGCTTCAACAGCACCATGCCTACGAGGCAGCCGGCAGTCATCAGTCCCCAGAAGTAACTTACGGCCTTTGCGCTTCCACCTGTGGGTTCACTCCGTGATACTGCTCGAGGAACGTACTCATAAAGATGGAAGTTCCCTGTTCGGTACTTACATAACAGAAGATGCCGAGGAAGAACAGCCATACGTATTTCTGCCTGAACAGCGCCAGGTAGGAGTCTTTCGAACCGCCTTTCTCATCTTCTTTCAACTCGATTTTCGGGAAACGGGACAGCCCTACGGCAACCAGCATCACCAGCAACAGCAGCGTGAATACCAGTAAAGCGATACCCAAGGCAGATCGGGCGGGGTGATACCTGCCAGCAGGTCGATGAAAAAGTTCCTGCCTTCCGTGTATATGTCCGGATTGAGTTCGTGAATGAGGTACGTATATACCAGCGGACTCAGGAACGAAGCGATGCCGAATACGAATTGGGCCACTTCCGCCACGAAAGCATAGTTTTCTTCGCCGCCTACAACGCGTTGCAACGGGTTTAGCACAGTTTGCAGCATAGCCATGCCCAAGCCGATGATGAACGATGAGGCAAGCAGCATGGGTAGGTGTGTATGCAGGCAAACAGCGTAGTGCCGATGAACGGCATCAGGAAGCCCAGAAACAGTACCGGTTTCTCGCCGAAACGGTCGATCATCAGTCCGGCGGGAACCGACATGATGGCATAGGCGATGAAGAAAGAAGTCGGGATGAAACCCGCCATCGCCAGGTCGCTCAGGTTAAAGTTATGGATAATGTCCGGAATGAGCGGTCCCAGGATATTGGTGATAAACGATATGGTGAACCAGAACGCCATAATCAGCGCCAGCATTCCTAAATTCTTTTTCATACTATTTCGTGTTTAGTGAGAAGACCAGTGACGCAGCGCCGATACTTCCTGCCTTGTTACCTAAAGATGCAGCCATGATTTGAGTGTTCACGGCACAGTCGGCTATGGCATAGCGGTGTGCTTTCTCGCTGACTTTCCGGATATAGAAGTCGCCGGCTTCGGACAGTCCGCCGCCTATTACGATGCGTTGCGGGCTGAAGATGTTGATGAATCCGGCGATGCCGTGTCCCAGGAAATCGCAATGCTCGTCCAGGCACTCCGTTGCCAGCTTGTCTCCTTCTTTGTAGAGGCGTACGATAAGCTCTCCGTTGATTTCCTCGCCCGGAAACGAGATGCCCGCTTCTGCGGCACGCTTGCTGAAACGGCGTACCAGTGCGGAAGTGGAGGCGTAATGTTCCAGACAACCCACAGAGCCGCATGCGCAGGGTTCGCCGTTGGCGATGAGGGGCACATGGCCCAGTTCGGTGCCGCGGTTGGCAAAGCCGTTGAACAGCTTGCCGCCGATGACCACCGCGCCGCCGATGCCGGTTCCCACGGTCAGGAACACCACATTCTGTGCGCCTTGTCCGGCTCCGTACATCGTTTCTCCCAGTCCCATCAGGTTGGCATCGTTGCCCATCTGCACGGGCAGCCCCGTTTCCGCTTCGATGAGGTCGGCAAGATTCAGATTCTCCCAGCCTTTGATATTCTCGCTCCGCCCAGCACAATGCGGTTGGTTTCGTCCACAATGCCGGGAGTGCTATACCTATTCCTTCCACCGCTACTCCGAGTTGCAGGGCCGAAGCCATTGCCTCTTTGCAGGCGGTTACCAACTGGCCGATTACCGCTTCCGCAGATACATCGGCTTTCGACGGCAGCTTCCCTTGAAAGTGAAATACGCCTTCATTGTCGATAAGGGCGTATTTCACGGAAGTACCGCCAAGGTCAATTCCTATAGCGTATTTTTTCATGATTGTCAAACTCTTTCAGCCCATATAGGAGAACTCCATGCCCATTGTCCGTCGCGCTGGCGCACGCGTACATAATAATAATCGGTGTCGCGCTGAGGCTCTTTGTCTTCCATGTAGTGCTCTACGGTGAAGCAGCTTTCGGGCATGGCGCGGTTAAAGAGAATGGCTTCGCTCAACCAGCCTATCATGAAGTGCGAACGTGAACCTTCGAGCAGTTCGCCCAGTGTGTGTTCGAACTTCTTGCCGTTGAAGTCTGCGGTGAGCACGCCGTCTTTCGGCATCTCCAGGTCGAGGATTACCGCCTGCATGGCTGCGGTGGTGGTATTCGGGTTCTTGCTGCTGTACAGGTCCAGTTCCGTTTCCTTCTCGCCTACGGAGAGGATGCGGTTGACATGTGTCTTGAATTCGGTTTCGCCCTCCTGAGGAGAGGTGAAGGCAGCGCCGCGGAAGCAGGGGGTAACGCTTACGATACGGCCCTTGTTGACAGACAGCTTGCCTTGCCAGTGCACATAGCGCTCTTCGCGGTTCCAGCCGAAATCCACTTTTACTTTGCAGCGGACGGTATCGCCTTCCGGTGCAACCGGAGTCAGCGGGCCGTTCATGCGTGCCAGTATCTGGCCGTTCTTGACAACGTCTACATAGTCGATGCAGCTTTCGCCGGTTACGTTCAGGTAGATGCGGCGGCTGTTGCCACGGACTACATCGCCCATGAAAGCGTCGTTGAGGCGGAAGTCGATGATGATTTTATCACCGGTGGCGGCACATACGTGGCGGGTGCGGAGAGCTTCCCAAATGGCGTCGCGGGTCAGTGACGGAGCCAGGACACCGATGCGGCCGTCGCCGTAGCTGCCCGGATAGCCGGAGTGCTGGTCGGTGGAAGCCATGATACCGAATTTATGTCCTTGCTCCAGACCGTACTGGATGGTTCCTTCCCATTGGCGGGGACCCATATCGTGCAGGTACGGATAATCGCCCTGGTCGCTTTCCGCCAGACCGTGACGGGAATACATCTCGACGAACGGAGTGATGTCTCCTTCGGTGAAGCATTTCCAGTTGTAACCGCGGTAACCGCCCTGATAGCCCATGTGGTGCGGAGTGACGAATACTTTATGTCCTTTGGCTTTCTCTTTCCAGTCTTCGATAGAGGTACATTCCACGAGCGGCGCATCCAGGTCGTAGTTCAACGCCACGTGGTCGCCGTGCTCCATGCTGTGGGCCTCGTATCCGATGAAGGTAAGGAATTCGCTTCCTTGTTGTATTCGTTGCTCATCTTTACGTACTTCTCATAGCCGCCTTCGCGCAGACGCTTGAAAGCTCCGGTATGGTAGTCGATTACCATTTCAGACGAGGGTCGTTTGCACCCGGAATGTCCGGCCACATGGCATGGGGCGTTACGCTGACAAAGTCCAGCTGGCCTTTGGCCGCCTCGAAAGCATCGCGCATATCGCCGTGTCCGTAAGTGAGGTTGCAGTGGTTGTGCAAGTCGCCCCAGAATACTTTCAGGTTGCTTGCCGACGGCATAATCTTCTTTGCCTCTTTACTTCCTGCCACGCAAGAGCCGAGCAGGCTTCCCGAAGCTGCCAGTCCCAGAAAAGACCAGCCTGTGTTTTTTAGAAAACTTCTTCTATCCATGATAATAAATTTAATGGTTTTATCTGTTTTTCATTAATCTTCTGTCGCCCTTGAAAAGCTCGTTTACTTTTTCGTCGGGGTCGTTGTCTTTATACTGTTTTTGAGTCTCTTGCAGCAGTTGCATCAGCTCTTTCTGCTTTTCGGCGTATTCAGGCTTGCCGAACACGTTGTTCATTTCGCGCGGGTCGGCTTTCAGGTCGTACATTTCCCATTCGTCGATGTCGTTGTAGAAATGAATCAGTTTGAAGTCCTGTGTACGGATGCCGTAATGACGTTTTACCGAATGCTCGGCAGGGTATTCATAATAGTGGTAATAGGCAGCCTTGCGCCAGTCGGCGGGTATCTTGCCTTCGTTCTCCAACACCGGTTTCAAGGAAGTACCCTGAATGTCCGACGGGATTTCCACACCGGCAAAGTCGAGGAAAGTGGGAGCGAAGTCCACATTCATGCAGATTGCATTGCTTGTGCTTCCCGCCTTGATAGCTTTGGGGTAGCGGATGATAAGCGGCATGCGCTGGCATTCCTCGTACATGAAGCGCTTGTCGAACCAGCCGTGTTCGCCGAGGAAGAAGCCCTGGTCGGAAGTGTAGACGATGATTGTATTGTCCAGCTCTCCGGTCTTTTCAAGATAGTTCAGAAGGCGGCCGATATTTTCGTCCACAGACAGTACGGTAGCCAGGTAGTCGCGCATGTATTGCTGGTATTTCCAACTGATTAATGCCTTACCTTTCAGGTCGCCCTTGCGGTATTCGGCAATGCGCTGCGCATATACGTAGTCCCATTTGTCCTGTACGGCGGCAGGCATGCGTTTGTACACGCTGTAAAGGCGGTTGGTGGTATCCTTCAGCATCTCTTCGCGGGTCAGCAGTTTCAAGTCCCAGTCGTTGGTCAGGGTATGTTCGATGGACATGTCCTGCTCGCGGGCTGCTCTGCCGCGTCCCTCGTAGTCGTCGAACAGGCTGGCGGGTTCCGGGAATGTGGTATTGTTGAAGATGCCCAAGTGGCGCGGAGCCGGCATCCAGTTGCGGTGAGGCGCTTTCTGATGATACATCATGCAGAACGGTTTGCTCTTGTCCCTGCCTTCGAGGAATTTGATGGCCTTGTCTGTGATGATGTCCGTGGCATAGCCTTTCTCTACGATATGTTTGCCGTCTTCCCAGAAATCGGGGTCGTAATAATCGCCCTGTTCGTGCTGGCCGCTCAGGATGCTCCAGTGGTCGAAGCCCTGCGGTTCGCTGATAAGGTGCCATTTGCCGATCATGGCCGTCTGGTAGCCGGCTTGCTGGAGCAGTTTCGGGAATGTCTGCTGGTCGCCGTTGAAGGTGCTTGCATTATCCGTAAAGCCGTTTTCGTGGCTGAACTTACCGGTAAGGACGCAGGCGCGTGACGGGCCGGAAAGGGCATTGACCGCGTAGCAGTTGTCCATACGGATACCTTCGTTGGCTATACGATCCATGTTGGGAGTTTGCAGGAGATTACCGCCATAGCAGGACATGGCTTGTGTGGTATGGTCGTCCGTCATCATGAAAATTATGTTCGGACGCTTGGGTTCTTCTTTTTGCTGGCCGGCACAGGAAGCGAGGCTTAATGTGGCTAACGGAAGAAGTACATTGGAAAGATTGTTTTTCATAACCGGGATGTATCGCTTTTCATTATGAAGAAAGGGACTGCTCAAAAACTAAAATCGCTATCGCTTTGCTTTTCATTTTTGGGCACTCCCTTTCGTCATGTTGCTTTTATATTATAATTTGTAATTTAAAGACTGTTTCTTGCCGTTTACTTTCACCTCTACTTCCAGTCCGTTTTCATTGAATGCCTTGTTTTTGAACTTGGCAGACAATTTGGGGCGTCTGCGCTGTTCTTTATCGGACAGATAACGGTGATGTAACGTACTGCATCTTCGCTGTCTTTCTTCACATTGAAGGATACGTTCATACGTTTGTAACGTTTGCGGTAAGCGGTGGAGCACCAGCCCGGCTCTTTTTTCATCGTCATGCCTTCGGGGCCGAAGCATTGCAGCTTCATGTTGCTTCCTTCTTCAAACTGAGTGACGAAAGTCATGTCCTCGCGGCTGTTGGCGATTTCGCCTTTCGGCATCTGGTAGTGCAGGTTAATGGACCTTTCTGGCTTCCCACCATTCGTCTACAATTACGAAGTAGCTGTTGTCTACGAAGAATACG
>ENA-OQAA01001034-OQAA01001034.1-human-gut-metagenome-genome-assembly--contig:-NODE-1034-length-15906-cov-2.551809_pt1 | contig 15906 bp, 17 predicted proteins | sample MGYA00242489_ERZ504515 | MGnify/ENA primary metagenome ERZ504515 (study PRJEB26092, sample SAMD00036237) | human gut metagenome | host: Homo sapiens | study: EMG produced TPA metagenomics assembly of...
CATGCACCTGCCGGATATACGGTATTTGCCAGCGTGGATATATCCGTGAAGGCTATCAGGCGGATTTAGTGCTGGTACGCCCTAACTCTCCCTGGGAAGTCACTACCGACAAGATTCTGAGTAAATGCGGCTGGAGTCCTTTGGAAGGACATACATTCAACTGGAAAGTAGAAAAAACGTTTGCCAACGGACATCTTATTTACAACGGCAATACTGTGAACGATTCTTACCGCGGTGAAGAGCTGCGGTTTGATTATCCGTCAGCAGGAGCATAATATAGTATTATCTATTCAGAGCATAACCTTATATAGAGATTATCAATTGCCAACTATCAATTATAAAATCCATGAAGTAAGCCCCTATATCAACTGGATTTATTTTTTCCATGCCTGGGGCTTTCAACCCAAGTTTGCAGCAATCGCCAACATTCACGGTTGCGATTCCTGCCGCGCCATGTGGCTTGCGGCTTTTCCGCAAGAAGAACGCTCCAAAGCCGCCGAGGCTATGCAATTGTTTAAGGAAGCCGGCAGAGTACTCAACCGGTTGGATGAGAAAATTTCGGTGCAATGTATTTACAGGCTATGCAGTGCCAATGCAGAGGGAGACAATCTCATCATCGAAGATAAGGTGTTCCCTCTGCTCCGCCAGCAGACACCTCATCCGGACGGAAGTCCGTTTCTCTGCCTGAGCGATTTCATACGGCCTCTTTCATCCGGAGTGCCGGATACGATAGGGCTTTTTGCATCTTCCGTCAGTGCGGAGAGCGAAGGATGTTATAAAGACGATCCTTATAAGCATCTTCTCGTACAGACCCTGACAGACCGGCTTGCCGAAGCCGCAACAGAAAAGATGCACGAATATGTGCGCAAGACAGTCTGGGGATATGCTCCCGATGAATCGCTTTCCATTCCGGATTTGCTGGTTGAGAAATATCAGGGCATCCGTCCAGCAGTAGGCTATCCTTCCCTACCCGACCAATCCGTAAACTTTATATTGGACGAATTGCTGGATATGAAACAGATAGGCATTACGCTCACCGAAAACGGAGCCATGTATCCGCATGCTTCTGTCTGTGGTCTTATATTTTCACATCCCCAGTCACGCTATTTCGCCGTAGTAAGATTGGTGAAGACCAGTTGGAAGATTATGCCTGCCGGCGCGGTAAACCGATTGAGGAAATGCGAAAGTTCCTGGCAGCAAATTTAAAGAGTTAAATGTTGCAAGTGTGATTTTCCGGTTTCTCTTACGACAAACAGAATAAAAGCGATTCGAGCAAGCATACACAATGGAAAATGTAGAACAAGAGTTTCTGTCCGTCATACGGGAATATGAGCGCGTCATCTATAAGGTGTGTTACCTGTACACCACTCCGAACGCGACTCTTAATGACCTGTATCAGGAAGCAGTGCTCAATATATGGAAAGCGTTTCCTAAATTCAGAAGGGAATGTAAAATCTCGACGTGGATTTACCGTATCGCCTTGAATACCTGTATCAGCTTCATACGAAAAGAAAAGAACATTCCGGAGATTGTCACCCTCACCCAGGAAGCCGACCGCAGCGAAGAGGACGACGAAACGCAAGCCATGTTACAGCAACTCTACCGGATGATAAACCGGCTGGGACAGTTGGAGAAGTCTATCATCCTGCTTTATCTGGAAGAAAAAAGCTATGAAGATATTTCCGAGATTACCGGACTGACCGTAACCAACGTGGCCACCAAACTCAACCGTATTAAAGACAAACTGAAAAAGATGAATAAGGAGGATTAATATATGGAACTGGACGAACTGAAAAAATCATGGAATGCCCTGGATGCACAGTTGCAAAAGGAACCTATTGCCGATGAGAAACAGATAAAAGAACTGATTGCAAATTATAAAACAAATACCCGGCACAGTTTGGGACGACTCGTTATCCTGCAACGCTTCTCACTTGGAACTGGTGCGGTAGGATTGGCTGTCATCCTGCTAGTGTGGTTCTTACTGCCTACCTTCGGTTTCAACGAGCATTTGCAGAACAAGATAATTCTGTTTCTGATTTTCATTACCGTAACTATTCTCAGCGGTATGTGGTGGGACTGGAAAACCTACCTTTGGAACAAGAACACCCACATAGACGAAATGTCCGTAGCCGAAGTGAGCCGACGCATGACCAGATTCCGTAACTGGACCCGTTACGAAATATGGGCAGTAGCTACCTGGACCGTTATCTTCACCATACTGTTCTTCTGGATAATGGATTACTATACACTGCCTCTCATGATACAAGCCGTCTTGCTCGGTTGCTACATCATCCTGGATGCACTTCTTATTTATTTCATATATAAAAAAGTCGTTTACAAACACCTCGACAGCATTAAAAAGAACATAGAAGAATTGAAAGACATATGCACCGAATAACTCTCATACTTATCTTATGCCTGCTTTTACCGGACATGTACATCTACTTGGTGTACATCGTAAAGAGAACACGTAACATACTTTGGCGCAGTGTGTATTGGCTTCCTACAGTTGTGCTGGTAGCTATATATATGTATTACATCTATATGACAGGTGACAATGCGCTTTCACGCCATCCGCAAGGCATCGGCAGGCTGGCAGTGACCGTAATGCTGTTTGCCGTCCCGAAGACGGTATTCATGCTTTGTTCGCTGTTTGGCATATTGATGCGGGGAATCAGCCGCCTTTTGTCATTCATCATTTTCCATACGCCGTTCAGGAATCCCCGTTTTCCTTTCGTTGCCCACCGGCTTCCTTACACACTTCTCGGATTGATATTGGGGATAATCGGTTTTGCCAATATCCTTTACGGAGCCATTGCCGGTATCACGCGCTTTGAGGTAAAGAATGTCGAATATCGCTCGCCCAACATTCCCAAAGGTTTTGACGGTTACCGCATTCTTCAGCTATCGGATATACATATAGGCAGTTGGTTAGGAAATCCGGAAGCTATCCGGCGTCTGGTTACGCTGGTGAACGAACAGCAAGCGGACCTCATTGTCTTTACCGGTGATTTAGTCAATCAGCAAAGCCACGAACTGGACGGTTTCAAAGAGACACTTTCCCTGCTTCATGCTCCCGACGGAGTATATTCTATCCTCGGCAATCACGATTACGGGACATATTACCGCTGGCATAACAGAAAAGAGGAAGCAGCAACTTGGAGTATCTAATAGGACAGCAAAAAGATATGGGTTGGAAAATGCTGAATAACGAGCATTGCATCCTATATCATCAGGGCGACAGCATAGCGCTGATAGGTGTTGAGAACGACGGCGAACCGCCTTTCTCACAATTCGCCGATTTATCCAAAGCCATGCAAGGCACGGAAGGCATGTTCCGTATACTGCTCAGCCATAACCCTACGCACTGGCGACGCGAAGTTTTGCCTGATTCGGATATAGAGTTAACCCTTTCCGGACATACGCACGCCATGCAGATGGAAATATTCGGACACTCGTTATCTTCTCTCATCTACCCTGAATGGAGCGGTATGTACTACGAAGGCAAACGCGCCCTGTATGTAAATGTCGGTATAGGATACGTAGGTCTGCCTTTCCGCTTCGGTGCATGGCCCGAAGTCACCGTCATAAAATTAGTTAGCGAGAAAGAGTGACAGAATATAAAAAAGACCTATCTTTGTGGCAATAAAATCCACAACCCATGAAGATACTCTACAATATTTACCAGATTTGCTTTGCACTGCCTGTTTTATTGGTCCTGACTGTCCTTACCGCATTGGTCACAATTATCGGTTCGTTACTGGGGGGCGCTCATTTCTGGGGATATTATCCGGGTAAAATATGGTCACAACTGATTTGCTACCTGCTGCTCATTCCGGTAAAGATAAACGGACGCGAGAAACTTCACAAACGTACTTCTTATGTGTTTGTCCCAAACCATCAGGGTTCTTTCGATATTTTCCTGATTTACGGCTTCTTGGGCAGAAACTTCAAATGGATGATGAAGAAAAGCCTGCGAAAGATTCCGTTCGTAGGCAAAGCATGCGAAAGCGCGGGACATATCTTCGTAGACCGTTCCAGTCCTAAAAAAGTACTGGCACCATGCGCCAGGCAGAGGCTTCCTTAAAGGATGGAGTATCATTGGTAGTATTCCCCGAAGGAGCACGCACATTCACCGGTCACATGGGATACTTCAAGAGAGGAGCCTTCCAATTGGCAGATGAACTGCAGCTGGCGGTAGTGCCCGTTACCATCGACGGTTCGTTTGAGATACTTCCCCGCACGGCAAGTGGATACACCGCCACCGCATGATACTGACGATTCATGAACCGATTGCCCCTAAGGGACAAGGAGTGGAGAACATCAAGGCAACTATGGCGGAAGCTATACAGCAGTAGAAAGCAGCCTTCCGGAGAAGTTTAAAGGAATGGTTAAAAACGAAGATCAAGACCGTTGAAGTCTTTCATCCGCACTGCCTACGGTTTATTGGCGGAAGTATCAGTTGAAGCATTTTGCCTGACGCGCTGGTGTTCCTCAATCAACTGCATGTTTTCCTTCGCTTTTGAAAGGAATTCCTTTATCAACTGATTCTGCTTGAATGCCAATGGAGCGGTTCGCATAATATCCTCTATCTGCGGAGTCATGACAGGATACGGTAATGTGCTGCACATCATCATAAACACGCTTGGACCCAAAACATTTTCATTGTTGTCAATGATGAACTGCTTCACATAATTATTCATTTCTTCAACAAGAGTTTCCCCTTCTTTCGCCAGCTCCTTATGGACATCTTCCAAATTGGCTCCGTCCAGCACCATACGCGCCTCTTTGCGGTCGAGCTCCTCTATCTGCAGTTCCAGTGCATTCCGTTTTTCTATAAACTCATACAGCCGATCATTGAGCAATGTCCCTTTAGCTGCCAATTGCGTATTTGAAATAGAGACTTCTATCTTACCGTCTTCCAGTACAAGCGGCATAATCCCTTCATCGTCCATATAGAGAGTTACCATCATCACAGAATCTACAGGACCTTTCATTGAGAAAAGCCCATGAATAACTTCCGCAGAATCGACAGCTACCCACTGCCCGTTCTGAAGAGTTTTAAGAAACAACATTTTTCCATCAAGGCTTGTCACTGAAGAACTGCCTTCCACCTTGTATTTTCGGGCACAAGAAGTGAAAAACACGAGTAAAAGCAAAAGAGGCAAAATACGATTTACACTCATTCTAATCATGCAGGAAACGATTTATGAATTATACGTGGCAAAGGTATTAATATTCCTTATAAACGGGATAGAAAGAAAGGAATTTTCATTTGGTTTACGTATTTTTGCACAATCATAAATATAAAAAACGGAGAAATATACATGTCAACCTATGCTCCTTTTGCCAAACCTCTTTATGTAATGCTCAAGCCCGTAGGGGCTGTATGCAACCTGGCATGCGATTATTGTTATTATCTGGAGAAGTCCAAACTGTATGTAAACAATCCAAAACACGTGATGAGCGATGAACTGCTGGAGAAGTTCATTGAAGAATATATCAATTCGCAAACAATGCCTCAAGTATTGTTCACCTGGCACGGCGGAGAAACCCTGATGCGCCCGCTGGCCTTCTACAAAAAAGCGATGGAACTGCAAAAGAAATACGCCAACGGACGGACGATTGACAACTGCATACAAACCAACGGCACACTGCTCACCGACGAATGGTGCGAGTTCTTCAAAGAGAACAATTGGCTGGTGGGCGTATCTATCGACGGGCCGCAGGAGTTTCATGACGAATACCGTAAAAACAGGCTTGGAAGACCATCCTTTGTCAAAGTGATGCAAGGCATCAACCTGTTGAAAAAGCACGGAGTAGAATGGAACGCGATGGCGGTAGTAAATGACTTCAATGCCGACTATCCCCTTGAATTCTATAAATTCTTCAAAGAAATCGGTTCTCATTATATCCAGTTCGCTCCTATCGTAGAACGCATCATGCCGCACCAAGACGGACGCCATCTGGCCTCACTGACCGATAAGGAAAAAGCTACGGAACTGGCGGACTTCTCCGTTAGCCCGGAACAATGGGGAAACTTCCTCTGTACCCTGTTCGATGAATGGGTGAAACAGGATGTAGGTACTTACTATATCCAGCTCTTCGACTCCACCCTTGCCAACTGGGTGGGCGAACAGCCGGGCGTATGTTCCATGGCAAAGACCTGCGGACATGCCGGTGTAATGGAATTCAACGGTGATGTATATGCCTGCGACCACTTTGTATTTCCGGAATACAAGCTAGGAAACATCTATCAGAAAACACTAGTGGAAATGATGTACAGCGAACGTCAGCAAGCCTTCGGACAGATGAAGCAAAAGTCTCTCCCCACCCAGTGCAGGGAGTGCGAATGGCTGTTTGCCTGCAACGGTGAATGTCCTAAAAACCGCTTTGCACATACTGCCGACGGCGAACCCGGACTGAACTACCTGTGCGCCGGCTACCGGAAATTCTTCAAGCATGTGGCTCCTTACATGGATTTCATGAAGCAAGAGCTGATGAACCAGCGTCCGCCTGCCAACATCATGGATGCTATCCGGGAAGGAAGATTCAATTAAAAATCATATAGTAAATTAACAACAAAAAAGATGAAAGTAACGAAGTATTTGATTGCGGCGGTCGCCGTACTGACAGTCTGCTCGGCACGTGCAGACGAAGGAATGTGGTTACTGCAACTGATGAAGCAGCAGAACTCTATCGACATGATGAAGAAACAAGGACTGAAACTTGCAGCCGATGATTTATACAACCCGAACGGAGTATCGCTGAAGGATGCCGTCGGCATCTTTGGCGGTGGTTGTACGGGCGAAATCATCTCACCCGAAGGCTGATTCTCACCAATCACCACTGCGGCTACGGTGCTATCCAACAGCACAGCTCAGTGGAACACGATTACCTGACAGACGGTTTCTGGGCAAAAAGCCGCAATGAAGAGTTGCCTACTCCGGGATTGAAATTCCGTTTCGTACACCGCATTGTAGACATCACCGACCTCGTAAACGCGAAAGTCAAAGCCGGAGAAGTGACGGAAGTCGATGCATTGACCGCCCCGTTCCTCGGCAAACTTGCCAAAGAAGAACTGGAAAAGAGTGATTTGAAAGGCAAACCGGGCATCGAGGTAAGAGCACTTCCTTTCTATGCGGGAAATAAATTCTACCTGTTCTATTACAAAGTGTACAGTGACGTACGCATGGTAGCCGCTCCCCCTTCCTCGGTAGGTAAGTTCGGCGGTGAAACCGACAACTGGATGTGGCCGCGCCACACGGGCGACTTCTCCATGTTCCGCATCTATGCCGATGCCAACGGAGAACCGGCCGAATACAATGCAAGCAACGTACCTTTGAAGACTCCGAAATTCCTGTCCATTTCCATCAAAGGACTGAAAGAAAACGACTATGCATGATTATGGGATTCCCCGGCAGCACCAGCCGTTACCTCACCCGGTCGGAAGTGAAAGAACGCATGGAAGCAGACAACCAGGCCATGATTGACATGCGCGGTGTCCGCTCGATGTACTGCGCAAGTACATGGATGCCAGCGACAAAACCCGCATCCAGTATGCCAGCAAATTTGCCGGAAGCAGCAACTACTGGAAAAACTCCATCGGCATGAACAAGGCAATTATCGACAACGATGTGCTGGGCACAAAAGCGAAACAGGAAAAGAACTTTGCCGAATTTGCCAAAGGTAAAACCGAATACGAGGGTGTAGTAGAGAGAATCGACGAAATCATTGCCAAGAGAATGCCGGTTACCCGTCAGTTCAACTACTTGTACGAAGCCTTGAGCGGCGCTATCGAATTCGGAAGCCGTACATGATTATGCATAAGATAAAGACGGCGCTGAAAGAGAAAAACGACTCTTTGCTTGCTGCTTCCAAAGCACAGTTGGAAGAGGTGTTCAACGACATCCACAACAAAGACTACGACCACGAAGTAGACCGTGCCGTAGCCAAAGCCATCCTGCCCGCTCTCGCCCAAAAACTGCAACCTGAACAGTTGCCCGTTTTCTACCAGACTATCCAAAGCAAGTACAAAGGCGACTACAATGCTTTCGTAGATGATATGTACGACAACTCCATCCTTGCCAACCGCACCAACTTCGACAAGTTCATGAAGAACCTACGGTAAAGGCTATCGAAAAAGACCCTGCCACAGCTTACTCCCGCTCGAAGATAGAAAAGCTGAAAGCCGTTTCCATAGAAGAAAAGGCACTGAGCAACGGTCTTGAGTTGCTGCATAAAGCATACATCCGCGGACTGGGCGAGATGAAACTGCCCGTACCCTCTTATCCGGACGCCAACTTCACGCTCCGTCTGACCTACGGCAATGTGAAAGCATACAGCCCGCGCGATGCCATACACTACAATTACTACACCACCACGGACGGCATTCTTGAAAAAGAAAACCCCGAAGACCGCGAATTCGTAGTGCCCGCCAAACTGAAGGAGCTTATCCTCAATAAAGACTTCGGACGCTATGCCATGGCCGACGGCACAATGCCCGTTTGCTTCCTGACTACCAACGACATCACCGGCGGTAACTCCGGCAGTCCCGTCATCAACGGTGAAGGACAGCTTATCGGCTGTGCATTCGACGGCAACTGGGAATCCTTGAGTGGTGACATCAACTTCGACAACAACCTGCAACGTTGCATCGCACTGGACATCCGCTATGTACTCTTCATTCTGGAAAAACTAGGAGACTGCGGACATCTGATAAAAGAAATGAACATCATTGAGTAATGGGAACCCATCCCCAAAAGGGTATGAAAGTGAATGGCATTCGGTCGTATACTGAATGCCATTCAGTCGTATACTGAATCCTATTTAGTCGTATATTCGAATTTCCCCTCTCTCAGAACACCTTCTAACGCATAGTTACATGAGACGAATCATATTATCATTATTCCTTACATCCGGCATCCTTTCGGCACACGCCGACGAAGGAATGTGGATGCTTACCGACCTCAAACAGCAGAACGAGGTTGCCATGACAGAGCTCGGCCTGCTTATCCCTGCCGAACAGATATACAACCCCAACAGCATAGCCCTGAAAGATGCGGTAGTGCATTTCGGCGGCGGTTGCACGGGTGAGGTTATCTCGGCAGAAGGGCTGGTACTGACCAATCATCACTGCGGCTATGGAGCCATCCAGCAACACAGCAGCGTGGAGCACGATTACCTGACCGATGGTTTTTGGGCAATGTCCCGCAGCGAGGAGCTGCCCTGCAAGGGACTTACTGTGACCTACATCGACGAGATAATGGACGTGACGGACTACGTAAACGACCAGTTACAGATAGACTCTGACCCGAACGGCACAAATTACCTCTCGCCCAAATACCTTGCCATGATAGCCGACCGTTTCCTGTCCGCGCAAGGCATCACGCTGACATCCGGCCATAAAGCAGAACTGAAAGCATTCTACGGCGGAAACAAATATTACTTGTTCCTAAAGACAACCTACAGCGATATCCGCATGGTAGGTGCTCCTCCCTCTTCCATCGGCAAGTTCGGAGCCGATACGGACAACTGGATGTGGCCGCGCCACACGGGCGACTTCTCCTTATTCCGCATCTACGCCGGCAAGGACGGCCAACCCTCCGCTTACAACCCCGACAATGTGCCCTTGCAGGTAAAGAAGCACCTCACCATCAGCCTCGCCGGCTATCGTGAAGGCGACTTCACGTTTGTCATGGGATTTCCCGGACGCAACTGGCGCTACATGATTTCCGACGAAGTGGAAGAACGTATGCAAACCACCAACTTCATGCGCCACCACGTGCGTGACGTCCGCCAGAAAGCCCTCATGGAGCAAATGCTGAAAGACGATGCCGTGCGCATCCACTATGCAAGTAAATACGCCTCATCCGCTAATTACTGGAAGAATGCCATCGGCATGAACGAAGGCTTGTCCGCCTGAAAATACTAGATACGAAACGCGCACAGCAGGAACAGCTCCTTGCACGCGGCCGTGCCCTGAACGACAGTTCTTATCAAAAGGCTTTCGACCAAATACGCGGCATCGTGAAGCATCGCCGCAATGCTCTCTATCATCAGCAGGCCATTCAGGAAGCATTGGTTACGGGACTCGACTTCATGCGGATTCCGAGTACCGCCGCCCTGGTTTCTGCCCTGAAAAGCAAGGATAAAACCCGGATAAAAACCGCCGCCGACAGTCTGCAAGTTGCCGCCGACAAGTATTTTGCGTCCGTCCCCTTCCCCGAAGTGGAGCGAATTGTAGGAAAGAAGATGCTGCAAACCTACATGAAATACATTCCTGCCGAACAGCGCATCGGTATTTTCAAAGTTATCGACAAGCGTTTCAAGGGAGACAGCGATGCCTTTATCGATGCCTGCTTCGAATATTCCATCTTCGGCAGCAAGGAGAATTTCGCCAAGTTCATCCGCAAACCCAGCTTGTATAAGATTGGCAACGACTGGATGACACTGCTCAAATACTCCATCACCGACGGTCTGTTGCAAACTACCATTGCCATGATGGATGCCAACCGCAACTATAATGCCGCTCACAAGGTATGGGTAAAAGGCATGATGGACATGAAGCGGGAAGCCGGCACACCTATATATCCCGATGCCAACTCCACCCTGCGCCTGACCTATGGACGCGTATTGCCGTATAAACCTGCCGACGGTGTGGAATACGGATATTACACCACCCTAAAGGGGGCAATGGAAAAGGAAGACCCCGACAATTGGGAGTTTGTGGTGCCTGCCAAACTGAAGCAATTGTACCAGACAAAAGATTTCGGACGATATGCCATGCCCGACGGCGAGATGCCCGTATGCTTCATCGTGAACACGGACAATACGGGCGGAAACTCCGGCAGCCCGGTGTTCAATGCCAAAGGCGAACTGATAGGTACGGCTTTCGACCGCAACTACGAGGGTCTGACGGGTGACATCGCTTTCCGTCCATCTTCGCAACGTGCCGCCTGTGTGGATATCCGCTATACGTTGTTTATCATAGACAAGTATGCCGGTGCTTCGCACATCATCAAGGAGCTGACGATTAGCGAAGCGGAACCGGACATGACAAAAAGTAATTAGTTATTACTAATTTACAATTGACGGCGAACAATTTCTTCGTTTATCCGTTATATATTCATAAACTATATATAAGACAAAGATTATGGAGAAATTTGAAGAATTAATACAATCGGAAAAACCTGTTTTAGTAGACTTTTTTGCTACCTGGTGCGGACCTTGTAAAGCCATGCACCCCCGTGCTGGAAGCATTGAAAGGCGAAATCGGCGACAGAGCGCGTATTGCAAAAATCGATGTAGACCAGCATGAAGAATTGGCTGCAAGCTATCGTATACAGATGGTTCCTACCTTTATCCTGTTCAGAAAGGGTGAAGCTTTGTGGCGTCATTCGGGGGTAATCAGCGGTAAGGAACTTAAAGCCATTATCGAACAAAACTCATAATTAAGAAACATGAAGAAAATCATAACCATGGCGGTTCTCATCTTCTCAAGCATGCTGACTTATGCTTGCACCGGTGGAGCCGAACAGAAACAAGCTGAAACGCAAAAGACTGCCCAGGAGGGTAGCGTAATCGTAATGAACAAAGCCATGTTCATCAAGGATATATTCGATTACGAGAAGTCCAAAGAGTGGAAATATAAAGGCGACAAACCCGCCATCATCGACTTATATGCCGACTGGTGCGGACCTTGCCGGATGACAGCGCCTATTATGAAGGAACTGGCGAAAGAATATGCCGGGAAAATCGTAATATACAAAGTCAATGTGGATAAGGAGAAAGAACTGGCAGCCTTGTTCAACGCCACCAGTATTCCTCTGTTTGTCTTTATTCCGATGCAGGGCGAACCCCAGTTATTCCGCGGAGCTGCCGATAAGGCAACCTACAAAAAGGCTATCGATGAGTTCCTGTTGAAGAAATAACAGCATATACAAGTAAAGAGAATATGCCCAAATAGAGAATGCTCACTGTGTGCTTTTTTTAGGCACGGGAAATCGAAATCTGTGTAATCCCTGCCTAAAAAGAGCATCAGGTGCACGTCTTAATACAATTTTTGAGGAACAAACTACCGGGTTTCTGTTTTACAGGATTCTTATAATACTATCGGCATCTCCTGCCATACCCCGTTGTACATCTCCATCACAGTTTCATACCCTGCCTGCTTTAATGCCCGCAATGCTTCCGGGCGACCGCTGTTAATCCGCTCCGGATAGTGAGAGTCGCTATTGACCTGAACGCGGATACCCAAACCACGCAATAACGGGAAATAACGTCCGTTGGGATAGAAAGTGCCCAAATCATGGTAAGACTTGGTATTGATTTCCACCTGATAGCCTCGTGCGGCAATGTCTTCAAAATACTCTTTCACGAGCGTATCATACCAAACCTCGTCGAGCAGACCGGGACGATAGCAAGCAGCATTATAGTGCATCTTGTCCGCATGTCCCACTACATCGAACCCGCCCAACTCCAGCATACGCCTCAACCGTCCGTAGTACAAGCGCACCACCTGCTCCAAGTCGCCGCCAAACTGCTTATCTACTATCTGCCTGAAAACATCGGCCGGAACATCCACATCCACCACTTCGCCCCGTTCATTATACAGCATGTGCACGGAACCGATGCGATAATCCAGCGGCAGTTCACGAAAACGGGCAGCAGACGGATTGCTCTCTTCATTTAAATAATCTATTTCCAAGCCGAGATAAAGTTCTATCTTTCCGGCATACTTTTCCTTTATCCGATGAAATTCGGCCTGATAGTCGTTCATACGGTCCCACTCCATAGTCCATGCCGTAGAAAAAGGCAACGGGGCATGGGATGAAAAGCCATACGAAGTAAATCCCTCGCTCAAGGCAAACCGCACGAAATCTTCCATGCTGGCACGTCCGTCACAATACAGGCTGTGACTATGATAGTTCGTCAGATTCTTGCTTCTGCTCATTCTCGTATATTTTAGTTAGATTCTTAATTCCGGCGCCTCATCAGTCTGCCGATAAAAACCGGAGCTAGTTCTCAGTTCGACTCTATCTCGCTCAGTTCCAGCCAGCGCATGGTCTTTTCATCAATCAAGTCCGTCAGTTCCGGCAAGCGTTTTGACTTCTCCGTCAATTCCTCTACGGATAGCGCACCGCTGCACAACGCCTCTTCAATGGATTGCTTTTCGGCTTCCAATGCCGCAATCTCCTGTTCGAGTTGTTCAAATTCGCGCTTCTCCTTGAAAGACATACGGCGCTTTTCATTCAGACGCACTTTCGCAGTCTTTTCTTCCTGAGTTTTAGCCGCTTCTTTTTCCTTTTCCTTCTCTTGGGCGGCTTTCACATCTTTCCAATCGCGATACTGCGTATAGTTGCCGGGGAAATCGCGGATGTCTCCCTGCCCGTTAAACACCAGCAAGTGGTCCACCACCTTATCCATGAAGTAGCGATCGTGGCTCACCACAATCACACATCCCTTGAAGTTCTGCAAGTACTCTTCCAATACGTTCAGCGTAACGATGTCCAGGTCGTTGGTAGGCTCGTCCAGAACCAGGAAATTAGGATTGCGCATCAGCACCGTACACAGATAGAGACGGCGGCGCTCGCCACCGCTCAGCTTATAGACATAGCTGTGCTGCGTTTCAGGCGTAAAGAGGAAATGTTGCAAAAACTGCGATGCCGTCAGACGCTTGCCGTTACCCAGCTCTATCACTTCCGCAATGTCCTGCACCACATCGATGACTTTCATCTGCTCGTCAAACTGCAAACCCTCCTGCGAATAATAGCCGAAACGGACGGTTTCGCCGATGTCCAGCGTACCACTATCCGCCAACTCCTGTCCCATCAGTATCTTGATGAAGGTGGACTTTCCCGTACCGTTATTCCCCACGATGCCCATCTTCTCATAGCGGGCGAAGATGTAGGAGAAATCATCCAGTATCTTCAAGTCGCCAAAGGACTTATAGAGGTGGTCTGCCTCGAATATCTTGCTGCCAATATAGGATGCCTTTACATCCAGCTTTACATTATCGTTATTGAAACGTTGCTTGGCTACCTTCTCCAATTCATAAAAAGCATCTTCCCGGTAACGTGCCTTATGCCCTCTGGCTTGCGGCATACGCCGCATCCATTCAAGCTCCGTACGATACAGGTTATTGGCGCGTTCTATCTCTACGGTCTTGGCTTCGATGCGCTCTTCGCGTTTTTCCAGATAATAGCTGTAATTGCCCTTGTACTGGTATATACGGCGATTGTCTATCTCGATTATCTCCGAGCAGACGCGGTCGAGGAAGTAGCGGTCGTGCGTCACCATCAGCAGAGTGAGGTTGGTACGGCGCAGATAATCTTCCAGCCATTCGGTCATATCAAGGTCGAGGTGGTTGGTAGGCTCATCCAATATAAGGAGATCGGGTTCGGTGATAAGCGTATTGGCAAGCGCCACACGTTTCAATTGTCCGCCGGACAGAGACTTCACCTGCTGATTGAAATCGCGGATTTTGAGTTGAGAAAGAATTTGTTTGGCTTTCTGCTCATACTCCCAGGCCTTCTCATGGTCCATGCGCACCAGAATTTCATCCAAACCGGGATGCCCTTCCGTCTCCATGCAACGTTCATACTCCTTTATCAGCTCTACGGTACTGTTGCCATGATGAAAACATGCTTCCAACACAGTCAGCTCTTCCGGATATTGAGGGTCTTGTTCCAGATAGCCGACACGTATATCACGTCTGAAAGAGATTGTACCGCCGTCATAGCCTTCTTTCCGGAAAGGATATTAAGCAGTGTGGACTTGCCGCTGCCATTCTTGCAATAAGCCCCACCCGTTGCCCTTCGGACAAACCAAAGGATATATTCTCGAATAGTACCAGGTCGCCAAACGACTTAGTCAGGTTTTCCACTTGAAGGATTGAATTTACTGCTGCCAAAACTTATTAAATTGAGAGTTGAGAATTAAAATTGAGAAATTGCCATGCAGACGGCAATATGAATCGGGCAATGGCTTGTCATGAAAGTAAATTCCGGTAAACCTCTGCAAGATTGCAGGGCTCTCCGGCTTTGACTTTGCTCCATACCAATTTCATCGGGTCTATCACGGTATTGCCCGCAACACTCGTCAGAACAGGGGCTTCACGATTGCCGTCGATGAGCGTACGCCATTCCAAACCGTCTACTTCATTAGCCAAAATCACACAAAGCGTAATACCCAGCGACAACCATACCTCTTTTTTCTTGGCGCCTATGCTGCCGCTGTCTATGACCTGCTGCATATTGGCTATATCTTCTTCCTGTCCCTGGAAGTCTTTCTTCAACTGCTCTTTTACAGTGGTACATACCCACTCGTATGCTTCGTTTATCCGGTAAATTTCCGATAGGCGCACCGGAATTATCTCTGCCGGATATTTTTGGCCGGCCCGACGGACTTCCAATGAAGCTATGATGCTTTCGGCCTCTGCCACCGGCTCTCCCTTACGCACCGTAAACGAGCATTCAAAAGCAACATCGTCTATCCCAGCTATCCAGAGATGGGAAGTGTAGTATGTTCCTTCTTCCTCAAACATCTCCTTACTGTACGCACAATCCAGACGACCTATTTTCACAAGTGTGGCCGAAGTATTCTCTTTGAGTTCCTGCTTAACAGATTCCCTGCCGTATGCAGTATCTCCCTTATAAGCCGATATACGGAAATTACCGGTCCACTCGTTAGGATTATAAAACAGGAAAGAGCCTTCCCCGTCTTCAAATTCATTCCAGTCTGCCGGATAAACCATAGAGAACCATGCTCCCGGAGAAATGTATTTCTTACCTTGTTTCATACTTCATTGACTAAATGGGTTCTTTCTTGCAAAAGTAACATTACCGCTGTTGATATGCAAACAAACCCAACAAAAAACAGCCGATTCTCACGAACCGGCTG
>ENA-OQAA01001035-OQAA01001035.1-human-gut-metagenome-genome-assembly--contig:-NODE-1035-length-15897-cov-2.228789_pt1 | contig 15897 bp, 17 predicted proteins | sample MGYA00242489_ERZ504515 | MGnify/ENA primary metagenome ERZ504515 (study PRJEB26092, sample SAMD00036237) | human gut metagenome | host: Homo sapiens | study: EMG produced TPA metagenomics assembly of...
CGAGGAAAAGGTAATTACGCCGGAATTAACGCCGGGTAAGGAAAGGCGAGCTAGCTGGGTGAGGTGGTGCGGTGCTGTCGAGTAGAGGCGTACCCATAACGAGGCGATATTGGTGACTGATGTCGGCAGAATCAGATGATGTCCGCCCGTTATTTCAAATACAGCAAGGAACGTAGCATTGTTACTTCCGGTGGCCTGGGTACTATGGGCTTCGGCCTTCCGGCAGCTATCGGTGCCACTTTTGGACGTCCGGACCGCACGGTATGCGTATTCATGGGAGACGGCGGCTTGCAGATGAACCTGCAGGAACTGGGTACCATCATGGAACAAAAGGCTCCGGTGAAGATGATTCTGTTGAACAATAACTTCTTGGGCAATGTTCGTCAATGGCAGGCGATGTTCTTCAATCGTCGTTATTCGTTTACTCCGATGATGAATCCGGATTATATGAAGATTGCTTCGGCATATGATATTCCTGCACGCAGGGTAATGACCCGCGAGGAGCTGGCAAAAGCGATTGACGAGATGATAGCGACTGACGGACCGTTCCTGCTCGAAGCTTGTGTGGAGGAAGAAGGAAATGTAATGCCGATGACACCTCCGGGCGGTTCGGTCAATCAGATGTTGTTGGAATGCTGAAGTCATGCGAAATTAAAGAATTTACTCTATCTATGGATAAAAAACTATATACAATCATTGTTCATTCGGAAAACTTTGCCGGTTTGCTGAATCAGGTGACGGCTGTGTTTACCCGCCGGCAGATAAACATCGAGAGTTTGAATGTATCGGCCTCCTCCATCAAGGGGTACATAAATATACCATTACCGCTTGGACGGATAAGGATACCATTGAAAAGGTGACCAAGCAGATTACCAAGAAAATAGATGTGCTGCAAGCCCATTATTTCACGGATGATGAAATCTATCAGCACGAGATTGCCCTTTATAAAATAACGACCCCTACGCTGGAAGAAAAACCGGAGGTGTCCAAAGTAATCCGTAAGTACAATGCCCGTATTGTGGAGGTGAATGCTGTATTTGCCATTGTTGAGAAGAATGGCATGAGTGAGGAAATAACCAATCTTTATGAGGAGTTGCGCCAGTTGGATTGCGTACTTCAGTTCGTCCGTTCGGGTCGCGTAGCCATTACGACCAGCTGCTTTGAGCGTGTCAATGAATATCTGGCGGACCGTGAAGCAAAATATCGTCAAAGTAAACACCAGGAATCATGATGAGCGAGAACAATAAAATAGGTACCTACAAGTTTGTTGCCGAACCGTTTCATGTCGACTTTACCGGACGGCTGACAATGGGAGTATTGGGCAACCATTTGTTGAATTGTGCGGGTTTCCATGCCAGCGACCGCGGTTTTGGCATCGCGACTCTAAACGAGGACAATTATACTTGGGTATTGTCCCGTCTGGCTGTCGAACTGGATGAAATGCCTTATCAGTACGAAGATTTCTCCATTCAGACTTGGGTGGAGAATGTCTATCGCCTTTTTACAGACCGTAATTTCGCTATCATCGATAAGGAGGGTAAGAAGATTGGGTATGCACGTTCCGTTTGGGCGATGATTAGCATGAATACCGTAAGCCGGCAGATTTGCTGGCTCTTCATAGTGGCAGCATTGTAGATTATGTTTGCGATGAGCCTTGCCCGATAGAAAAACCTTCGCGGATAAAGGTGGCCTCAAAGGAACCGGTTGCTGCTTTGGTAGCCAAATACAGTGATATTGACAGTTAACGGGCATGTGAACAGCATCCGTTACATCGAGCATATCCTTGATTTGTTCCCGATAGAGATGTATAAGGAGAAGCGCATCCGTCGTTTTGAAATGGCATATGTAGCCGAAAGCTATTATGGGGATGAGTTGACTTTGTTCATGGATGATGCCGGTGAGGGCGTTTACGATGTGGAGGTGAAAAAGAATGGCAGCGAAGTGGTCTGTCGCTCTAAAGTGATATTTACAGAGAAATAAATAAATTTATCAACGTTGGCGTAAGCCACAAATAAAAATTAAAACAAAAAATGGCACAATTGAATTTTGGCGGTGTTATTGAGAATGTAATGACCCGCGAAGAATTTCCTTTGGAAAAAGCACGTGAGATTTTGAAAGATGAAACAATTGCAGTAATCGGTTATGGCGTACAAGGCCCGGGCCAGGCTTGCAACTTGCGTGATAACGGTTTCAATGTGATTGTAGGACAACGTCCGGGTAAGACATACGAAAAGGCTGTGGCTGACGGATGGGTACCGGGTGAGACTTTGTTCGGCATCGAAGAGGCTTGTCAGAAAGGTACTATCATCATGTGTCTGTTGTCTGACGCAGCTGTAATGTCTGTATGGCCGACTATCAAACCTTATTTGACTCCCGGAAAGGCTCTTTACTTCTCTCATGGTTTTGCTATTACCTGGAACGACCGTACCGGCGTGGTTCCTCCTAAAGATATTGATGTTATTATGGTTGCTCCCAAAGGTTCCGGTACTTCACTTCGTACCATGTTCCTCGAGGGTCGTGGCTTGAACTCATCATATGCCGTCTATCAGGATGCTACGGGTAAGGCTTTTGACAAGACGATTGCACTGGGTATCGGCATCGGTTCGGGATATTTGTTCGAGACAACTTTCATCCGCGAAGCCACTTCCGACTTGACCGGTGAACGCGGTTCATTGATGGGTGCTATCCAGGGATTGCTGTTGGCTCAGTATGAAGTATTGCGCGAAAACGGCCATACTCCTTCTGAAGCATTCAATGAAACAGTGGAAGAGTTGACTCAATCTTTGATGCCATTGTTTGCCAAGAACGGTATGGACTGGATGTATGCCAACTGTTCTACTACGGCACAGCGTGGTGCGCTGGATTGGATGACCCCGTTCCATGATGCCATCAAGCCGGTTGTACAGAAATTGTATGCAAGTGTGAAGTCGGGCAACGAAGCTCAGATTTCTATCGACAGTAACTCCAAACCCGATTATCGTGAGAAGCTGAATGCAGAATTGAAAGCCTTGCGTGAAAGCGAAATGTGGCAGACAGCTGTTACAGTTCGTAAACTTCGTCCGGAAAACAATTAATCAGCTTTATATAAATAGGTGAAATACCCTCTTCGGTGTTACCGGAGGGGGTATTTCTTTATTATTGATTCCCTATATTTTGAATAAACTCCAATAGCTTCCGGTAAAAACCGTGATGTTTCAGCGTCTCTGCCTCTCCCAATATCACCAGCTTCATACGTGCCCGGGTGATGGCTACATTCATTCTCCTTAAATCATTCAGGAATCCTATCTGTCCTTCTTCGTTGGCACGGACAAGGCTGATGAAGATAACATCGCGCTCTTGCCCTTGGAAGCCATCCACCGTATTTACAGTGAACAAGCTGCGATAAGGCTTGAGTGAAGCGTCTGCCTTTATCTTGCTGCGGAGATATTGCACTTGTGCCTTGTAAGGGGAGATGATGCCGATGTCTATTTTTTCTTCCAGAATGCGGTTGCCACCGATACGGTTGATGTAGATTTTCAGTTCTGATAGGAGCAGGTCCGCTTCCGCCTTATTAATGCGTCCGAAAGTCTCTCCCACAAATTCTTCTTTGAAATCCATTTCGGAGGTGTCAATCCAGTGGATGGGGGTATCCCAGTCCAGGATGCCCCGGTAACGCACTTCGGGAGCGGCTTCCAACTCGCCATTATAAAACCATTGGGAAGGAAATTTCATGATTTCCTCGTGCATGCGGTATTGTACTTTCAGCAAAGAGACAACGGCAGGTTTGTTGGACACCACTTTCTCCATCAATGTTCGTTCCAGACCTCCACGGGCAGCTTCGTAGCATTTTATAGTGGGCGGAAGTTGGCAGTGGTCACCCGCCAACACCACGCGGTCTGCTTTTCGGATAGCTATCCAGCAGGCAGCTTCTAAGGCCTGGGCTGCTTCATCAATGAAAAGGGTGCCGAAACGGCGTCCGTTCAGCAGCCGGTGATTGCTGCTTACTAGCGTGGAGGCTATGACATGTGCCCCATCAAAAAGCTCTGCATTGATTTGTATTTCCAATGCGGTGGCGCGGTCGCGCAGGCGGCTCATACGGCTGCGTACTCCTTCGCGTTCGTCATAGCTGCCACGGCGGGCACGGCTGCCCAGTTCACGGAGATTTTTCCGGATGCTCCACAGCTCCGGATAAAGCGGATGGTTCTCGAAACGACGCTCGTAGGTAAAGGAAAGCATCTTGTCGTTGACACGGGTCGGATTGCCGATACGCAGGACATTGACGCCACGGTCCACAAGTTTTTCCGAAATCCAGTCGACGGCAGTATTGCTTTGGGCACATACCAGTACCTGCGGTTCCCGATGCAGGGTTTCGTAGATGGCTTCCACTAAGGTGGTCGTTTTTCCGGTTCCTGGAGGACCATGTACAATGGCCACGTCGCGAGCACACAGCACTTTGTTTACAGCTGTTTCCTGCGTGGAGTTCAGCCAGGGAAACCGTACGGGATAGAGCTCTCGGAAACCGGCTTTCGAGGTTCCCAGCAATATGTCCCGCAATTCGGCCAGGCGGTTGCCTTTGGAGCGTAACGTATCTTCCAAGGCTTCGAACATGGTCCGATAGGATGTTTCGTCGAAATAAAGTTGCACGCCGAGGTTGTCCGTTTCCTGCACTTCCATCACGGCACCGGCTCCGGGCATTATCGCTACCATCCGTGTCTCGTCGGCATAGCTTACGGTAGCGGTGAAGTTCATATAGGTTATTTTTTCCATCGGCAGACTGGCGGAAAAAACATACGGGACGGCCGAACTCAAAATTATGTTCTATATCGGTATTTTCTGTGTGTGTAATTTCTATTACTAATTGATTCAGTGAATTATAGTAACTTCGTCCCGGAGTGGCAGGATACCAGCAAAGTCCCCCGTTTCACTTTCCGGGCAACCCCCATGTTTTCGGTTTGGCGTTTGAATTCCTCTTTTTCGTATTCGTATTCCATGCGCAGCAAAAGTTGCTGCTGTTGGAGGTGAATAATAGGACTATTTGAATCTTGTTCCTTCATGGTTGCAAAGGTAATCATTCTTCGCTTCCGACGGAAAAAATGCTTTATTTTGTTAAACTATTCAGCCTTTTTATTTGTTTATGATATTAATTTATAATCTTTACAATAATGAAAAACTAAAAAATAGTGGTTATGGTATATGATTTAACGATGCTCAAACGTTTATGCCGCTTATTCGGAGAAGATAGAAACGCGTACGGAACGTACTGCGGCGTCCGATGACTTTAGCAGAGAAAATTTTGTATGCTCATTTGTATGATGGGGATAAAGTGAAGAACTACAGACGGGGAGAAGACTATGTGAATTTCCGTCCCGACCGTGTGGCCATGCAGGATGCAACGGCTCAAATGGCCTTATTGCAATTTATGAATGCAGGCCGTGAGCAGGTTGCCGTGCCTTCCACTGTGCACTGTGACCATTTGATTCAAGCATATAAAGGTGCAAAAGAAGATATCGTGACTGCTACGAAGACCAACGAGGAGGTCTATAATTTTCTCCGTGATGTTTCCTCCCGCTATGGCATAGGTTTTTGGCAGCCGGGAGCAGGCATTATTCACCAGGTGGTATTGGAGAACTACGCATTTCCGGGTGGGATGATGGTAGGCACGGACTCTCATACGCCCAATGCCGGAGGTTTGGGCATGGTGGCCATTGGTGTGGGTGGTGCCGATGCGGTGGATGTGATGACCGGCATGGAATGGGAACTGAAAATGCCGCGTCTGATAGGCGTACACTTGAAGGGTAAATTGAGTGGCTGGGTAGCTCCCAAAGACGTTATTCTGAAGTTGGCGGGTATTCTTACTGTAAAAGGGGGAACCAATGCCATCATTGAATATTTTGGACCGGGAACCGCTTCGTTGTCTGCCACTGGAAAGGCTACCATCTGCAATATGGGGGCAGAGGTGGGGGCGACTACCTCCCTTTTCCCTTACGATGAGCGCATGGGTACCTACTTGAAAGCTACCGGACGTGAAGAAGTGGCAAAAATGGCTGTTTCCGTAGCTGCCGACCTTCGCGCCGACGACGAAGTGCTGGCAAATCCGGAAAAATATTACGACCGCATCATTGAAATAGACCTCTCGCTGTTGGAACCGTATATCAATGGGCCCTTTACGCCGGATGCAGCAACACCGATATCGAAATTTGCCGAGGTAGTGATAACCAATAACTATCCCCGCCGGATGGAAGTCGGTCTGATAGGGTCGTGCACCAATTCGTCCTATCAGGATTTGAGCCGTGCGGCCTCCCTTGCCCGGCAGGTAAAGGAAAAGAATTTGAAGGTTGCTTCCCCGCTGATTGTCAATCCCGGCTCGGAGCAGATACGTGCTACTGCTGAACGCGACGGCATGATTGCCGCTTTCGAAGATATTGGCGCAACGATAATGGCGAATGCTGCGGACCTTGTATTGGCCAGTGGAAGCGCCATACTGATGACCCCGAACGCAAAAATTCCATCGTCACCTCTTTTAACCGTAATTTTGCCAAACGTGCCGACGGCAATCCCAATACTTTTGCTTATGTGGCTTCTCCCGAAATTACCATGGCGCTGACCATTGCAGGCGACCTCTGTTTCGACCCCTTGCGGGATACGCTGGTCAATGCCAAAGGAGAGGTTGTGAAACTGTCCGAACCAGTCGGTGAGGAATTGCCGGCACACGGATTCATCGGAGGACAAAAAGGATATATTGCTCCAAACAAGGGACAGACGGAAATTACGGTCAATCCTCATTCACAGCGCTTGCAACTGCTGACTCCCTTCCCTGCCTGGGATGGCATGGACTTGCTGAATATGCCTTTATTGATTAAAGTGCAAGGGAAATGTACCACCGACCACATCTCTATGGCGGGGCCATGGCTCCGTTTCCGGGGACATTTGGAGAATATTTCGGACAATATGCTGATGGGGGCTGTCAATGCTTTCAATGGAGAGACGAACAAGGTTTGGAACCGCTCCACCAATACCTATGGAACAGTGTCAGGCACTGCGAAGCTGTATAAATCAGAAGGCATCCCTTCCATTGTCGTTGCCGAAGAGAATTATGGTGAAGGTTCCAGCCGTGAGCATGCTGCCATGGAACCACGCTTCCTGAATGTACGCGCCATTTTGGCGAAAAGCTTTGCCCGTATCCATGAGACGAATTTAAAGAAACAAGGCATGTTGCGCTGACCTTTACGGATAAGGCCGATTATGACAAGATTCGGGAACGCGACCTGATTTCTGTCATGGGGTTGAAAGATTTTGCTTCGGGACGTACGTTGAAGGTGGTTCTTCATCACGAGGACGGGAGTAAAGAAAGTTTTGAAGTACAACATACGTATAACGAACAGCAGATAGCCTGGTTCCGGGCCGGTTCTGCACTTAATGCAAGATAGAATATGGAAAAAATTACTGTACCTTTTATTACCGGCGATGGAGTGGGAGCAGAAGTGACCCCATCCATGCAGGCTGTCGTGAATGCCGCTGTCAAGAAATCCTATGGTGACCGGCGTGGCATTGAATGGAAAGAAGTGCTGGCAGGAGAACGTGCTTTCCACGAAACCGGCTCCTGGTTGCCGGACGAAACCATGGAAGCCTTCCGCACCTATAAGGTGGGCATCAAAGGTCCTTTGACAACTCCCGTCGGTGGAGGTATCCGTTCCTTGAACGTAGCCTTGCGTCAGACGCTCGATTTGTATGTCTGCCAACGTCCGGTACGTTGGTATAAGGGCATTGTTTCTCCACTCAAAGAGCCACAGAAGGTGGATATGTGCGTATTCCGTGAGAATACCGAGGATATTTATGCAGGCATCGAATGGGAAGCCGGAACTCCGGAGGCTGAAAAGTTCTATCGTTTTCTCCGTGATGACATGGGGGTGACAAAAGTCCGTTTTCCCGAAACCTCCTCGTTTGGCGTGAAGCCGTTTCAAGAGAAGGAACAGAGCGCTTGGTGCGTGCCGCCTGCCAATACGCCCTTGAGCATCATCTGCCTTCCGTGACGTTGGTACACAAAGGAAACATCATGAAATTTACGGAAGGCGGCTTCAAGAAGTGGGGGTACGAACTGGCAGAACGTGAGTTTGGTAAAGAACTTGCAGAAGGGCGTCTGGTCATCAAGGACTGCATTGCCGATGCATTCTTGCAGAACACGTTGCTTATCCCCGAAGAATATTCCGTGATTGCCACGTTGAATCTGAACGGCGATTATGTGTCCGACCAACTGGCTGCCATGGTAGGCGGCATCGGCATTGCACCGGGTGCGAATATCAACTATAAAACAGGGCATGCCATTTTTGAGGCTACTCACGGGACGGCTCCGAACATTGCCGGGAAAGACATTGTGAATCCCTGTTCCATCATCTTTCCGCTGTGATGATGCTTGAATATCTGGGTTGGAAGGAAGCAGCCTCTCTTATAGAGAACGCCTTGGAGGAAAGTTTCACAGAAGCCCGTGCTACTGCCGACTTGGCACGTTTTATGCCGGGTGGCGTCTCGCTGTCCACTTCGACTTTCACCCGGGAGATTGTAAGGAGAATAGAAAATGGGAATAACGAATAAAACGAAACGATTATGAAGAAGGAGTATCTGATTTACAAGCTTTCCGAAGATTGAAGGAAGCTACCCGGATTGAGAATGAACTGTTCAGGAAGTTTGATGTGAAGCGCGGTTTGCGTAATGAGGACGGCACGGGAGTCTTGGTGGGGTTGACCAAAATAGGCAATGTGGTCGGCTATGAACGCATCCCCGGTGGAGCTGAAGCCTATTCCCGGCAAATTGTTCTACCGCGGTTATGATGTGGATGACTTGGCACACGCCATCATCAAAGAGAAGCGTTTCGGTTTTGAGGAAATTGCCTACTTGTTGCTTTCCGGTCGCCTGCCCGACAAGGAAGAACTCTCTTCTTTCCGTGAACTCATCAACGACAACATGCCGCTGGAGCAGAAGACCAAGATGAATATCATTGAACTCGAAGGAAACAACATTATGAACATCCTGGCGCGCAGCGTGCTCGAGATGTATCGTTTTGACCCTGATGCAGATGACACTTCCCGCGATAATCTGATGCGGCAGAGCATTGAGCTTATTTCGAAATTCCCGACCATCATTGCGTATGCCTATAACATGCTTCGCCATGCCACCCATGGCCGTTCACTGCATATCCGCCATCCGCAGGAAAACCTTTCCATTGCCGAGAATTTCCTCTATATGCTGAAGAAGGACTACACGGAGCTGGATGCCCGCACGCTCGACCTGCTGCTGGTTCTTCAGGCCGAGCACGGTGGTGGTAACAACTCCACTTTTACCGTACGTGTCACTTCTTCTACCGGGACGGATACTTACTCTTCGATAGCGGCAGGTATCGGTTCCTTGAAAGGGCCGCTTCATGGAGGTGCCAATATCCAGGTTGCCGATATGTTCCACCATCTGCAGGAAAACATTCAGGACTGGACGAATGTGGATGAGATTGATACTTACTTCACCCGCATGCTCAACAAGGAAGCCTATAACAAGACCGGCTTGATATATGGTATCGGACATGCCGTCTATACCATTTCCGACCCGCGCGCCATTCTGCTGAAAGAGCTTGCCCGCGACCTTGCCCGCGAAAAAGGGAAAGAACGCGAGTTCGCTTTCCTTGAACTGCTCGAGGAGCGCGCCATTGATGTGTTTGGCCGTGTGAAGAATAATGGCAAGACGGTTTCGAGTAATGTGGATTTCTATTCGGGCTTTGTTTACGAGATGATTGGGCTGCCGCAGGAAATCTTCACGCCTTTGTTTGCCATGGCACGTATTGTCGGTTGGTGTGCACATCGCAATGAAGAATTGAATTTCGAAGGCAAGCGTATTATCCGTCCTGCCTATAAGAATGTTTTGGATGAGGTGGCTTATGTGCCCATTAAGAAACGGTAAGGATTAGACTTGTATCTTTTAAATCGTTCCATCACGGGGAATCGTTCCACCATGGTAGAACGATTTTTTCTTCCATGGTGGAATGAAATTTACTCCATGATGGAACGATTAGATTTTCGTATCTCTACTGCTTAATCTTCTCAGTAAAAAACACTGGTTTTTGCATGAAAAAACAATTATCCGGGGAAAACGATTTGTTTGTTGTGAGTTTTCTTTATCTTGCTTCGCATAAATAAAGAACTATGAATCAGGAAACTTTTCAGATATTTCTGTGGGTAATGAGTGCTGTGGCATTGGTTGTCTTTATTGCACTCTATTTTGTCAAAGCGGGTTATGGCATGTTCCGTACTGCCTCGTGGGGAATCTCCATCAATAATAAACTGGCGTGGGTGCTTATGGAAGCGCCGGTATTCATCCTCATGTTTGGGTTGTGGGGGAAGAGTGGAGCGGGATTTGCCGTGCCGGTATATTTCTTCTTCCTGCTGTTTCAGTTGCACTATCTTCAGCGGGCCTTTATTTTTCCGTTCCTGCTGAAAGGTAAAAGCCGGATGCCGGTAGCTATTATGGCGATGGGTATCGTCTTCAACCTTTTGAACGGGATGATGCAGGCGGGCGGTTTGTTCTATTTCGCTCCCGAAGGCTTGTATGCCGATGGCTGGGCCTATTTGCTGAAACCTCATGCCTTGTTGGGAATCATTCTGTTTTTTGCAGGTATGTTCGTCAATTTGCATTCCGACTATGTGATACGTCATCTGCGCAGGCCAGGTGATACGAAGCATTATCTTCCCGGAAAAGGGCTTTACCGATACGTCACTTCTGCCAATTACTTCGGTGAACTGGTGGAATGGACGGGGTTTGCCATACTCACAGCTTCTCCCGCCGCCTGGGTGTTCGTCTGGTGGACGTTTGCCAACCTTGTTCCCCGTGCCGATGCCATTCACCGCCGTTATCGGGAGGAGTTTGGTGATGAGGCGGTAGGAAAGCGCAAACGCATCATTCCATTTCTTTATTAATGGAAAATGGAGAGTTGAAAATGGAAAATGAATAATTCATAACTTATAACTTATAACTCATAACTCATAACGATGGAATCCAAGTTATTCACCCCCGTCACTTTCGGACCGTTGACTTTGCGTAACCGTACCATCCGTTCGGCTGCTTTCGAGAGCATGTGTCCCGGAAACGCTCCGTCGGACATGTTGCTCGACTATCATCGGTCGGTAGCGGCGGGAGGTATAGGTATGACTACTGTTGCTTATGCGGCAGTTACTCAGAGCGGCTTGTCTTTTGACCGCCAGTTGTGGATGCGTCCTGAGATTATCCCCGGACTCCGTAGGCTGACTGATGCCATACATGCGGAGGGGGCTGCGGCAGGCATCCAGTTGGGACACTGTGGCAATATGTCCCATAAGAGTATTTGCGGTTGTATGCCCGTCGGCGCATCTTCTGGTTTCAATCTTTACTCTCCTACCTTTGTGCGCGGACTGCGTGCCGATGAGCTGCCGGAGATGGCGCGTGCTTATGGGCGTTCGGTGAATCTGGCACGGGAGGCCGGATTTGATTCTGTAGAGATTCATGCAGGGCATGGCTATCTCATCAGCCAGTTCTTGTCCCCGTCCACCAACCATCGGAAAGACGAGTTCGGAGGCTCGTTGCAGAACCGTATGCGTTTTATGGATATGGTGATGGAAGAAGTGATGAAGGCTGCCGGCAGTGATATGGCTGTGCTGGTGAAGATGAACATGCGCGACGGTTTCCGTGGAGGGATGGAGCTGGACGAGACGATGCAGGTGCCCGGAGGCTGGAGCAGTCGGGAGCACATGCGCTGGTCTTGAGCGGTGGGTTTGTCAGTAAGGCGCCGATGTATGTCATGCGGGGCGAAATGCCTATCCGCAGCATGACGCATTACATGACCTGCTGGTGGTTGAAATACGGTGTACGCATGGTAGGCAAATGGATGATACCGAGCGTACCGTTTAAGGAAGCTTATTTCCTGGAAGATGCCTTGAAATTCCGTGCCGCCTTGAAGATACCGTTGGTTTATGTGGGTGGCCTGGTTTCCAGGGACAAGATAGATGAGGTGCTGGATGACGGCTTCGAGGCTGTGCAAATGGCGCGCGCTCTGCTCAATGAGCCGGGGTTCGTCAACCGCATGCGTGCCGAAGAGAATGCACGTTGCAACTGCCGGCATAGTAATTATTGCATTGCCCGGATGTATTCCATCGAGATGGCATGCCATCAGCATTTGAAGGAGGAACTTCCACCTTGTCTGAAAAAGGAGATAGAGAAAATCGAAGCGAAAGGCTGATTTTTAGTTTTTAATTTTCAATTTTTAATTATTAAAGTGAATTTAGCTGTTATAACTGGGGCAGACGGTGGCATGGGCATGGAAATTACCCGCGCAGTGGCAACTGCCGGCTATCAGGTCATCATGGCATGCCGTGACCCCCAAGCTGCCGAACCCAAGCGGCAACTGCTGATGCGTGAAACCGGTAATCCGCGTATTGAGACTGCTCCCATTGATTTGGCATCTCTGGCTTCAGTGGCCGCATTTGCAGAGCATCTGTTGAAGCGGGGAGAGCCGTTGGCGTTGTTGATGAACAATGCCGGAACCATGGAAACGGAACGCCGCATTACCGAGGACGGACTGGAACGGACGGTGAGTGTCAATTATGTAGGGCCTTACCTGCTGACTCGCAAGCTGCTGCCATTGATGGGAGAGGGGAGCCGTATTGTGAATATGGTATCTTGTACGTATGCCATCGGTCATCTTGACTTTCCGGATTTTTTCCTCCGGGGAAGAAGGGGGGACTTTTGGCGCATTCCTATATATAGCAACACGAAGCTGGCATTGACTCTGTTCACCATCGACTTGGCCAGTCGTGTCAAGCACAAAGGTATTGTTGTGAATGCGGCCGACCCGGGGATTGTGTCTACCAATATCATTACCATGCATATGTGGTTTGACCCGCTGACAGATATACTTTTCAGGCCTTTCATCCGTACTCCCCGTAAGGGAGCTGCAACAGCTGTCGGCTTATTGCTGGATGAGGATGCCGGTAAACGTACGGGGACATTGAATGCCAGTTGCCGTCCCAAGTCTCTTTCGGAGAAGTACACCCGGCATGTACAGATGGAAGAACTGTGGGAGAGGACGGAAAGTATAGTGAAAAAATGGTTGTAAAAAACAGAGAAGGCGCATATGTCGCCTTCTCTGTTTATGGGGTATCTGAACTGTCTGTCATTAGATAGACAGTTCTCTCAATACATTTACAAGGTCTTTCTTGATGGGTTTGTCATTCTTGATGGCCTTCGTGAAGGGAACGTATACCACTTCATCGTGGTCAATGCCTATCATGACATTGCGCTGTCCTTCCATGATTGCGTCGATGGCGGCTGCGCCCAGACGGCTGGCAAGGATACGGTCGTGTGCCGTAGGGCTACCACCGCGTTGCAAGTGACCGAGGATGGTTACGCGTACGTCATATTGGGGGTATTCGTTCTTTACACGCTCTGCATAGTGCATTGCACCGCCGGTCAGTTCACTCTCGGCTACCAGTACGATACTGCTGTTCTTGGATTTCCGGAAACCGTTCTTGATGAATTCTTCCAGTTGGTCCACTTCCGTACTGAATTCCGGGATAATGGCTGCTTCTGCTCCGGAGGCGATGGCGCCGTTCAGAGCGAGGAAACCGGCATCGCGTCCCATGACTTCTACGAAAAACAAGCGCTCATGGGAAGTGGCTGTATCACGGATTTTGTCCACAGCATCCAGGATCGTGTTCAGCGCGGTGTCGTAGCCGATAGTGGTATCTGTTCCATAAAGGTCATTGTCGATAGTTCCCGGCAGCCCGATACAAGGCACGTCAAACTCTTGTGCAAAGATACGAGCACCGGTCAGCGAACCGTCGCCTCCGATAATCACTAAGGCGTCAATGCCTTCTTTCTTCATGTTGTCGTAAGCAATCTGGCGGCCCTCGGGAGTCGTGAACTCTTTGCAGCGGGCTGTCTTCAGGATTGTACCACCCAGCTGGATGATGTTGCTGACATTTTGGCTTTTGAATTCTTTGATTTCGCCGGTTACCAGACCTTTGTAACCTCTATATATACCTTTAACTGAAAGTCCGTTGTAAATAGCCGAACGTGTCACGGCACGTATGGCTGCGTTCATTCCCGGAGCATCACCTCCTGATGTCAAGATACCAATGCACTTAACTGTTCCCATAACAATCTTTTTGTTTAGTATTAATAATCATGATGAAAAATAGATTTGGACTATTTTTTCATGCCGCAAAGATAGCAAAAAGCTGAGGCGGTGACTAATAAATTACGTTAATTTGCTGTTCCAAAAGGATGACAAACTGTTATTTAAGTTTTGACTTTATGGCTTCTGAAATTTCTTCCATCAGCCATTTGGGGGTGGAAGTGGCTCCGCAGACACCGATGGAATTGGCACCGGCTAACAGAGAACTATCTATTTCTTCGGCACTGTCTATCAAATGTGAATTGGCATTGACTTTTTTACACTCACTGAACAGCATCTTGCCGTTAGAGCTTTTTTTGCCGCTGACAAAGAATATTAAATCATGGGAAGCTGCAAATTTCCGGATATTAGGTATCCGGTTTGCTACTTGTCGGCAGATAGTGTCATAGGACTCGAAAGTGACTTTCGGTGAGATATGTCCCTCTATGTATTTCACAATGTTTTGAAATCCGTCCAGAGACTTTGTGGTCTGGGAGTAGAGACGGATGTCTTTGCTGAAATCCAGTTTCCTTGCCTCTTCCTGCTTTTCGATGACGATGGCCTTTCCGGTGGTTTGTCCTACCAGACCCAGTACTTCGGCGTGTCCATTTTTGCCATAGATGACAATTTGCTTGTCGCGGTTGTCTTCCTGGACGTACTCTTGCTTAATCTTCTTTTGCAGGCGGAGTACGACCGGGCAGGTTGCGTCAATGATTTCTATATTGTTGCGGCGGGCAATGTCATAAGTTTCAGGGGGCTCTCCATGGGCGCGCAACAGCACCTTGGCGTTGTGGAGGCGGTTGAATTCCTCATGGTTGATGGTAATCAGCCCCATTGCCTTCAGGCGTTCCACTTCACGGCTGTTGTGCACGATGTCTCCCAGACAATAGAGGGTCCCTCCTTTCGCCAGTTCCTCTTCTGCCTTGTTTATTGCAGTGACAACTCCGAAACAGAAGCCGGAGCCTTCGTCTATTTCTACTTTTGCCATATCCGGTTCAGTCTTCTCCTTTATAACCCGTTCGAATTGTTCCGCCAGCCATTCCTTTTGTTGGGAAATGCTCAGGTGGCTGTTGTCCAACAATAAAGCGTCAGAAGCTTTGCGCAGCGGACTTACATCCCGGTTTTGGTCAATATAGTCCCGTTGTTTCACATTTTCCAGAATTTCGTCAAAGCTGGCTTCTTCCCCTTTGGCCTTTAGTTCGTCATAGCGGCGTTGTGCCCGTATCTCGGGGGTGGCGGTTACAAAAATTTTCAGCTCGGCATCCGGAAAAACGGTAGTGCCGATGTCGCGCCCGTCCATAACGATACCCTTGGCCTTGCCCATCTCTTGTTGCTGTGCCACCATAGCTTCGCGTACGAAATCCAATGTTGCAATGGGACTGACACGTGAAGACACTTCCATGGTACGGATTTTGTTTTCTACATTTACTCCGTTCAGGTAGGTATCCGGCGTCCGGTTTCGGGGTTCAGGCGGAAAGAAATATGTATATCCTTTATTAGACTTTTCAGTTTTTCGGCATCTATGCGGTCACCCTGGAAAATACCATTCTCTATACTATATAATGTTACTGCCCGATACATGGCACCGCTATCTATATATATGTAACCGATTTCGCGGGCAAGGTCTTTGGCCATAGTGCTTTTTCCGCAAGAGGAAAAGCCGTCGATTGCTATTGTTATCTTTTTCATGACTTTTATGCTATAGTTATACAGGTATAACACCTGCAAAATAG
>ENA-OQAA01001036-OQAA01001036.1-human-gut-metagenome-genome-assembly--contig:-NODE-1036-length-15888-cov-1.262927_pt1 | contig 15888 bp, 24 predicted proteins | sample MGYA00242489_ERZ504515 | MGnify/ENA primary metagenome ERZ504515 (study PRJEB26092, sample SAMD00036237) | human gut metagenome | host: Homo sapiens | study: EMG produced TPA metagenomics assembly of...
GTATAACACAAGCAAAAACTCCCCTCAGGCGTATGCCTTACGGCAATTGCGCCTAAGGTGCCTAAGAGGAGTATTCTTATTTTCCGAAAGCAACGTCGGCTTAAGCTCAGCGCTTTCAGGATAACCTTATTGGTGATGTTTTACCGCCGCACCCACAAACTCTCTGAATAACGGATGCGGATTTGTCGGACGGGATTTAAATTCAGGATGGAATTGCGCACCGAGGAACCACGGATGCTCACTCTCAGGCAATTCAACAATCTCTACCAGACGGCCATTAGGCAGTGTGCCGCCAAGAACTAATCCCTTGCCCACAATTTTCTCACGGAAAGCATTGTTGAACTCATAACGATGACGATGACGTTCGTAAATCAGCTCTGCATTGTAAGCCTTGCTTGTCAGCGTATCGGGATAAACCTTACACGGATACAGTCCCAGACGCATCGTACCGCCCAAATCCTCAACATCAATCTGTTCCGGCATCAGGTCGATAACAGGATGTGTGCTGTTCGGATTGAACTCCGAGCTGTTGGCATCAGCCATACCGCAGACGTGACGGGCAAATTCAATTACTGCGCACTGCATGCCCAGGCAGATACCGAAGAACGGAATCTTGTGCTCACGTGCATATTGAATAGCCTTAATCTTGCCTTCAATACCGCGGTTACCGAACCTCCCGGCACCAGAATGCCGTCAACACCGGCCATAACCTTAGCCATATCAGTATCATCTGCTTCGATTTCTTCGGCATTTACCCAATGGATATCCAGCTCTGCTTCATTGGCAACTGCCGCATGACGCAAGGATTCCGTAATAGAAATATAAGCATCCTGCAAAGCAACATATTTGCCGACTACAGCAATAGTTACCTTCTTATCATATTTTTTCAGGATGCGGGCCACCATATCATGCCAGCCCTGCATATCCTTCGGCTTATCTTCCATCTCCAGCTTGCGCAGAACAATGGTATCAAGTCCCTGCTCCTCCATGAGCATCGGTACCTCATAAATGCTTCTTGCGGTAAGGTTTTGGATAACTGCTTCCGGATCAACGTCGCAGAACATAGCCATTTTTTCGCGCATTTCCTTGGAAATAGGCTTTTCGCTGCGGCAAACGATAATATCAGGAGAAATACCGATGCTGCGCAGCTCTTTTACGCTATGCTGAGTCGGTTTGGTTTTCAGCTCACCGGCTGCGGAAATATACGGTACCAGTGTAACGTGAATATAAAGCACATCGTTTTTGCCGACATCCTTTTTTACCTGACGGATGGCTTCCAAAAACGGCAGGCTTTCAATATCACCTACAGTGCCGCCGATTTCTGTAATAACAAAATCGGCATTATCCTGTTGGCCTACGCGGAAAACGCGCTCTTTGATTTCATTTGTGATATGAGGAATAACCTGTACGGTACCGCCAAGATAATCGCCACGGCGTTCTTTATTAATTACACTCTGGTAAATCTTACCTGTAGTCGTATTGGAGTTTTTTGACAGGTTGATATCAATAAAGCGTTCGTAATGTCCCAAATCAAGGTCAGTTTCCGCACCATCGTCCGTTACAAAAACCTCGCCATGCTGATACGGGCTCATTGTGCCCGGGTCAATATTGATATACGGGTCGAACTTCTGGATAGTAACCCTGTAGCCGCGGCTTTTCAGCAAACGGCCTAAAGACGCAGCAGTGATGCCCTTGCCCAAAGAAGACACAACGCCGCCTGTCACAAAAATGTACTTGGTATTAGTAGTCATGATTTTTAACCCCCTCAGATTTCATAAAATGCTACAATACAATAAAAATATTAAATTGTATCTAAACTCACTGCAGGCGGCAAAGCCAAGGACTCTGCCACCTGCAAAAGAATTTCTTAAATTACATTCTTTCCGGAGCAGAAACGCCCAGAATACCCAAAGCATGACGAATGGTGTGACCAACTGCCTTAACCAAAGCAATGCGGGCTTGCTGTAAGTCTGTATCTACGCCCAGAATACGGCATTGGTTATAGAAGGAGTGTAACAGAGTTGCCAGCTCATAGGTATAGGTTGCCACATGATGTACAGCGCGTTCGCGAGCTGCACGGGCAAGCAGTTCTGGATATTCGCCAAGCTTTTTAACCAGCGCCAGCTCTTCGGGAGCCTGCAGAGTATCCAGCTTCAGCTCGTCTAAAGCTACAGCCTCAATGCCTGCTTCGGCAAGCTGACGGGCAATGCTGCAGATACGCGCATGCGCATATTGGATATAATAAACCGGGTTCTCATTGGATTTTTCAGTAGCCAGAGTCATATCAAAATCCAGCTGGCTGTCTAAGGAGCGCATGCAGAAGAAGTAACGCGCCGCATCAACGCCAACCTCATCCATCAGCTCGCGCAGAGTGATGGTTTCGCCGGTACGCTTAGACAGCTTAACAATATCGCCGTTGCGATACAGACGTACCATTTGCAGCAGCAGCACCTCCAGCTTATCAGCATCAAAGCCCAAAGCATTTACAGCAGCCTTCACGCGGGCAATATAACCGTGGTGGTCAGCGCCCCACAGGTTGATGATGCGGTCGAAGCCACGCTCGAATTTGTTGCGGTGATATGCAATATCGGCAGCAAAGTAGGTGGAAACGCCGTTGTCACGGATAACAACGCGGTCCTTGTCATCGCCGTAAGCGGTGGAATTAAACCATTTTGCGCCGTCCTTTTCATAAACACAGCCTTTTTCCTCAAGGAATTTGCAAGCCTCACGGATTTTATCGGCATCATGCAGGGATTGCTCGCTGAACCATACATCGAAGGTTACGCCGAATGCTTCCAGATCCTCTTTCAGGCCTGCCAGCTTTTCTTTATAAGCAATTTCCAGGAATTTAGCCAGACGCTCTTTTTCCTCTAAAGCAACGAATTCCTTGCCGTAGATGCGGATAATACGCTGAGCGGTTTCAATGATATCATAACCGTGGTAGCCGTTTTCCGGGAAAGGAATGCCGGTCGGCATTTCATCCAGCTGCTTAACGGTCAGGTCAGCAGGAACGCCGCCCATTTCCTCCAGCTTCAGCAGCTGCAGGTAACGTGCATTGACGGAGCTTGCCAGATTGTTCATCTGGTTGCCGGCATCATTGATATAATATTCGCTTTCAACATCATAGCCTGCAGCACGCAGCAGGTTAACCATAGCACTGCCTACAGCAGCACCGCGGGCATGGCCTACATGCAGCGGGCCGGTGGGGTTAGCACTTACATATTCAACCTGCACGCGGCCTAAGCCGTTAGCAGGCAGATTGCCGTAGTTTCACCGGCAGCCAGAATACCTGCCAGCAAATCAGCGGTCCAGTTTTGTTTCAGATAGAAATTGATGAAGCCGGGGCCGGCAATTTCCATTTTATCTACGGAAGCACAGTCCAGATTATCAACAACAGCCTGTGCAATCTGACGCGGTGCACAATGCAGGCTGCGGGCAGACTGCATAGCAAAGTTGGTTGCAAAATCGCCGAATTCCTTTTGCGGCGGAACCTCCAGCATAACCTCGGGCAAAGTACCCGGTTTCAAAGTACCGTTATCGATAGCTTTTTGCGCTGCATCTTTAATGGCAGCGGCTAATAAATCCTTTATATCCAAAGCAAAATCTCTCCTTCTCTTTATTTATTGCTTATTTGTTTCGTAAATAGGGTCATTAGTCAGTTCAACGCCCAGCTTTTTGAATACCTTAAAATCGCCCTCTGTCAGCATAACGGTAGAGTGAGCCTGACAGCCCTTCAGCTCCGGCAGCTTTTCCAGCGCCAGCTTAGCCAGACTGTCCGTTGCGGCACACATGGAAAGCGCTATCAGCACCTCATCCATATGCAGACGCGGATTACTGCTGCCAAGGTAGCGTGTTTTCAAATTCTGAATCGGGTTAATGTAGGTCGGCGAAATCAGGTGCATTTCATCCGCAATACCGCCCAGTTCCTTAATAGCGTTCAACAGCACGGCACTGGCAGGTCCCAGCAAATCCGTAGTTTTGCCGGTAACAATTCTGCCATCGGCAAGCTCCAGCGCAATAACAGCGCACTTGCGCTCTTCCGCAACCTGCTTGGCTACGGTAACAACGCGGCGGTCATTTACGCTTACCTTAGCCTGCTTCATCAGCAGCTCCAGCGTATAAACCTCCTGCTTGCTGGCCTCATCCAGTGCCAGACGGTTCAGGGACTGATAATAGCGGCGGATAATTTCCTGACGCGATGCCTCGCAGCAGACCTCATCATCACAGATGCAGTTGCCTGCCATATTAACGCCCATATCGGTAGGCGATTTATACGGGCAATAGCCGTAAATACCTTCAAAGATTGCTGCCAGTACAGGATAAATCTCAACATCACGATTGTAATTTACCGTAGTTACGCCATAGGCCTCCAAATGGAAGGGGTCAATCATATTAACGTCCTGCAAATCAGCCGTAGCAGCCTCGTAAGCCATATTTACAGGATGCTTCAAAGGCAGATTCCAGATGGGGAAGGTTTCGAATTTAGCATAACCGGCCTTAATGCCGCGCTTATTTCATGATACAGCTGCGACAGGCAGGTAGCCATCTTGCCGCTGCCGGGACCGGGAGCAGTAACAACTACCAGCGGACGTGTAGTTTCTACATAGTCGTTCTGGCCATAGCCCGCATCACTGACAATATGCTCCACATTATGCGGATAGCCTTCAATCGGATAATGGTAATAAACCTTGATATCCAAAGCCTCCAGCTTATTCTTGAAGCTTTCGATGGATTTCTGGCCCTTATATTGCGTAATAACAACGCTGCTGACATAAAGTCCCTTGGAACGGTAAACCTTTACCAGACGCAGTACATCCAGATCGTAGGTCAGGCCTAAATCGTGGCGCACCTTATTATTTTCAATATCATCGGCATTGATGGAAATAATCATCTCTGCCTGTCCGCCAGCTGCAGAAGCATCTGCACTTACTGTCCGGAGCAAAGCCCGGCAGTACGCGGGAAGCATGGTAATCATCGAACAGCTTGCCGCCGAATTCCAGATAAAGCTTATCGCCGAATTTACTGATGCGCTCTCTGATATGCTCAGATTGCATGGTCAAATATTTTTGATTATCAAAGCCTATTTTCATATTAAATTTCCTCAACCTCAATTAAAATCTTCATCTCGCCGTAAGGCTTATCATCATGATACAAGGTATATTCATTTCCAGCTGCCACATGCCGTTACGGAAATGGGTATATACATAACTGGTTTCCGTCGTCAGAGGAATTTTCATATAAGGTGTCTGATAAAGGCTTTTATCTACATATCCACGGCGGAATTCCTGTCTGTGATCTACGCTGCCGCTACGCATGACTATAACGTGCTCATCGTCCCATTTCAGCGTTGTCTTGGTATTATCCAGACCGGACTGTTCATCCTCCTTATAGATTACGTAGTATTTGCCGCCTTTTTTCCGTCATCATACCCGTATACTTTTGTTCAGAAGCCTGAGCCTCACTACCCTCATCCTTCGTTGTACTCAAAATACGAATTTTTACCGGCTGCATAGTACTTGCCTCCATAAACAAGATAGAGCCTGCACCGTTTCGCCACACCATTATGATCGAAAGGTCGCAAGCCCTACAAGATTTTTGTCAATCTAATGCCATTAAACTTTTCTGCACTAAAAAGACCTCTTATATTCTTCAATATTATATAACAGCTATAAAGTACAGTCAAGAAATTGCATAAGCAAGTGCAGGATTTACCATAACAGCAAGCTAAAAAAATCAACCAAAAACGACAGAGTATACTGCCATAGTATAGCTCTGTCGTCAGCTTTTTAATATAAAATTTATTTTTTAGCTTCTTCCTTAGCTGCTTCTTTCTGCTGCGGCAGCATTACACTGAAATCATTCAGCAAAGGCTTCTCGCCGTTCAGCTTGAAAGATATACGAAGCGGGCAGCAGGTTTTTTCTCTGCAACAACCTGATACAGCAGCACGTCTGCGCCATTATGCTTTTCAACAACAATCAGTTGATTGGTGGTCAGCTTACCGAAATCCTTAGCAAGCTGTGCGTGCATATTAGTGTATGCCTTTTCATCCCAGTTCTTTTGCATATCCTCGGTCATCATGGAGGTAACTGCCTTATAGTTGCCACCGTTGATAAATTTGTCAACAATAGCTTCCTCTGCATCCAAAACCTTGCCGTTGGATGCGCTGCAAACTGCGCTGACAGCCAGCATTATAATCATTGTAACCAGCATTAATATTTTTTTCACGGAAATTCTCCTCCCTATATGCTTAATATGTGTTTAATTATAGTCTTTCGTGCCAACAAGTGCAAGCGTTACCATAAAAACTTTACAAATCTTTTCCGCTAACGATAAAATTAAGCACAGCATTAAAGATTTTTGTTTTTCCATTCCGTCAGCTGGCTGCTGAAGGCTTCCCACTGCTGCGGCAATGCTTCCAGCGCCGCATCGGCTTGGCCTGCTCCCAGCCGCTGAACAAGGCTGCTTCATAGCGCAGCTCTTTGATTTTGGGATGTGCCGCCACCAGCTTCTCTACCATCATGGTGTTGATATAATCATCGTGCAGCAGCCCCAGCATATCCTGCAGATACTTCAGGCTACGCAAAAGGCGTGCTTCCGGAGCCAGCTCCGGCACGCTCTGCAGTGCATAACGGAAGCGCTTGAGCTTGATGCGGATGCGGTGCAGCTGCTCCATATTATGCAAATCGGGATATTTTTCCGGCAGCTCCATCAGCTTGTCATACCAGTTACCGAAACGACGCGACAAAACTCTGCCAATGTCAGCTCCCTTTCAGGCGCAGGCACGCTGTACAGCCACAAAAGCAAACGGGCCAGCTCCAGCGTCAAGCGGTTCAGCCTCAGTCCGCGCAGCGCCTTAGCTGCAGCCGTACCGCGCAGCTGCGTCAGCAAAGCCGTAAGCTGCGGCAGCGAAGCTTCCGCCTGCTCCCGGCTGCGCTGCAGACGCGAGCAAATTTGCAGCGCCACATCGTACTCCCGCACATCACCCAAACGATTGGTGCTCGCCTTCAGCACTCCCTGCCAATGCACCGCCTCCTGCTCAGGCAGCAGCGGCTTGCATAGAGTCAGCAGCGAGCGCAGACGTCTGAGCTTTACACGCAGCTGACGCAGCAGACTGCGTTCCGGGCCACGGCTCAAAACCTCCTGCCACAGCTTGCTTACATAATAAACCTGCCAGGGAAGATGACAATACAGCAGGCTCATAGCGCTGTCGGCATCGTAGGCCGCCAGCTGCTTTTGGTCAAAACAGCCGCGCAACTGGTCCAGTCGCTGCGAAAAATCCGGCTCCTCCAGCACAAATTTTGTTTTGGAGGCCAGCAGCTTCTGCAGCAGGCTGTCGACAGCCTCTGCAGCTTCCGCATTGTGATATTCGAATTCGATAATGATATCCGCTATCGCCAGCAGCTTATCGCTCACAAGCAAAGTGCCCCAGGCACAATACAAGCGCACACCGTCAATATTTTCCGGCGTAAAACGTGTCAGGCGATATTTGTACATATCATTATCGTTAAAATATTTTTCTTTGATTTTTACCTTTACGGTACTGCCAGGCAACAGCCTTTTCGCAAGATTAAGCAGCTGCGCCTGGTTTTTTACTTCCAGTCCATGCAGACACAGCTTGTGTTTCATGTCATCTACCTCCCGGACTTTGACGCTTATTTGTTCTTCGGCACAATTTCCAGCCAATAATTATCGGGGTCGGTAATAAAGTAAATTCCCATAGCAGGATTTTCGTAGCAGATGCAGCCCATTTCCTTATGCTTAGCATGCGCTGCTTCGTAATCATCTACCAAAAATGCCAGATGGAATTCATTTTCGCCTAGATTATAAGCTTCCTTGCGGTCACGCAGCCAGGTAAGCTCCAACAGATGCGGAGTTTTGCCGTCCGTCAGATATACCAGAATAAAGCTGCCGTCCTCGGCCACCTTACGGTGATCATCCTTCAGGCCCAAGGCCTCCTCGTAAAACTTTCAGGCTTTTTTCCAAATCCAATACGTTTAAAGTTGTTATGTGCGAAAGTAAATTCCATATTGTACACCTCTCATTAAATTATATTACATATTTAAAAAAATACTACCTGCTTCAAGAGCAGAGCAGCTAAAGCAATACCTGCTGCCAGCTTGCCGAGCATTGCAAAAAGCGCATCTTCGCTGCCGTCCACGCCAACTGCATAGCAGCCGCCGAAACACCCGTATGCGCCAGCTCATAGGCAAACGCAGCCGCAAAGGCACCGGCCATACCGCCGAGCAATGAGCCTAATATCGGAAAAATCAATGTACCGAGCAGAGTGCCGGCAAAGCTTCCCAAGGCAATGAAAATAACAGCGAACCAAGAAACTTACTGCGTTTGATGCCGAAAAGGCCGACGCAGAACTCCCAAAATTCACCCAAAGCATAAATGAGTACCATAGCAGACAGCAATCTGCCGATTAAAATAAAGTACCTCATCAAAAAAAGCAAACATCAACGATGTCCAGTAAAAGCAAAGTATTCCCCGGAAGGTCGAATATTGTCAGTATCGGTCCCGATATAGCTATGAAGATTGCAAATATACGCTCAACCAGCAGTTCCATAACATGCCTCCGTCTATTTATATTGTATTAATTATACCACATCCATAAACATACAAGTTTACTAAAGTGTCACGAGAATTAGAAATAAATGTAAAATCGTTGTGCGGTATTGCAGAAAATGCTAAAATTAGTTAAGCTAAAAATTTCTTAACCAAGGAGGTTCCCTCGTGAACGATATATTGCTTACTCTTAAACCATGGTACCCTTCCATAAGTGCCTTTCTTTTCTTTACCGTTGTCCGCTACATTTATAAAAACTTTTTCATCCGCCTTTTACGCCGTCTGAATAACAAGGTATCCTTCGGCTACGGCGAGTATTTTCTTAACGCCTTTGAGACACCTATCAACATTGCATCTTACTTTATTATCGCGTTCTATGCGGCAATCAACCTGTCGCCGTTGGCATCAGTACACGATTTCAGCTTTACCGACCGCATTCTGCGAACGATCATTGTCACCAACTTTTTCTGGGGCCTGTATAACCTGATTGATACAACGCACGGCGTTTTCTTCGATTTGCTGGAAAGATTCGGTATCCAGACCGATGAAGCCATCGCTAACATTCTAGCGACTGTTTTCCGTATAATTATCATCATGCTGGGCTTTGTAACCGTAGCCCGCGAATGGAATTATGACATCAGCGCCTTCATCGCCTCCCTAAGTATCGGCTCTTTGGCTGTTGCATTTGCAGCCAAGGATGCGTTGGCCACGTTTTCGGCAGTATGATAATCCTGCTCGATAAGCCCTTTAAAATCGGCGACTGGATTAAAGCCAACGGCATCGAAGGTATCGTAGAAAGCGTTTCCTTCCGCAGCACCTGTATCCGCACCTTTCCGCAGGAGCTTGTTTATATTCCGAACTCCCTCCTCAGCAACACGCCGATTACCAACTATACGCTGCGCGAACGTCGCCGCATCGACTTTACGCTTGGCCTGACCTACGGTACAACGGCTGCCCAAATCGAGGAATTTATCTTCAAGCTGAAAAATTATCTGGAGGATCTCACGCTTATTGATGAAAATGATGTACGCGTTCATTTTGTCACCTATAACAGCAGCAGCCTTGATATACGTGTTGTCTGCTACGCCAAAACAGGTAAGCACCTCGAATACCTCAACATTATGCAGGAAATCAACCTGCATACATTGGAGCTGCTTGAAGAGGTGGGCGTAAGCTGTGCCTTCCCCAGCACCAGTCTTTATTTTGAAACTCCGCTGCAGGAAAATGTTACCGAACAGCCTGCCAAAGCACAATCCGAAGCTGATAAACCAAAAGATAACAGCACCTCTGCCAACTGCTAATTCACTATTATTTTGCAGAAAAATTTTGCAAACTGAGTTATAATAAAATAAAAGAATAATTTCCGATTTATTCTTCAGTTTATATTTACAGGTAGCTGACCTATGACTAACAACATTAAGCAAGCTATTATTATCGGCGGCGGTCCCGCCGGAGTAAGTGCTGCTCTTTATCTGGCGCGCGCCGGTCAAAAGGTATGCATCATTGAAAACGGCCCCGGCGCACTGGCCAAGGCACATAAAATCGACAACTATTACGGCATTGCCGCTTCCGGCGCCAAGCTTTATGCAGCAGGACTGGAGCAGGCACGTTCTCTGGGCGTAGAAATTTTGCAGGATGAGGTTCTCGGCGTTGAATACACCGACTGCTTCACGCTCAGTATAAAAAACACAGCCGTGCAGCTGCAGACAGAAGCTCTTATTTTAGCTACCGGCAGCAAGAATATTACGCTCAATCTTCCCGGACTTATCGAGCTGGAGGGCAAGGGCATAAGCTATTGCGCCGTCTGCGACGGCTTCTTCTTCCGCAAAAAGCGGGTGGCGGTTTTAGGCAACGGTGCCTACGCTCTGCATGAGGCAGCTTATCTTAAACAGCTGGCAGGCAGCGTCACCATCCTGACCAACGGGCAAAGCGGCGACGCAGCCAAGGCTGCAGGCTTTGAGGTAAACACCTCTGTGCTGCAGGCAGTAGAAGGCAACGGCAAGCTCAGCAGCATCCGCTTTACCGACGGCAGCACGCTTGCCGTCGACGGCTTGTTCATCGCTCTTGGCACAGCAGACAGCACCGATATGGCGCGCAAGCTCGGCGCAGAGCTGAACGGACGCTTCATCGTATCGACGGCGACGGAGCGACTAACATCCCCGGACTTTTCGCTGCCGGCGACTGCACGGGAGGCTTGATGCAGGTGGCTAAGGCAGTACACGAGGCGCACGCGCAGGCCTGACAGTGTTAAAGTTTTTGCGCCAACATAAGACAGAAGAAAAATAACTAAAATTTTTACCAAAACACTTAAGGAGTGATAATTATGGCATTAGAAATTACTACAGCAAACTTTGAGCAGGAGGTTACCAATTCTACCCAAACAGTTCTCGTTGATTTTTGGGCATCCTGGTGCGGCCCCTGCCGTATGCAAGCTCCGATTCTGGAAGCATTTGCTCAGGAGCACAGCGATATCAAGATTACCAAATGCAACGTTGATGATAATCCGGAGCTGGCAGAAAAATTTGCTATTATGAGCATCCCCAGCCTGCTGGTTTTCAAAAGCGGCAAGCTGGTAAAATCCGCAGTCGGCCTGCACGATAAGGAAGCGTTGGCAGCACTGGTAAAATAAGCCGCTGCTTAATTTCTTGACGAAAAAATCCCGGTTATGGTTTTTGAAGGAACCATGCCGGGATTTTCTTTGTTTTGAAGCATAAAAAGAACTCCCTACGAAGCACTGCATGAGCAGAGCACGTAGAGAGTTCTTTATTTTTTCTTTTTGCCGTGCCGCTTACGCAGCACGGCTTATTTTTTATTAAGCAAGAATTTTATTCCTTGCCTGCCAGCTTTTTGTAGCCGTCCAGACGAGTCATAGCGTCTTTCTCGGTCTTTTCGAACAATGCTTCCGCAGTATCCGGGAACATCTTCTGCAGAGAGCTGAAACGAACTTCGCCCATAAGGAAGTCACGGAAGTTTGCGGTAGGCTCTTTGCTGTCCAGAATGAACGGATTCTTGCCTTGCTCCTTCAGTTCCGGATTGAAGCGGTAGGTTGCCCAGTAACCGCAGTCAACAGCACGTTTTTCTTCGAGCTGGCTGCAGCCCATGCCAACCTTCAGGCCATGGTTGATGCAAGGTGCGTAAGCAATAATCAGGGACGGGCCGTCATAAGCCTCTGCTTCGGCAATAGCCTTCAGAGTCTGGTTCTTGTCGGCGCCCATAGCAACCTGTGCAACATATACATAGCCATAGCTCATAGCCATCATGCCAAGGTCTTTCTTCTTGGTCTTTTTGCCGCTGGCAGCAAATTTAGCGATTGCCGCAGTCGGAGTAGATTTGGAGGATTGACCGCCGGTGTTGGAATATACCTCGGTATCGAATACCATAACATTGACATTCTCGCCGGATGCCAGTACATGGTCCAGACCGCCGTAGCCGATATCATAAGCCCAGCCGTCACCGCCGAAGATCCAGTGGCTGCGTTTAACAAAGAATTGCTTCTCATCATACAGAGCAGCGCATTTATCGCAGTTGTCTTTGTATTTTTCCAGTACAGCAGTCAGCGCTTCGGCACGCTCACGGGTGCCTTCGCTGTCGTCGACATGCTCCAGCCAATCGGTCAGCGCAGCCTTGAGATCCTCAGGCAGCTCGCCTTCCAGCATAGCTTTTACCATGTCTTCTACACGCTCACGGGATTGTTTAACGCCCAGGAACATACCTAAGCCATATTCAGCGTTATCCTCGAACAGGGAGTTTGCCCAGCTCGGACCATGACCTTTGCAGTTTTTGGTGTACGGCATGGACGGAGCGGATGCACCCCAGATAGAGGTACAGCCGGTTGCATTGGCAATCATCATACGGTCGCCAACCAGCTGGGTTACGAGCTTAGCATACGGAGTTTCGCCGCAGCTGCGCACGCACCGCTGAACTCAAGCAGCGGCTGCTCGAACTGAATACCCTTCATGGTCTTCTTGTTGAGCGGATTTGCCTTTGGAGCAACCTCCTTCTGGCTGTATTCCCATGCAGCAGCTTTATCAAGCTGAGTATCGAGCGGCTTCATAACGAGAGCTTTGGCTTTCGGAGCCGGGCATACCTGAGCGCAGTTGCCGCAGCCGGTGCAATCCAGCGGGGAGATGCTCATGCTGAACATCAGCCTTTAGCGCCGATAGCCGGCTTGCTCGGCAGAGTTGCCGGAGCTTGGCAGCTTCTTCCTCGGTCATGAGAACCGGACGGATAGCAGCATGCGGCAAACGAAGGCGCACTGGTTACATTGGATACAGGTGTCCATCTGCCATTCCGGTACGTCAATAGCGATGCCGCGTTTTTCGTAAGCAGCAGTACCGCTCGGGAAGGTGCCGTCTGCATAATCAGCAAAAGCACTTACCGGCAGCTTATCGCCTTCCAGCTTGTTCATCGGAACGAGCAGCTTGTCAATGAACTCGTTGCCGGTTGCAGCTTGGGCAGCAGTATCGCCGGCCTCAGCCCAGCTTGCGGGAACGTCAACGGCAACAATAGCATCAATGCCTTTGTCGATACGCAGCATTGTTCATGTCGACAATGTTCTGGCCTTTCTTGCCGTAGGAATGCTCAACAGCATCCTTCAGGTATTTAACAGCGTCAGCCAGAGGAATAATATCAGCCAGCTTGAAGAAAGCGGACTGCATAATCATGTTGATGCGGCCGCCCAGACCGATTTCCTGAGCAATCTTAACAGCATCAATGATGTAGAATTTGATATCGTTCTTCGCGATGTAGCGTTTGAGCTGACCGGGCAGCTGTGCGTCGAGCTCCTCAGCGCTCCAGTTGCAGTTCAGCAGGAAGGTGCCGCCTTTTTTCAGGCCTGCGGTTACATCATATTTATGAACATAGGACTGATTGTGTACTGCAACAAAATCGGCAGCATCAATCAGGTACGGTGCCATAATCGGGGTATGACCGAAGCGCAGATGGGAAACGGTTACGCCGCCGGATTTTTTACTGTCGTAGGAGAAGTAGCCTTGAGCGTACATATCGGTGTGGTCACCGATGATTTTGATAGCGCTCTTGTTGGCGCCTACGGTACCATCACTGCCCAAGCCCCAGAATTTGCAGCCCTTAGTGCCTGCAGGAGTTACGTCTACGCCTGCTACGCACGGCAGAGAGGTATTGGTTACATCATCAGTGATGCTGATGGTGAAGTTGTTTTTCGGTTCTTGCACTTGCCAGATTATCGAATACAGCTACGATATCGCCGGGCAGCAGATCTTTGGAGCCCAAGCCGTAACGGCCGCCGATAATCATAGGCTTGCGGTCGCTTGCATAGAAGGCAGCACGTACATCAAGATACAGCGGTTCGCCGAAAGCGCCCGGTTCTTTGGTGCGGTCCAATACAGCGATGCGTTTTACGCTTTGCGGAATTGCGCCCATGAAGTGCTCGATGCTGAACGGACGATACAGGTGAACTACGAGTACGCCAACCTTTTTGCCTTCTGCGTTGAGCTTTTCAACAACAGTGCGGACGGTTTCGGAAGCAGAGCCATGATGATGATGATATCTTCTGCATCCTCAGCGCCGTAATAGTTGAACAGATGATATTCACGGCCGGTCAGCTTACTGATTTCGCCCATGTAATTCTCTACGATTCCGGCAGAGCATTGTAATAGGTGTTAACAGCCTCGCGAGTCTGGAAGTAAATATCCGGGTTTTGTGCGGTGCCGCGGATAACAGGATTATCCGGGTTCAGGCCGCGTTTACGGAATGCATCTACCGCATCCTTATCCAGCAGCTTTTCAAGATTAGCATAATCCATAACCTCAATCTTCTGGATTTCGTGGGAGGTACGGAAGCCGTCGAAGAAGTTCAGGAACGGTACGCGACCTTTGATAGCACTCAAATGTGCTACGCCTGCCAGATCCATAACCTCTTGTACGCTGCCTTCAGCCAGCAATGCAAAGCCGGTCTGACGGGTAGCCATAACGTCCTGATGGTCACCGAAGATAGACAGAGAGCTTGTTGCCAGTGCACGTGCGGAAACGTGGAAAACTGCGGGCAGCAGCTCGCCGGCCATTTTATACATATTAGGAATCATCAAAAGCAAGCCTTGAGATGCGGTGTAGGTAGTAGTCAGCGCACCTGCCTGCAGGGAGCCGTGAACTGCGCCGGAGGCACCTGCCTCGGACTGCATTTCCATCAGCTTAACGGTTTGCCCGAAAATGTTCTTTTTGCCTTGGGCAGCCCATTCATCGACAACCTCAGCCATCGGTGAGGACGGAGTAATAGGATAAATTGCAGCAACATCGGTAAATGCGTAGGAAATATACGCAGCAGCTGTGTTGCCGTCCATTGTTTTCATTTTTACCATTGGATTCCCTTCTTTCTTGAAATCACAAAATTACTTGACCTTAATTTTTACAGGAAAAACTTTCCGGTTCATATAATTAGTATACACTATTCAGCCTTGTTTGTAAAATATCTGCATAAATGTATACAGCATTTTTGCGTAAATAAAATGTGAAAAAAGATGCCGCCGGTTAAGCAGCATCTTGAAAATATTTATGCTTCCAGATAAATCGCACTGTCAAGTTTTTCGGTCACATAGCCGATAATCTGTGTGCTCGGAGCAACAGCCCGCAGCTCTGCCAGACAGCCTTCTGCCTCCGCCGCGGGAACAGCACACAGCAGGCCTCCGCTCGTCTGCGGGTCGTAAAAAATATCCTGCAGCGCACGCGCGACAGCTCCCACAACACGCACACCTGCTTCGGCAAAATCACGGTTACGATAGGCGCCGGCAGGAATAAAGCCCATATCCGCCATCTCGTATGCTTCCTCGTGATAGGCACAGCCTGCGCCTTCAGGTGCACGGTAACGCCGCTGCCCTGCGCCATCTCCAGACTGTGGCCCAAAAGCGCAAAGCCTGTCACGTCGGTGCAGGCATGCACACTGTATTTCACAAGCACATCATGCGCATATTTATTGAGCGTACTCATCTGCACATACAGCTTATCGAGCAGCTCCTGCTCTACTAAGCCGGCCTTTGCCGCCGTCGTCAGAATGCCTACGCCCAAGGGCTTTGTCAGCAGCAGTACGTCACCGGGTTGTGCGCCGCTGTTCGTCCACACATTTTCAGGCTTCACAAAGCCTGTCACCGCCAAGCCGTAAATCGCTCCGCGCCGTGAATGGTGTGGCCGCCGGTGATAATTGCACCTGCTTCATAGGCCTTGGCATAACCGCCGCGCAAAATCTCCTGCACGGGTGCCTTGTCCATTTTCTCGGGAATGCACATGATATTCAGCGCCAGCTTCGGTTCACCGCCCATAGCATAAACATCACTCAGAGCGTTCGTCGCC
>ENA-OQAA01001038-OQAA01001038.1-human-gut-metagenome-genome-assembly--contig:-NODE-1038-length-15867-cov-1.782592_pt1 | contig 15867 bp, 19 predicted proteins | sample MGYA00242489_ERZ504515 | MGnify/ENA primary metagenome ERZ504515 (study PRJEB26092, sample SAMD00036237) | human gut metagenome | host: Homo sapiens | study: EMG produced TPA metagenomics assembly of...
TGACAGCTGCTGTCCATTTGAGGTTGAGCGTGAGAAAGCATTTGCACCTGTTAAAAATCCGACTGGTGTAGACTCTGTTGAATCTGCAAGAAAACTTCTTAGAAAAAACGGCGTAACTTTATAAAAATAATCGGGGATAGAAAATTTTTCCTATCCCCATTTTTACTGTAAAATCAAACCCTGTGCTGCCCATTCTCTCAGTAAGTCTGTCATCCACAAAATACCATCCCCTGGTTCATCTATTTCTAATCGGTTCTTCTGCTGGCTCAATGCTTACTACAAAACTAAATAATGCATTCTTTATATCTGGCTCATCTGTCTGTGTCAAAAGCCCTTCCGTCTCACCGACAACTGGTGAAAGCTCTTCAATTCCCCATTCCTCTTGAAGTTTGTCTGAAATCTCTGCTTCAATTGTCACTTCAAATGCATATGTGCCTGCTGCGCCATCTTTTCCCGCACAGATTGATGCATTAACTTCAAGACCTTTTGAAACTGCATTCTCAAACTGCACAGCTAATGGTTCTTTCTCATCATCTTCATGCGGACAAAATGTAGTCTGAAGAGTATCAAATATCTGCTTTTTCTTTTTATCCTGATCAAAAGCATTTTCCGGATCAGCTTCTTTCATTCCTTCTATTACTGCATCCACATATGGTGTAAGAAGTGGCTCCCAGTCAATGACAAATGTTTTATCTAACTGTCCCTGCTCAATCTGCATATCGATGCGCTCCAAAAGCTGCCCTATCTGATCATTTTTCAGATTAATCGTGTAAGAGCCTGCATCATGTGCCGCCGCAAGACCTGAAAACACTCCTATCAAATCATCATATTTAAACTCATCCAGACCTATTGAAGAACCTACCAGACCAATCCAGTCTTCTGTAATTGAATCTGCTGCCTGCAGCACATTCTCATTCTCTTCCTCGTCAATGCGGTTCTCCTCTGTCAATTCCGATATCATCTCTTTAACCGATTCTGTATTTAAATATGCCTTAGTACCAAATACACGAAGTACATCCTCTGATACAAAATCAAAAAAAAAGTTCCATCACCATTTGGTGCACTTAAATACAGCATGTCCACAGATGCACTGTCTGGCGTCATACGGATCGTCATTCCGGCCGATACTTCCATATCACCAAACGTCATTGAGGCTGAAAACATTTCAGTTCCCTCTTTTATCCGCCGTGCTTCTGTGACCATATCTGCAATCTTTCTTATTCCACCCGTTTCCTCTTCTGCAAAAGTATTCTGTGCCGTGCTGACAAAAATCACTATCCCTGCCGCAAACAGCATCATTCTTTTTTTTCATGAAACGTTCCCTCCATACACTATATGTTGCCACTTTCATTTCCAACATTACTCTCCTGCATTACGCAGCTCTATCATACCAATACTACCATACTACGCCCTTTTTTGCAAAGATATTACGCTTACAAATATCTTACATTTTACAACACGCGTTATTGTTGACTGGTTTCTTTTGATATGGTATACTATACACAATTAGACGGACATATTTTTGTATGTTCCGTCAAAAAATTTAAGGAGGTTTTTTTACCATGGATATGTCTTCTTTTTCTCTGGAAGGTAAGATTGCGCTGATTACTGGCGCTTCCTATGGTATCGGTATGGCTATCGCTAAGGGTATGGCTGCTGCCGGTGCTACAATCGTATTTAACGATATTAAGCAGGAGTTAGTTGATAAGGGTCTTGCTGCATACGAAGAAGCTGGAATCAAGGCTCATGGCTATGTTTGTGACGTTACTAATGAGGACGCTGTAAACGAGCTTGTTGCAAAGATCGAGGCTGAGGTTGGTGTAATCGACATTCTCGTAAACAATGCCGGAATCATCAAGAGAATCCCGATGTGCGAGATGACCGCTGCTCAGTTCAGACAGGTTATCGATGTTGACTTAAATGCTCCGTTTATCGTAGCAAAGGCTGTTATTCCGAGCATGATCAAGAAGGGTCATGGAAAGATCATCAACATCTGCTCCATGATGTCTGAACTTGGACGTGAGACCGTATCTGCTTATGCAGCAGCTAAAGGTGGCTTAAAGATGCTAACCAGAAACATCTGCTCTGAGTACGGTGAGTACAACATTCAGTGTAACGGTATTGGACCTGGCTACATTGCTACTCCGCAGACCGCTCCGCTTCGTGAGATTCAGCCAGACGGTTCCCGTCATCCGTTTGACCAGTTCATCATTGCCAAGACTCCGGCAGCTCGCTGGGGAGAAGCTGAGGACCTGGCAGGCCCGGCAGTATTCCTTGCTTCTGATGCTTCCAACTTCGTAAACGGACATGTTCTGTACGTAGATGGTGGTATCTTAGCTTACATTGGAAAGCAGCCACAGTAATTTATCTGATGAATCGTACTTAAATAGTACATAAAAAGAAAGCTTCGCGTTGTTTGACACATATGCGGAGCTTTCTTTAAGCATAAAAAAGCGTTGCTAAATATAATAGAAAGGTGTGGATAAATCGTTATGCGCATTGCACTGGTAGATGATTCTGAAATTGAACGTGGGATACTTCTGTCTTTGATTACTGACTATGGATGCGAAAAGCAGATTTTATTTGAATCTGATTGTTTTGACAGCGGAGATGCTTTTTTGTCTTCCTTTTCGTCTGATAAATACGATATTGTTTTTATGGACATTTTTATGAATGGTATGAGCGGTGTTGAGACGGCAAGCAAAATGCGTCAGATTGACAGCCATGTTATTTTAATTTTTCTGACTGCCTCTGCTGATTACATGCCAGATGCCTTTCGTGTCCATGCATTCCACTATATTCTAAAACCATATCAGAAAGATGCGATTTTTGCATGTCTGAATGATGCCTCTTTGCACCTTCCAGCTTCTGAAACCTTCATTTCATTCTCAGTAAATGCAATTGAGGTTCGCATTTTTGCTTCACAAATTGTATGCATCGTGGCTGACTCTCACTATACATGGATCACCGACCGAAATGGTCAGAAATACCATCCTTGTGCTGCCTTTGGTACATTCTCAAAACAGCTTTTATCTGACCGTCATTTTCTTCTTGTCAGCAGAGGTGTCCTGTGCAACATGGATGATATTAAATGCTTTTCTTCTGGCAGCTGTCTTCTTTCAAACGGCCAGACTCTTCCAGTTACACTGCGCAATGCCAAGCGTATTGAACAAACCTGGCGTGACTACTGTTTTTCAAAGACACGAGATCAAACTTTGGAAATTTGATTTTTGCTTTTCGTTCATACTATATTGACTTTTTCGCATAAAAGCGTTAAATTTTTTGTACTACATCAACATTGCTTCACACACATTAGTTGGTTAGTTTCTTATTTTACACACTTTCTTTGTACAAAAAAGACCGGCTCCCACACACCGGTCCTTTTTTGTTATCTTTTATTTTGATCCAACTTTCTTAAAGATTACGACAACAGTTTTTAAGATAATTTGAATATCAAGCTGAATGCTCCAGTTATCAATATATTCACAATCCAGACGAACAACCTCCTCAAAGTCTTCAATGTTGCTTCGTCCACTGACCTGCCACAATCCTGTCAGACCAGGCTTCATGCTTAGACGTCTCTTATGACGCGCCTCATATTGTTTAAACTCATCTACTGTCGGTGGTCTTGTTCCAACAAGACTCATATCACCCTTTAGTACATTCCAAAACTGAGGAAGCTCATCAATACTAGTTGAACGAATAAATTTGCCAACCTTTGTGATTCTAGGATCATCAGTCATCTTAAACATAAAGCCCTTCATTTCATTCTTTTCCATAAGCTCGGCCTTGCGCGCCTCTGCATCCTGATACATAGAGCGCACCTTATAAATATAGAAATAACGGCCATTTTTTCCCACACGCTTTTGCTTAAATATGAGTGGTCCAGGGGACTCTAGCTTTACAGCTGGTGCGATAAAAAGCATCACAACTGCTGTAATCATCAGTCCTACTATCGCTCCTACAATGTCTATTATACGCTTCATTACAAGCTTGTTAAAATCAAAAAATCTTGGTGCCACGCTGAGCGCATAGTGATTTCCAATCTGAGTAACTTCTCTTTGATAACCTGCGCCAAGATGATCAAGAAGGTCAATATTTACATGAACAATTACACCCATCTGAGCAAACTGCTCAGCATACTCAATGATTTCGTTTTTTCTTTGATCATCAAGCACTAAAAATACTTCATCAACAATTTCCCTGCTTGCTACCTCAATCACATTGTCGCCATTTGCCACAACACGATAGCCTTCGATATCTTCTCCAACATAATCACCATCTGTAATCGCAAGCGTAATCAGATAATTCTCGTAAGTATTATATCGTCTTAAGTCCTCTGCAAGCGTTTTTACACGATCAGATGTCGTTAATACAAGAAGATGATCTGCTTTTTTATTTTTAAAAATAGTACGAAGCATTCTCTTGCAGATCAAATGTGTCAACGCCATCAGAACCATATTGATTAGTACTGTTAATGCCCATACGCTTCTGCTGATCAGCTCTGTATTTTTAGTAACATAAAATACAGCAATAAGCACAGCTCCCATAATAATATTTAACTTGATCGTATATGTAATTTCTTCATATTTGTTTCGCTTCATGAAATAACGATTCATGTTGAACGACAGAAATACCAAAAAATAGCTGATCAAAATCATCCAAAGAGATGATAATACGGAAGAAAAATCAAATATAAACTTCCGAAAAACGGATGCAAGAAAACAAGCTGCAATATAGCTTATCACGAGACAAACCGCGTCAATCCAAATCAGCAGATAATCCTGCATGTTTTTCCTTTGTTGACTCATGTTCATAAATCCTTTCCCTTTATTTATTTTGTTTATTGTACCATAATTTTTTTTCTTTAAACAACTTGATTTTTCAGTTCACACATACTGATAGCTGTCTCAGTACACTGAGACGATAAATTTCATGCTTGCATAGAAATTTGATTTCTTTTCCTGTTTACTTTTACTTAAAAAAAGGTATAGTATCAGCGAAGTAAACGAATATGGAAAGGCATGGTATTTATCGTGAATCTTACAAAACCTGTTATTTTAGCATCTGGCTCCCCACGCCGAAAAGAATTGTTAGCTCTTGCCGGCTTCAATTTTACTGTCTGCCCGGCAAAGGGTGAGGAAGTCACCACAAAAACGCTTCCATATGATATTGTATGTGAACTGGCTCATCAAAAGGCATTTGAAATTGCAAAGGCACAAACAGCTCCTTGCTATGTGATTGGCGCTGATACTATAGTTGCATTTGAAAATCGCATATTGGGAAAACCAAAGGACAGCGCAGATGCCGTGCGAATGGTCTCTATGCTTCAGGGCAGCACACATCAGGTCTATACCGGTGTGACACTAATTGAAGTCTGCACTGAATGGCAGTCTTCGCGAAAAAAGCTTCTATGAAGAGACAAATGTACATGTCTGCCAAATGACAAAGGATGAAATTGCTTCTTACGTTGCAACAGGTGAACCACTTGATAAGGCTGGAGCCTATGGAATTCAGGTACTTTTTCAATCTATGTCTCAGGCATTGAAGGCGACTATTTTAACGTTGTTGGCCTTCCTGTTTCTCGTCTTTATCATGAATTTGCAGCTTTTCAAAATGCAGCTCACAAATAAGTGTTCAGCTCTCTTAGGCAATTAAGGCGGTACCTTACGGATACCGCCTCGTTTATTTTGGGCTAATCATTTTTATTTACTTTTTGCTGCGCTTTGTAAGAATGATCATTGCCACTACCGCTGCCGCAAGAATAATTCCAATCACAACCAGAATAATTCCGATTATTCCGCTGGCATCCTCAATACCAAGAATCTGATTGATTTGACCAGACTGTGTTGTTGGCATTGGAAGTGTTGTGCTGGCTTCTGATGCAGCTGATGACGGTGCAGTGCTTGGTGCCGTACTCGGCGCTGTACTCGGCGCTGTGCTCGGTGCCGTACTTGGCGCTGTACTCGGTGCTGTGCTTGGCGCTGTAGTCGCCTGTGTCTGCGTTGTTGCCTCTGGCGTTGTAGTCGCCTGTGTCTGTGTAGTTTCCTCTGGCGTTGTAGTTGCCTGTGTCTGCGTTGTTGCCTCTGGTGTCGTTACCATCGGAATCTCTTCTGTCTTTGTTGCACCACATACTGTACAAGTATAAAGCTTTTCTCCAACTGCAGTTGTTGTTGCTTCTTTCTGTACAACACCATCATTCCATGTATGATTCTCATTCACAGTAAATCTTACACTTGCCAAATTGCCGGCGGCATCGGCTGCTGTAAATACATACGTGCCTGCCTTTGTAATTTCATGGGTAAAGGTATCATTTGTATTTAAGCTGCTTTCTGATGCAATCTCCTGATTATTTAACTTAACAGAATATAGATTTTCATCTTTTACCGTAAGTGTAATCTTTTGATCTAAGCAATATGTCTTATTAGATTCAGCTCCGCTAATCACTGGTGGTGTCTTGTCAAGCTTAATGCTTATCTGCTTTTCCTGACTAATTGCTCCACTTGAAATATTCATAAGATAATATTTCATTGTATAGCTTCCCTCTTCAGTTGATTACGATTTGTTTGTTTCGTTCCAAAGGTTCCTCTGTCATTCGTAAATGCAATATAGAATCCATCTGGTGCTTTCAGCGTAGCATTTGCACGATACCAACCATTACTTCCAAGACCCTGCGTTAAGAATTGTGCATCTACATTTACAGTGTACTGCGGATCATATTGTCCGCATACAGTACAGATACCATTTGCATAGCTATGACCGTTGTGCACCGTAATGGTAATGCTTGCTTCATTTCCTGCTGCATCAACTGCCTTAATAGTCTGTTCTGTCTCTGCTGGAGAAACTGTAAGCGTTCCTTCTGCAGTCAGCGATACCGGAGTACCATTTACTGTAACCTGTACAAGATTTGCATCACTAATTGTAAGCGTTGGAGCCTCACAATATGTCTTTTTGCCTTCTACGCCACTAATTACAGGCGCTGTCTGATCGAAATTCGCTGTTAATGTCTTCTCTGTACTGATAACCTTGCCGTCTGTGCTTAGCAGATAGTAGGTAATCTTGTTTTCGCCTTCATTCAATGTAAGATCAAGACTAGTTGCTGTGCCAAATGATGACTCATCACTTGTCTGGCTGATATAATAGCCTGTAGGTGCTGTCAGTTTGATGGTGTTTTTGCGGTACCAGTTTCCTGCTGCATCTGGTGTTGTCGGCACTGCATCTGGTACATCATTTGACTGTACTGCCGGTGCTTATAATTAGGATCAGATGCTCCACAGTGAACGCAAACACCATTTTCAAATGTATGAGTTCCATTTACTGTGATATGAACTGATGTCTCATTTCCTGCCTTATCACGTAATACGATTTCCTGAACACCTGCTGCCGGTGATGCAGTAAAGCTTCCATCTGAATTTTGACTTACTGACTCTGGAATGCTGCTTGAGGCAAGATCAAGGTTTTCTTCCACAACACTAAAGGTTACTGCTTCACAATAAACCTTTCCCTCTTCAAGACCATTGATCTGCGGGGCTTTTGTATCAAGATACAATTTACGTGTACGCAGCTCACTTATTGTTGTATTATCTTCTTTAATCAGATAATACTCAATCTCATTTTCACCTTCCTCTAATTCAATATCAAGAGTCGGCATTCTGCGTAATCTTGCATAAGGATTTTCAACAATATTGTAGCCTTCTGGTGCAGTGAGAGTAATATTTTTTGTGCGATACCAGCCATCTGTACCCTGTCCATCTGCCGCAGTACCATCCTCATTTAATGCTTTGAGCGTGATATCAGGAATATTTGTATCTTCTGTAGGTTCTGGCACATAATCAGGATCAGATGCACCACAGATGACGCAGCTTCCCTCTGAAAATGTATGACCATTATTCACGATTACATTTACAGTAGTCATGTTTCCTGCCTCATCTACTGCAGAAACACTTAACTGATTCTCTCCCGGCTCTAACGTAAAACTTCCATTTTCATCAAGTGAAACTGGCTGTCCGTTTACTGTAACTGTAACAGCATTTTCATCTTTCACCGTTACTGTCTGTGCTTCACAATATGTTTTCCATCTTCAATTCCTTCGATAACAGGCGGTTCTGTATCAGCTGGCTTTGTCGGATTTACAGTCACATTTACTGATGCAGTAATCGTATTATAAATGGACGTGTCTTCTGGTGTATAAACTGCTGTATAAACACCATTTTCCGGGATAATGTTTGCTTCAAGCCAGCTCCATCCTTCAGGCAATTCAACAGTTGAAAGTGACTGTCCCTCATCAATACTGATACTGTCTGGACACTGCGTCTGCGGTGTCGGATCTAATTTATTGATCTTGATTGTAATGACAATATTTTCTACTATATTGTAGTTTTCAGTGTCATTTGGAACATAACGAACTGCTGCTGGTGCTTCCTCTTGTGCTGGAAGTGTCGTTGCCGGATCAGTCTGCCACTCAAAATGACCATTAGAATCACTCGGAAGCTCAATCTCTGACAATGGTCTTGTCACATATCCTTCCAGAACTGGAGGTGTATAAACCGGATCCATCTTCTGAACTGGTTCTGGTGTCGGCTCTGGTGTCGGCTCCGGTGTAGGTTCTGGTGTTGGCTCTGGTGTCGGCTCCGGAGTTGGTTCTGGCGTTGGTTCGACTGACTTTTCAATTAACGTTACATCATTTTCAATTGCCATACCTGATACAACATCAGTCAGTGTGCCATCTGATCCTGCTATCTGCCACTGACATCCATCTGTAAAAATGCTGTCTGGCACAATACCATTTGTATAGACAACAGAATCCTCTCTTGAATCATCCGCATAATCAAGTGTCCATTTATAGACACGTGAGTAACTCTCATCTGTCTTTTTAATCAATACAGGCATCTGATCCGTTCCTATAAGCTGTGAAAACTTCTGATCTGTAAAACCTGAATTTAATGACCATGCTGCTGCTCCATCTGCAAACTGTGATGTGTCAAGTACTGTTACACCTGCTGGCGCTTCTGTCACAAAAAGACTGTTTTCTACGCTTTCCTTATGCTCTGTAAATGCAGCTGATACGCTTCCATTTCCTGTTGTGCTTGAATATCCTGGCGCATAATTTAACAGAATCGGCGTAACTGCATCTTCTCCCAACATATTTGTAATGCTGAAATTACTTGAGTAAACAGATTCAATCCTGTTTTCATTATCAGCAGCAAACTCACTTACAAACGCATCACTTTTTGAAGAAGTCACTGATGCGCCTGATGTGACGCAGGCACTAATGCTTCCTTCATTTCGTCCTGTTAACACACCTGCATCTGCATTTGACGTGATAGATGTGTTTTCCAGTTTAAGCTCTGTAACATGTCCTTCACTTCCAATATAGCCAAATACACCTGCAAGCGCATTTTGCGCAATATTTTCAATAGGCTGTGTTCCAAGCACTGATGCCTGTTCTTCTGATACCTTGCTGACTAAGTCCACACCGTTTATCTGGTTCAGAATGATATTACTGATACTGTAACCATTTCCATCAAATACACCGTCATAGCTTTTTCCTGTCTGTGTCTCGACATTATAATATCCAAGCGGTGTCCATGAATACGCTGCTAACGCGCTCATGTCAATGTTGTCGGCTAAGCTTACATTCTGTGTCTCTAAATCTCCTGCATAAAAATGCTGAACAAACCATGCCAGTTCTCCTGCATTCTCAATCTCATATGCACGGATATCGCTGTAGCCAAGCTGTGCCATATCCTGATTTTCGATCACCTGCGGTTGCTCAAATTCTGTATATCCATTTATCTGAGTAACTCCATTTATATATTGGCTTTGTTCCTCCGCCGATACTGGAATATTAATCATGAGCATAGCGGCTGATGTCAACACTGCACTCCATTTTGCTTTTTGTCGTTTCATCTTCATCATATCGGACCTCCTGTCCGGTCAGGGTCATTCTCCCTCACCTTTTCTTTACTTTCAGTATAACAGCCGTTCTCTGCAATGTCACCTTAATAAAACACGTTATTTTTTACAAATTCCTTACGAAAACTAATAGCGCTCTTTTAAAAACTCTGATACATTCGTATGTCCGTAGTGCACAAGCTTGGCATCAAACTCTGCCATCTTTTTCTGAATCATATCCTTATCTTTTTGTTTTAGCAGACCGCTTTTCTCATACCGCTCAACCACTTCTTTTGCATCCTTATATGACTGCAGCGTAAGATCCTTATAATTATTTTCCAAATACATTTGAACTGTATTTAATTTTTCTTCGATTTCCTTTAATGCCTTTTTTCGTTCAAACATTGATATTCTCCCTTCTCATCTGCACAAATTTATATTGGCATACCATTAAATTTATGTTATACTAAATTCTAGTATAACACTTTTTCAGAAAAGACAGGAGGTTTTTTTATGCCAACACCACATAATAATGCACAAAAAGGTCAGATCGCAAAAACTGTTTTAATGCCTGGCGATCCGCTGCGCGCAAAATTTATCGCTGATACCTTTTTACAGGATGCCGTTCTTGTAAATGAAGTACGTGGTATGCTTGCTTATACCGGAACTTATAATGGAAAACCAGTTACCGTTATGGGCAGCGGAATGGGTATGCCAAGTATCGGTATCTACTCCTACGAGTTATTTAAGGAATATGATGTAGACCGTATCATTCGTATCGGAAGCGCTGGAGCTACAGCTCGGACGCCAAGATTTATGATGTCATTCTTGCTACTTTCCGCAGTCAGTGAGTCCACCTATGCAAAGGTTCAGTCTGGCTATGATAAGGATGAGAGCTATCCATCTAAAGCACTCAATGATTCCCTTCGTGCTTCTGCAAAGCGTCTTGGAATTAATATGATTGAGGGTGCAATTCACTCTAGTGACGTCTTCTACCGCCAGCCGTCTGATGAAAAGCCAACCTATTGGGAAAAGCTTCGCGACGAGCGCGGCTGTCTGGCTGTTGAAATGGAAAGCTTTGCACTGTTTGCAAATGCTTCGGTACTAGGCAAAGAAGCAGCTTGCCTTTTAACAATCTCTGACAGCTTTATAAGCCCAGAGATCACTACTGCAGAAGAACGTCAGACTTGCTTCACTAACATGATGAAGATTGCTCTTGAAAATTTATAAAACGTTACGAAAAAGGTGCGCCGATTACTTTCCTCGGCGCACCTTTTTATACATTTAAATATCATACTCCTCGTAGCAATTACACAACACTTCACAGTCACAGTAACCACCATCTTCTTTTATTTCTCGTCTTACTTGATCGCGTCTTTCTTCATCATCAATGTTATCAAGTATCCACTGTTCTGTATTTTTTAACGAATGATCACACTCTTCCTCTTCTAAAGCTTCCTCTAGATATTCAAAAAGCTCCTCCACTTCTTCCTGCTCTAAGCAGTAGCTTTTTTTCTCTTTTTGTCTCCATGCACGAAGTGCTTCCTTTTTTTGATTTTTTGTCATTTCTCCCATGTTTTTTCCTCCATAGTGATTAAAAGCAATATTTATATCATTTACTCAAACCCAGTACAAGTTTCTTTTCACTGCTCCCAATGCTTTATTTACATCACAAAGCAGTTCTTCACCGCAAAACTGCTTGTCGATTTTTTTGTATCCTTTCCACAGCAATCTCAAATGCTCTTGTAATCAGTTCCTTATACATATTAATCTGATTTTCTGGCTTTGCAAAAACAAAATTTCTATAATTTATTCGCAGTCTCACCTCTGCAGCCGTCTTTGTAGCACTATAATATCGCTTCTCTTTCCAACAGCTTTCCTCATAAGAACTTTCTTTCATAATGACTGCAAAAATGCCAAGCTCTCTCAATGCATTTCCGTAGCTTCTGGCTCTTATTTCATCCAACATCGGATCAACTACTTGCATTACTTCACGAAAACATTTCACAGCCCTTTCCTCTGTCTCCCCTGCCAAATAAATAACTGTACTTTTATTTTTCACTTTTTCTTCCTTTTCTGTTAGACCAAATGCCTGTCTAACATCATATACTAACTTGTCCCTTTGAAATTCAGGATCAGCAATTTTCGCTTTGTTGGCTGCTATTTCTAACGCTCTGCTTACATGCTGCTTATATAGTTCCACGCGTTTTTTCAGGTTCTGCATTACAAAAACTTTTATAATTTAACCGCAGCCTGATATCTGCTTCCTTCCTTACCTTACTGTAGTATTGTCGTTCGCAGTAGCCACCAGAATCATACATTTCTTCCTTCATTATGATTGCGAATACACCAACACTTGTCAACGCGCTTCCATACTCATTTTTTCTAATATCATCCAAAAGCGAATCTACATATTTCGTATGGGAAGTAACAAACTATCAGCACGCCCCTCAGTTTCTGAACTCAAATAAATTTCCATTGTATTAACTCTCTCCTCCAAAAGAAACGATACTAGTGAAGCACCATCCATTCCATGAATCAAATATATCACTTTATTTATTCCTTTTTCATCACATACAAGATTAATAATATTCGCAATCTCTTTATAGTTTTTTTCAAGTTTGGGCAATAACTCCATTAGTTTATCCACTTGCTCAAATTCTCCAATCAATAAAAAAGATGACAAACTTGCACCTTTAAGATAGCTAAATGCTTGTTTTATGCTTTTCTGTACTATTCTTGCCTTTCCAAACTGTATCAGATAAGCACTTTCTTCACAATTCTTTTCTATCTCTTCGGTTACAGCGAGCATATACTTTTTTTCTTATATTTTGCCACATATGACCTATATGTTTTTTCTCATAAACATAATCTATCATATTTGCTGTCCATAGCTCGACTGGAACTCCATCTGACAGCTTTGTAATTTCCTCTGCTGCAAAACCTTCATCTATTTCCTCGTCTTCATCATAATCCAATATCTGTGCCTTAATGCCTTTCTTTATTTCTTCTAGGGCAGTAAAATACTGCGCACAGTCGTTAACGATTATCTTTTCATCAAATTTTACCCTCTTATTTTTCAATATCAAAGATTCTTTTTTATCTGAGATTCTATTAATGCTGTAAAATATGGACTACTATACGCAAATGCTTCCTCCTGAGAAATTAACCACTTTTTCAACTCATCAATTTCTCCTTCTCCATCCAAATAAATTCTTGGTAAATTATGAAGTCCCATCAGAATAAGCCACATTTGTTCTTTTCTCTTTTTTTCAGAAATCAGTCTTTTTAACCCTTTTGTTTTCTGGCTCTCCTGAATGATTCTTTCACCTTTTTCAATTAATTCAAGCATTTTAGAATCAGTTTTTACATTTGCTTTGCCACAAAATTTCATCATGTCAGAGTCTTTTCTCTGTAGTACATTTCCTACATAAACATCTGCATTTTTCAAATATAAGACAATCTCTTTTATTTCTCCAAAAGAAACATCTATTTCTAACTCAATTAGTTATATCAGTTGTCTCATCACGGCAAAATCATTAAGCAATTTTTTCTGTTCATGATTATTCCATCTTCCTGATATTTTAAAACCTTTTTCATGAACCATGAATTCATATAGCAATTCTCCACATATCGTTTCTTTTGAATTTCCCATTTCGAATCACCACCTTCTAATTTAATAGAAAAAAGGTGCGCCGATTACTTTCCTCGGCGCACCTTTAAATCGTTGCTATATACTTATTACTTGATTAATTCCTTATCAATCATCTTAAAGTTTGCCCTGTGGATATAGAGTGCCTTTCCATCTTCTCGAAAAAAAAAGATTGAGGAATTCAAGACGATGGGATGCACGTTATTTTTGTAATAGCCACTCTTCTACAATTTTTTGATCCATCTTTACCAACTTTGCAATTCGTTCAATCGTAAAGCCTTCCTCATGATAAAGCTCATAAGCCATCTCTTTTTTAGCTTGAGTTTCACCCTCCTCCAAGCTTTTTTCTCGATTTTTCTTTAATTCTTCTTCAATTTCGTCCTTCATAAGCTCTCGTAATGCTTCACACATGCCTGTCGACCTCCTAACCTCATCATACTTTTCCTTATTTGCTGCCACACTTACCTGTAACACAGCATCCGCCTTTTCTTTATCGCCTGGCTCTTTGAAATTCTTTGCCATCTCTGTAAACTTTTGGATATCCTCTTTTTCTGCACTTTGGGATAATTACCTTTAAGCTTTCATGGTTTTGTGACTCTAATTCACTCGTTACAATAATTTGCGCTGGAATGGCAAGTCCTTGTACATAATAGATACCAGATACATGTTTTTCAATTAGATATCCATAACCAGCAAGCTTATTGAATAATTGCTTCGGTACTGTCGCTCGAAATAGAGAAATCGTTAGCTCCTCTAGCGGAATCTGCTCTACCTTTTCGCCTAATCCCTTATACAAATATGCATAACCACGCGTTTTGAAAAAGTCATCAATCGTCATACCATCATCTGGAGACTTGTACTCAATTACATTGTGTCTACGAAAAATACGGCCAAATACCAAAAAATAAATTACTGAATCACTGTCGAAATATACTCGTTTGGCTGACTTGGAATGGTTGTATTAACTAGCTTTACCTGTACGCCATCTTCCTCTGGTGTAAGTGTCAGCGTATCTTCCTCTAGCATTTCAATCTCATATACCTTAATGACGAGTGAACCATTCTTCACTCCCCATGCACCGATGACTGGAGTATCTACTTGATCTTTCTTGGTATACAGAGGAGTACAGTGAACCTTGCGGCAGGTTTTCTTCCACTCTCCTCTGCCTGCTAAGTAGCGCACCTCACCTGCCTTATCGGTCAGCGTAATAAGGTCATTCTCACAGCTAAGTGTTAGATCGAAGAAATCAGCAAGTGGCAATTCTAACTTTTTCAGCTTTTCTGGAAGCTTGGACCCATCATCTTCTGGAAGCGGACGCGTATAATGCAAAGCAGCCAAACGCTTGTTAAGTGCCTTCATTGCCTCTTCATCCTCAGCAAGTGGCTGATCCTTATAGTGTAACAGTACTTCTTCATAGTAGACATTCATCTCGCCCTGCATATCTCCAGTAACTGCTGTCATTGCAAGTACCGTGTCGGTATCTTTGTGAATCATACAAAACTGGCCATACATACCATCTCCGCGCACTGCATTGTTTTTGCATCTCCACATCTGATAGCCGTATCCCTGCGCCCAATCGCTGGCTGGATCATCACCGTTTTCAATCTGTTTTGAGGTTGCCATCTCGATATACGTCTTTGGAACCAACTGCTTTCCATTCCACATACCACCCTGCAAAATCATCTGCCAAGCTTTGCGATAACCTCTGGATACAAGGAAAATCCAAATCCAGCTGTGCAGATGCCTCTTGGATCACGAAGCCAGCGTGTACCAGAAATACCCATCGGTGTTAACAGCTTTTCTTCCAGATATTCTTCTAGGTCAATTCCCTTTTTCTTTAATGACGCAGACAGCATATAGGTCGCCATTGAATTGTAGCGAAATACCTTTCCAGGCATCTCGTGAAATGGTGTTGTCAAGAATGCGGTTGCCATATCATTCCAATCACTCTCGCCTCTGTTTGGCTCGTGCTCCTGACCAGTTGACATCCGAAGCAGATGACGAATGGTCAGTGATGCCAATTCCTTTCCTACCGGAATCTGACCTTTCTCAATCTCCTCTGCAAACAAGTCTGTAATTTTTCATCCAGATCAATCTTTCCCTCTCCAGCTGCAATTCCGATTGCCATATCTGCCAGTTGCTTGCTTCCTGCGGCATACGCCAGTTTTGGGCGGCGGCACGCTGGAAGCGTTTCCATTTGTTCAGTACGTTCGGATGAACGGCATACCCTTTTTCTTGTGCCAGTGTCAGGAACATACCCGTGTAAGAAGTGATCCATTCATCGGCGACGGCGTTGCCCGGCCAGTATACAAATCCGCCGT
>ENA-OQAA01001039-OQAA01001039.1-human-gut-metagenome-genome-assembly--contig:-NODE-1039-length-15844-cov-1.995928_pt1 | contig 15844 bp, 20 predicted proteins | sample MGYA00242489_ERZ504515 | MGnify/ENA primary metagenome ERZ504515 (study PRJEB26092, sample SAMD00036237) | human gut metagenome | host: Homo sapiens | study: EMG produced TPA metagenomics assembly of...
ATTGAGCAGATGCAAGATTCTTTGGCTGTTTATCCGGGAATATTTTTGCTTTTTCAGCAGCCTATTCAGGACAATGTAGAAGAGTATGTTGCCGGAGTAAAGTGCGTTGGTCATTAAAATCTTCGGTAATGATCTGTATACATTGGAGGCTGCTGCCGATAGTGTTGCCGGAGTCATTAAAGGTGTCCGAGGGTGGAGGATGTAAATGTATTCCGCTCAATCGGTCTGCCGGAATTGCAGATTAAACCCCTTGAGTCGAAAATGGCCCAATATGCCGTGTCTATGGCAGATGCCCAGGCGGTTATCGAAATGGCTATCGGTGGGAAAGCTGCAACTGTGTTTTACGAAAATGAGCGTACCTTTGACGTGATGCTCCGTTTTGAACAGCAGTTCCGCAACGATGAGCAGAAAATAGGTGATATTCTTATTCCGACAATGGATGGCAAGCAGGTTCCCCTCAAGGAAATTGCGGACATTAAGTTTGTGACGGGACCTGCGTTTATTTATCGTGAAGGAAGCAGCCGGTATGGTGGGATAGTTTTTCCATTCGGGACAGGGACCTCGGGTCGACCATAGATGAGGCGCAAGCCAAAGTTGAAAGGTTGGTGCATTTGCCTGAAGGCAGCAAGATACAATGGCAGGTGAATTTGAAAGCCAGCAGCGAGCCACCAAACGTCTTGCAGTAGTTGTTCCGGCCGTTTTGCTTTTGATTCTCTTTTTATTGTATATGAACTTCGGCACAGTCAAAGATACGCTGATTGCCGCAAGCACTATGCCCTATGCTTTTATCGGGGGATTTATTTCGCTTTGGGTGGCAGGCATTCCGTTCGGTATTTCGGCGGGTATTGGGTTTATCATCTTGTTTGGAATAGTGTCTATCAATCTATTTTGCTCACGGCACTGATGAAATCGCTTTTGCAGCAAAGCCGCAATATAGGTTTTGCAATAGATGAGGCCGTACGCATCCGTCTTCGTGCTGTGCTGATGATTTCATTAATGGGTTCTGCCGGATTGCTTCCTGCCGCTCTCTCCACAGGAATGGGTTCGGAAGTGCAAAAGCCGTTGGCAGTGATGATTGTAGGCGGCATCCTGATATGTTTTGTGCTTTCGTTTACTGTTTTGCCTCAGGTTTTTTACTTTGCGTACAGTAAAAGTAAGATAAACGGCAACAGGTGATTTTTAGGTATCAGGCAGAAGAATTGCAGGATTTATTCGTTTCTTGTGGATTTATCATTATCTTTGACTGCGAATGCTAATGCGTTAAACAGCCGTTGCCCTTTCGTCAGACAACTGTGTAACGAAAGGGCAACATCTGTTTACGCAAGGGTGACATCTGTCTGACGGATTACGGTTGGCGGTGCGGTATCTTGCTATTTATGAACGTATTGGCTGATAGTGCCAATCTAATACCTTATTACATATGAGTGCTTACTATGATTTGTATCAGACTCCCGACCCTTTGGGCGAGAACCGCAACGAGCCCCGTCTGCATGCCCGTATCCTGCCACGGGGAACAATCTCCGCCGATAAATTCCGTGAGTTGGTGGCTAAGGCCACCGGTTTCAGTCCCGCCATTCTCGACGGAACTTTGCAGGCTGTTACGGACGAACTATACAGTTGGCTGTCCGAGGGTTGGACGGTGGAAGTGGGCGAGTTGGGCTATTTCTCCGTATCGCTGAAATGCGACCGTCAGGTTACCGACAAGAAAGAAATCCGTTCGCCGTCGGTACATTTTCAGAATGTGAACCTGCGTCTCGGGAGCAAATTCCGTAACCGTTTCAATACGATGGAGCTGGAACGCAAAGCGTCACCGTACGTATCCCGTTCCTTGATGGGCGAGGAGGAGAGGAAAGAAAAACTATTGCTGCATTTGGATAAATACGGATGCATCACACGGGCGGATTATGAATCGATAACGGGTTTGGTGAAACATCGGGCGGTGTCCGACCTGAACCGATACCTTGCAGAGGGGATGATACGTAAGTATGGTAGCGGTAAAACGGTGGTCTATTTGAAACCTTGATATCGGAAGAGAGACTTTTTTATAGGTGATTTGTCCCTACCTTTGGGCATGAAAACCAAATTTATGGAAAATACGCTTAAAGCCTGGCTTTTATCTTTTCTTCATTTATTCTTTCCCCGGCAGTGTGTTGTGTGCGGCACACCTCTGCAGGAAGGGGAGGAGGCTATTTGTCTGAGATGCAATATGGATTTGCCCCGTACGGATTATCATCTTTGTGCGGATAATCCGGTGGAACGTATGTTCTGGGGAAAAATTCCTTTGGAACGCGCTACCTCTTATTTCTTTTATCATAAGGGCAGTGATTTCCGCCGGATACTGCATCAATTGAAATATGGCGGCCGTAAGGATTTGGGAGAGACAATGGGGCGTTTTATGGCAGCGGAATTGACTGTTTCGGAGTTCTTTTGCGATGTGGATGTCATAGTTCCCGTTCCTTTGCATCCCCGCAAGCAGCGGATGCGCGGATATAACCAGAGCGAATGTGTGGCCAAAGGGGTTGCGGCGGTTACGGGTATTCCTTTGGATGCTGCTTCCGTAGTGCGCAAGAAACATACGGAAACGCAGACAAGCAAATCTGCCTATGAACGATGGAAGAATGTGAACGGCATCTTTCATCTTCGCTATCCCGAACGTTTTGTCGGAAAGCATATCTTGTTGGTGGACGACGTACTGACTACCGGAGCTACCATTACTACGTGTGCCGATGTGTTTCGGGACGTAGAAGGTGTACGTATCAGCGTGCTGACGCTTGCTGTTGCGAATTTTTGATAAATTCCGGTATTTCGGAAGAACGGGAAGCTTCCGGATATGTATTAAAGTTTGTAATCTGTGTACTTTTTTTAACAGAATAGTCGTTTGAACTAATTTGTTCTTTAGGCATTTATATGGCTCACTTTTAAAGTAGAAACTATATGAATAAAACAAATTTGTCAGCCTATATGGCTATGACTGTCTCTCAGTTGAAAGAAGAACAGCGCATGGGTACGGCGCATGTGTATCAAAGTACGTTGAATCGTATCAAGGATTTTATGGAGCAGGACTCCATCAGTTTTGAAGAGGTCACCCCAGTGTGGTTGAAAGCATTTCAAGAGTATCTGCTGGAGCGTCAGCTTCATTGGAATACAATTTCCACATATATGAGGATGTTGCGTGCCACTTATTTCCGTGCCGTAGACGATGGGCTGGCTCCTTATCAGCCCAGGCTGTTCAAGGGGTATATACGGGAACAAAGGTAACTGTGAAACGCGCTGTGGATGAAGATGTGTTCCGGCAGCTCAATGCACCTGTGGCGGATGAGAGCCTGGAGTTTACGCGCTTGCTTTTTTTATTACTTTTTATGCTTCGTGGAATGCCGTTTGTAGATATTGCTTATCTGCGGCATTGTGATTTGCATGGCAACGTGATAGTGTACCGTCGTAAAAAGACGGGTGCATGGCTTACTGTACGCGTAGAAGCTGAGGCAATGAAGATTATACGCAATCTCAGAAATACCGATAAGACTTCTCCCTATTTATTCCCTCTCATTCATCATCCGGGAAAGGATGAGTACCGGCAATATCAGAATGCTCTGCGTAGTTTCAATTATCATTTAAAGAAATTAGGAGAATGTATAAAAGGCGTTGCAGGACTGACAAGTTATACCGCAAGGCATAGTTGGGCTACCATTGCCAATTATCGGAATTATCAACAAGAACTTATTAGTAATGCAATGGGACATTCCTCTGTTAAAGTGACAGAAACTTACTTTAGAAGGCACTCGGATGATAAAATATGGGATATGAATAAGGAAATATTATCTTATATATTTGATAAACAGTGATTTGTATTTGCCTGAATAAAAAACATTAAGTCTATTAATGTTTTGATAATACTACAAATGTTATCCGTTACTTTGTAGGTAACGGAGAGTTATATATTGCAACAAATATCAACAAAATATTTGTATTAAACAAGAAAAGAAAAGATTTTTTTTCCAAAAAATAAGTAAAGCCGTCCTTTGATATGCTTACAAGACGGACTGACTTGAATGACAGTGTTTTCCTTTGGTGGAAAATGCATAATACTTTCATGTCTGTATTATATTAAATTAACACAGAAAATCTGCTCGTATTTTTTCGCTCCCTCCAATAATCCGCAACAGTTAATTATGTTGATGCAAGATGTCTCTTGCAGTGTGTTTGTTCCTGTTTTCCCGTTACCTACAAAGTAACGGAAATGTTAACCTGATAAAATATATAGACAGATAAGTTATATCTTAATAAAAATGGAGAGCATGAAAAAGAGCCTTTGCATTATTTTCCTGTTTATCGGCATTTCTTTGTCAGCACAGGACATTTCGTTGAAGACGAATCTTCTGTATGACATCAGTACTACTTTCAACCTTGGTGCCGAATTCCGGCTGGCTCCGAAATGGACGCTGGATGTTTCCGCGAACTATAATCCTTTTACATTTTCAGACAGTAAGAAGTGGAAACACTGGATGGCACAGCCCGAAGCACGGTATTGGCTGTGTGAGGCGTTTAACGGACACTTCTTTGGTTTGCACCTGCTTGGAGGGCAATTTAACGTGGGCAACGTGAAATTCCCTCTGGGCATTTATCCTACTACCAAGGACTATCGGTATGAGGGATATTATTACGGCGCCGGCTTGTCCTACGGCTATCAGTGGATATTGGGCAACCGCTGGAGCCTGGAAGCGAGCATCGGTGTAGGTTACGTGCAGAACCATTACGATAAGTATGACTGTCCCAAGTGCGGTGAGTGGAAAGAGAAGAATGACAAAGGGTACTTCAGCGTCACCAAAGCCGCGGTATCATTGATATATGTTATTAAATAAAGGAGGAAGTACATTATGAGAAAAGAATGGATATATGGCAAACTGATATGCAGTGCGTTGTTCTTGCTTGGAACGTGTCTTCCTACTTCCGCGCAGACGGGGCATCTTTCAGGCGTACGCGTAGTCAATGATGAAATAAAGAAGAACGGCCGTGAGGTTCATGTGAACTTTATACTTGATATAGAGGAGATGCATGTGAAGCGTCAGGAGAGCGTGCGTCTTTATCCGGTGGTGGAGGCGAAAGAGGGTGGTAAGAGTCTGGAGCTTCCTTCTGTGGTGTTGGACGGTCGTGTCCGCGATAAAGTACACCGCCGTGAGAAGGCGCTGACCGGGTCTGCAAAGACCGATGGCGCTTATATAGCGTTGCGCCGTAAAAACGGAGAGGCGCAGCAGGTGGAATATGCAGTGACTCTGCCCTATGAGCCTTGGATGGCTCAGAGCCGCCTGGTGCTGCGCGAACAGGTGACGGGATGTCTGGAGTGTGCACGGTCCGGCATGGAGGAAACGCCGGTAAAAACACGTTCCTGCAATTGTTCCGGCCGCAGTACGCTACAGCCTTCGTGCAGCCCGGGAAAGAGACTGTGAAGGTGCGCAACGAAGTACGTGTGGCACGTTTGCAGTTCCGTCAGGACAGTTACAACATAGACCCGAAGTTCAAGAACAATGAATCGGAACTTGCCACGGTAAGCAGCTCTGTCGAGGTGGTAAAGACAAATCCCGATTTGACCATAACCGGAATTTATATTACCGGATATGCTTCTCCGGAGGGTACGGTGGAGTATAACCTGAAGCTGTCGAAGAATCGTGCGGAAGCATTGGCAGCGTATGCTCAGAAAGATACGGAAGTGGATGCTTCGCTGTGGCATGTGACCGGTGTGGGCGAGGACTGGGAAGGCTTGCGCAAGGAAGTGGAGAAACATCCGCAGTTACTGAAGATTAACGACGTGCTGAGGATTATCGATGAGTGTGACGGCGATAAGGACCTTTGTGAACAACGTATCCGCAATCTTGTGCTCCCGAGATTTACCAACGTTTGCTGAATGAAATGTATGGTCCGTTACGCCGTAATGAGTACCGCATAGAATATAATGTGAGAAACTTTAATCTGGAAGAGGCAAAGAACCTGTTGAAAACCCGTCCCGACCTGCTGAGCGTCGAGGAAATCTATATGGTGGCAGATTCGTATGGGAAGGGCAGTGCGGAATATGATGAGGCTATGCTGACTGCTGCCCGCACATATCCGGCCAATGCCGCTGCTGTGGTGAACGGTGCTTGTGTGAAGATGGAGCAGGGTGACGTGAAAGGTGCGATAGACCTGCTGGAGGGTTGTGAGGTGAAGGATGATGCTTCGGTTCTGAATGCGCTGGGTGTTGCCTGTGCCAGGGACAAACAATATGACAAGGCGAAAGAAATACTGGAGCGTGCCTTGAAGGCGGGAAGCATGGAGGCGCAAAAAAATCTGGAGCAGTTGGCGGGAGTGGTAGCTGATTTATAGTATACCACAGGATACATGTTTGTAGCAACATATAACAGAATACACAAATAGAACGAGTTATTAATACTATTTTATTTAATTAATCTATCAACTTATGAAGTTAAACAAGTATTTTATGCTGGGATTGGCAGGATTGGCTTTCGCAGCATGTAGCAACGAAGATGAAGGTAATGATATCTTGACGAAAGGTACCAAGCAGATTTCCGTGACGATTTCTACCGGAAGCTATGGACAGACAAAAGCCGGAAGCGGATGGACAGAGGATGCTGATAAAGCTATTAAGCCTCAGAATATCAAACTTTACCTGTTGAAAAGAGATGGTAGTATTGTTGAGGTAAAAGATGCACAGGTCGGTAGTAACAATGTTTATCACAATGTAAGTCCTGAAGTTACTAAAATTGCGGCTGTTGCCAATTTTAACGAAGAACAACCGCTCCTGTTCAAGGAAACTGGGATAATGACATTTTGAAAGCAACTTTGAATATGAACAAATATGGAGCTGCATCCACAGCACCTTTAGCAAGCAAAGTAGCTGATTTGGTTCCTAATGGTACTGATGCAGCAGATGGCAATACGATGTATACGGCAACAGTTGAACTGGCGACCATGCTTTCCCGTATTGAGTTGAGAGGTAATCTTACATGTACCAACTTGGGTGTTAGTGCATATAGCAAGTTAGCATTGACCCACATCGGTCTTAATGGAGTACATCAACAGTTTACATTGGGTGGAGAACCGGTTGGTGATGAATTATATGATAAGACAAACCAAGGAGGATACCCGGTAAGTGTACCTGCATGTTTTTATGATGGAACATCCGGTCCTGAAATCACTACTACTGCTGAAACGGCTTTATTGGCTGGTTATGGCTATAATGTACTGGGTCAGCCTAAAGAAATGCTTCTTAAGTTCGATACAGAATTCAAGAGCCCTGTAGCCGAAGGATTTATCGTTTATAATCCTGCCTATTTAAAGATTACAGGTCTGAAAACAGAGAAAGGTGAAGTAACCATGGAACCCGGTAAAATCTATCAGATTACAGACCTGGAATTTGAAGAAGAAGACTTGACCGATTTGGATCCGGGAGAACCTACTATCTGTGTTACCGCTACTGTAACTGTAAAGGACTGGGAAATTGTACCGGTAAAACCTGAATATGGCAAATAATCTCTACTAATTTTTTCAATCGGAGGGATTGTATCAAAACAAGGTGCTGAGACAGGAACTGTTCCCGGTTTTGATACATCCCTTCCATCTCTCTCTTTCAACTAATTCTAAGAAACATACATAAAATATGAAATACACCAAATACATACTATCCTTGATGTTTTTAGCTTCGCTCAACGGGTGCATCAAAGAAGATATGAGTGACTGTCCGGGCAACTGCCTGCTGGAGTTCAGTTATGTAGGCGACGGTACAACCCAAATCTTTCAAGATAAGATTCATAAAGTGGACATGTATGTTTTTGATAGTGACGGTGCGTTGCTGTCTTCTCATCCGATAAGCGAAGCTGATATAAAAACAAGAGCCACAGAGCTGAAGCTGCCTATAGGAAACTACCGGATTGTGACAGTGGGCAATACCTATCATACGGAGGTCAGCAACGGGCAAAGTCTGGCAACTGCCCAATTCTGTGATAAAAACTGTATAAGCGGCGAACGGATTGTCGGAAATGACTCTCTGTATTATGCTTACAAAGAAATCAGCATCCCCGGTGATGCACAACAGATAAAAGAACAGATGGATTTTGCCAGTTCGCACTACAAAGTCCATGTGGAAGTAGTAGGAACGGGACCTGTAGAATCCGCTACCCGCACTCCGGTATGGCCGTTGCTGAGCATGAGCGGATTGTCTTCTATGACCGGTTTCGACAATAAGGCATGCGGCAATATTGTTACCTATTACCCTGAAACTGAAAATAATGCGGAAAAGCATACCATGCTGGCACGTTTTAATATAATGAGGCATACTAATCATGAAAATGTGAATTTAGACCTCACTGACGCTAATGGAGTGAACCTCGCTCATGTAAATCTGGCCGTATTCCTGGCTGCCAACCCTGTAGTAGACCTGACCAGACATGAAGCGCTGATACCTATCCGCATTGAGTTTAAGTCTATAGGTGCGGTGGTCACAGTTCCCGACTGGTACATAGTAGACGTGAAACCGGAATTTTAAAAAGAGAAAACGATGAAGACATTAAATACAATATATCTATGGCTGATGTTGGCTGCATGTGTGCTGGCACTTGCGGGATGTGTCGAGGAAAAAGTGTCCGGTACGGGAGAAGGCGGGAATATCAGTGTGAAAATGAATGTAAATGCCCGTGGCGGTTCCGACATACAGGCTGAAATGGAGAATGCCGTAAAGAGCTTGCGCGTATATGCTTTTATCGGACAGAAACAAATTGGGTATTATCGTGGAACTACCGGTTTAAATCCGGATGCAGGAGGTAAAATCTCTTTTTGGATGGATTTGGAATTACCGCCTTATTCTGCACTTGTACAGGATGTATGGTTCTACCTGGTGGCGAATGAGGATGCAATGGAGAGACCATCTGCAACTCTTCGGGAGGATATGACACGCGATGAATTGGAAAAGTTTTATTTTGGAGAAATCAATGCTCGTGGTTATGGTGCGGTTCCGATGGCGGTCAAGCAGTCTCAGAAAATAGACCCGAATAATCTGAAGGAAAGTACGGCAGGCGGTTCGCATAACGGACATCTGATGTGGAATGGAACTGTGGAATTTGAACTGGAACGGGTTGTAGGTAAGCTGGGCATGTATTTTGCCGCTAAGGAAGCTGGCATGAACTTAAGTATTGAACGCATTGATTTTTTGGGAGTGCTTCAATATAATTATCTGTTCCATCCGGAAGATGCAGTGTGGAAAGAAGTTCCTTCTTTGGACAGTCCATTCGAATTACTGACCACCTCTTCTCCGGTGACAAAGGTAATGACAGATGCTGATTATGAGTTGCTTGATAAAACAGATCCGGAAAGTATAAAGAAGGGGTTTAATGACTTTTTTTCCGTTCCGGTTTATATGTTTGAAAACTATTATGGTTCCGGTAATCCGAATAGTTGGGGAACGGCAGATACGGAACATAAAGGTTTTGTGGTCAGGGTTACTTACAGTATTAACGGGAACCAATCGGTGAAAGATATTTATTTGCCGCAAGTGAAGCGCAACAAATATTGTGTGGTGCTTAACCGTATCGGTCCGGACGATGTGATAACGGTGGATTATATGGTGGCCGACTGGGACGATGCCGATGCGTGGAATGACTTGACTTTTGAATATCCTACATATAGCAATCCGGTATTGCCGCTTGACGGCGATAAACCGAATACTCCTCCCGTGGTTTGCTACACAGGCGATGAGGGTTCGTCCACAGAGGAAGATGGAGCTTTTTCTGTTCTGTTTGAGATGACTGCACCGGAAAATCAAGAATGGGCTCCCACTCTGCTTACTGGTGTCGGAAATTTTGTCTGTAAGGTTTATCAAAATGGAAAGTTGGTAGATGCTCCTTATCAAGCTTCTCCCAATCCGTTTACAATTAAGGTGATTGCACGGAATCCCGATGCTGTAGGGCAGACTGTTAATTTTGGTATTACTTATTCTCCTATCTGGGATTCGGGAAGTCCCAGTCTGTTAATGATTAATGGAACACAAGGTGACATTGCATGGCCGGGAAGTGGCGACAGAGCAGATGTGATTACAATTAGACAAGTATCAGAAATTCAAAAATGATGAACAGATGAAACGGATATTCTACCATATGGCTTGTTGGTTGGCAGTGTTAGGTTGCGCTGCCTGTAGCAATGAAGCGGATTTTGTAAAAACGGAAGCGGACAATAATAGTATTGTGCTTGACATTTCGTCTGCAACAACGCCGGTGACCCGTGCAGGCGCAACGGGTGCGGAAGTGACGGTAAGTTATGTTGATGTATTGATATTTGATGATACGGATAATAAAAGCTTGGCACATTATGAACGGGTGCAGGTGGTAGCCGACAGTCAGAAGAGCGGTAAAATTACATTGGCAAAGCACAGCGGAATGATTTCACAGCTAATGAATCATATTGGGTATATCTGATAGCCAATAGTACATTGGGAGAAGACAAATTTCAAGAGGTAGCCGATTTGGGAAAATTACGCGGGTTGATGGAAGAACAGCGTAATATACACATGACCGGCGCCGGTACTGACCCTGAAATACCGATGATTTTTCTTATGGACGGCATAGCTACCCCGCTGGAACAGACGAACCGGAAACGCCTGGAAAAGTAGTGCTTTACAATGGCAATCTTTCGGATAAAACGGAATTGGCCGTTACATTGCGACGCGCTGCTGCCAAAATTGTTGTGAAGATAAAGAAAGGGGAAGATGTTACCTTTGATAATTCATCGGGAGCCTATAGAGCAGGTTATTATCTGCGAAACATGTCTTACAGCACAACCCTTATTCCAAACCCGAATGCGAATGATAATGTAAAATTGCGGACGCCCGATCCTACTGCGGGTAAATATTTTGCATGGACGGAAAATGAAATAACTGTTACGGCTTATGCTTACAGTCATAATTGGAAGGATAAGCCTTTGGAAAGAGAAACGCGTCTGGTGGTGAATATTCCGCTCTATTATAAGAAAGAACCGGATTTGCGTGGAGCTAATTATTATCAGATTCCTATCAGCAAAGAGAAGGTTCTGGAACGGAATACTTATTACGAAGTAACGGTAGAGGTAAATGCGCCGGGTGCAACAGAAATTTTAAAACCCGAAGAACTCGAACCTGTCAATTATACCGTGCAAGCATGGGACGAGACAATAATTAATGTTGGAGGAGAAACCGACGGCCGAAATATTTAACGGTAAATGAGGAAGAAATGGAAATGTATAATATCTCGGATGATAACACAACGCTGGAATTTGCTTCTTCATCGGAGGTCTCGGTTAAGGTGACGCGGGTTTATTACATTGATAAATTTGGGCAAACACAGGCTACAACCAGTGAAAGGGAGATTGCAGGATGGGTATTAATGTAGTACCGGATAAAGGATTGAACGGAAATATCAATATACACAGCCCGTTGCCTACCAACAATACGATACGGTACATAGAATTGGAAATAACCAATGAGGATGGAGTAGAGGCTCGTAAAGTAACGGTTGCCCAATATCCGTTGGAGTATATTACGAATATTCAAGGGTGGTATTCCTCTCGGGAAGATTTCGGCTCAACGTGGGAGAATCCCAGAGGAACTCCTAAACGAGTATCTGCCGATAATTATAATCGTTGGAATGACGAGTGGACCTATTCTGCTACAGAATATGGACAGAGTGTTTTTTTTACATCAAAAGTTGCCGAGCAAATTACTTCGGGTAACAATAAAGGGAAGTCTTCTATCTCATATTATTATTTTCGGAGAAATTCTTCTTCTGAATTTACACAAAAAGAGATATGGGCTGCTGGTAACGCAAGGATGTACCATGTTCGGATTACAGCTTCTTCTGGTGATTATACAATCGGTAAGCCTCGCATTACTGCTGACGGTATTACTGATCCCGGCAGATAATGAGAAGCTGGTATCACCTTCATTTATGATTGCATCTCAGTTGGGAGCGGTTTATGATGTCAATAGCGTTGAAATGGCTGCAAGTCATTGTAAACAGTATGTAGAGGTTTATAAAGATGAAAAAGGAAAGAGTGTTGCACTGAGTGATTGGCGCTTCCTACCAGGCTGAACTGGAAATTATTATAGATTTCCAATACAGAGATAATGCTGCAATGGATGAGGTACTTGCGGGAAAAGAATATTATAGTGCCAGTGGAGTAGTTAATAATCCGGGGGGTAGCAATACATCTGGGGGAGTTGCTATCCGCTGCATCCGTGATGCCTTTGATACCCAGAAATAGAGAAGAATAAAAAAACAGAAAGATATGGCAAAAGCAATAAAGCATACAGTACTTGTTGTGTTGGGACTGTTGGTCTCATTCACCGCCTGCCAGACGGATGAGTGGACTGCTTTTCAAGAAAAAGAAGCTCCCGAAGGTTATGTTAATATACATTTCGAAACGGAAATACCGGCTATGCCGGTGGTGACCACCCGCTCTGTAGACCCGGATGGTAAAGGGGTAAATAGTATGCAGCTGTTTTGTTTCGACAGCTACGGATTGTTTATAACAACTACGCCGGCAACAATCACTTCCTACGGGGAAGAGTCTGGAGAATTTACAGCAACCATACCTGCCAATACACGCCGTATTCATTTTATTGCCAATCAGAATATGACTGATTTCCAGGAAGATGAATTCAGAAATAAATCGGAGGCAGATGTGATAGCTCTGCTGGAAGGTTCGTCCGGTATGATGATTTATTGGGCTCGTTTTGCATGCGATGCTAACAACGAAGAACCGATTGACCAACAATTGGCCAAGAATCCTAATATAATAATGATTCGTAATCAGGCTAAAATTACAATAGACAATCCGACAGGAAACGGTTATCTGGTAGTTACCGGTTTTACAGCCTATAATACGAATGCTTTTGGTACTGTGGCTCCTTATCATCCTACGAAAGGGTGGGTATGGTCTTCGAATGCAGACGTTGAGCCTTTCGTTACATTGCCTGCCAATGATGCCAAGTTGAGCGATATTCAGGATGTACAGGATATCAGCCAAAATCCGGAATTATATGTGTTCGAATGCGAAAACAGTTCGGAAGACCCGGTCAGTGTCATCATCCGCGGACATCTGCCCGGTGAGAGCGAAGAACTTTATTATCGGGTGATGCTGATTAAAGCGAATGGCGAGCAGGAACTGATACGAAGGAATCATCATTATATGTTTCATATTGCAGGAGCGCTTTCTTATGGACAGCCTACCTTTGAAGCAGCACTTACAGCGGCTGCCACAAACAATGTGTGGCTTTCCATATCGGACGAAGTTGAGTCGGTGGAAGATAACCACTATATATTGGCCGTGGACCAAACGAGTGTCGTGTATAATGATGAAAGAGCGGGTAAGACTGCCGAACTGAAATATACACTGTCGGGCAAGAACGGTACTTCCATTATCGGAACAGACAAGCCGGTGATAACATGGCTTGACGGAAATACCGTGGCAGCAATACGATAACGGAAGCTTTTACCATAAACAGTAACGGGAGGGTGAAGGAAAGATTACCATTAATCTCCTGCCAATGAATAACAACCAGAAACTGGAAGGTACATTGTTGGTGAAAAAGGATCGCCTGCAACGTAAAATCAAGGTGATTATGGTGAAGAAGCAGAATTTTACACCAGCATGGGCATCTACGGAAATTTATGGCAATATGGATGATGGCGGTGCGCACGCTACTATAATGTTTACTATTCCGGAAGATTGTCCGACAGAGCTCTTTCCGCTCAGGTACTGCTTGCAGTAGAGGCTTTGGATGTGCGCCATGAATCGGGTATGGTATTGCCGCTGGTGCGTGAAGGCGAAGAAGGTTATGGAACGGAGATGCCGGAATGGAAATATAAATATGTGTACACTGTGACGGAACCTGGTGTACAGCGTGTTTATTTCAGGAATATTCTGAATGAGGAAGATGGGGCAACCAAGGATATCAGTATCGAAGCCGAACACTTCAACACCATGCATCGTGTCTTTACTTTTGCAGGCTCTTCACAAAAGTCGATAACAGTAGTGGGACTGGGAGAATATAATGGAGCAGAAGGTGGAGGAGACTTTGCGGATGATGAGAAAATCCTTTACCGTTTGGTGCCGCAGAAGAAAGGAGCCTTAGTACAGTTTGATATGCTGTTGAAAGATGGTGTAACGGCTATAAATGCAGGTGATAAGATGAGTTTTTACTTTATTCCCAATATTTGGATCATATAAAGGACGGAGAAGAGCCTGATGGAGTAACTTTTGATTGTACTTTTTATGAAGTAGACAAGAGTGAATGGGGCTCAGGAGGACGTGTATATATGTTTAAGCCGATTGATGCCGGAAATCCGGAAGAAACAGGACGTTATTCCATTTACATGAAGACTAATGTTGCACGGAGTGCGGAAGTAGTACGTATGGCATCCAACCAGCATGGTTCTCCCTCAGGATTACCGTCGAATAATGAAGCCGAGTATACGGGAAATACCTATCGCTCCGTTACTTTTGAGCTTGCCAATTACCATCCTTTCCGCTTTGCCGCACGGGTGGATGATATAGGTACTGATGTTTCGGGCAATGCGGAGGAGGAGGAAACACCGCTGACATGGACTTATGAACCTGAACAGGAAGTGGATATTAGCTTTGATGTAACCAGTTTTACCGGTCAGATGGAAGTCTGTCGATCCGTTTGGAGAAGAGTTTGAAATCTATATTGATGCGCCTATGCTGGAAATAGATGATGCACGCCTGAAGGAATTCAACTTAGATAAAAACAAGCTGAAAGCCGATCCGAACACAGAAGGACGCTTTATTTATACGGTAGAGGCTAATCGGGAAGATGAAAGACGGTATGGAGTAGGTGAAGCCTTGCAAAAGGACGATGCTGCTGGTGCAGGAAGTCAAAGGGGAGAACGGAAAAAGCTTCCTTTCAAAACCAAATCAGCGGTAAGTGCCGGGGATATTGTCGTCAGTTCGAATAATAGGCAGGTGGTATTCTTTGAAAAGACATTTAAAGTAACCAATGAATCCATTACCGGAACCATCCGCTATACTGCTAACGGGGAGACTAAACCTGTGCCTAAGGGAGCTTTTGTATCTTTTGAACGTGAGGTGAACGGCAGCCGTATTGGTGTCATGACCATTCGGGAGGATGGCCGGTATGAGTTACGTTTGCGTAAGGAATATAATTTCGATTGGTATATAGACAATGTGGAACTGCATTATACGGTAAATGGAGAAGTTTATCATACTATGACCAAATTAAATGAGTTATTCAATAACAGAGATTTGGTTTTGACAGCAGCAACAACTGAATAACAGTAAGTATGCTGAGCCTTACAGTATTTATCAGATGGATAGAACTTATTCCGGTTGGAAAAGAAAATATATAGAATCTCTTATCATATACAATGGCTGTCTGTGACAGATGGCCTTGTTGTTTGTTTTGTTTGTATATCCCATTCTTGTAACCTGGTGAGGTAAGGAATGGGATATTTTTTACGTTGGTCCATTTTTTTGGGGGCCATAAAATCCCTCAGATTGTTACGTTGACTCCGCCTCTGGAGGAAATGGGATATCCAACAAAAAGGTCCGCCGTAATGACGAACCTTTTTTGCTCTTCCTCTTGGACTTGAACCAAGGACCCTCTGATTAACAGTCAGATGCTCTAACCGACTGAGCTAAGGAAGAATGTTGTCATTTAAGTTTTACTTTCGCTCTTCTCATTGGACTTGAACCAGATCCATCTGATTAACAGTCAGATGCTCTAACCGACTGAGCTAAGGAAGGAATGTTGTTTTTCTCAAATGCGCTGCAAAGTAATAGGATATTTTGA
>ENA-OQAA01001040-OQAA01001040.1-human-gut-metagenome-genome-assembly--contig:-NODE-1040-length-15840-cov-1.790683_pt1 | contig 15840 bp, 11 predicted proteins | sample MGYA00242489_ERZ504515 | MGnify/ENA primary metagenome ERZ504515 (study PRJEB26092, sample SAMD00036237) | human gut metagenome | host: Homo sapiens | study: EMG produced TPA metagenomics assembly of...
CGTGTATTTTTGATGGCATCACACCTGCTAATGTGAGAAGTTGATTTTTCTGTTCTTCCGTACCATTTGTCAGAATCTGTCCTAAAAGCTTAGAAACAGAATCTACCAAAGTTGGTTTCTTCTCATCCTCACCGCCAAGGGTTGTCCCAAATCCTACGGTTGCTCTTCCCGCAAAGCCTCCGGCATATTTCTTCGCCTTTACACTCGAAAGACCTGATACCAACGAAGCACCGCTTATACTGTTTGCCATAGCTCCATTAAATCCACCAGCATAAGATTCCGTTGCCTCAATTTTAAGTCCCTCACTGTTGACTGTACAGTTTTCCTGTCCTGATTTTGCATCAATCTCGTACAATGTAATTCCTGCATCGTTTAAAAGCCCCTTGATAATGGCATCTCGTTCCAATCCCGCAAAACCACCGGCACCATTTTTCGCCTGCACGGTTGTCAGACCTGAAACAGTCGCATTTGAAATTTTTGTCCCTGTCTGAATTCCGACAAAACCACCATTGTAGTCCTGAGCCGCATTTCCAATTGTTCCTATTTTTAAAGTAACACTACACCCTGTAATCACTGGATTATGATATCCTGTCGGAATCAGATTTCCTAAAGGAACATCATTTTGTAATAACACAGTAATCAAATCACCCAGTCCAACCCCCGGAATAATATTTAAAAGCGTAGCCAATACTTTTACCACCGTTCCTAATATGCCGGATAACCCTTCGTACGTTTCCACACCTTCCGTAAATCCAACAAAACCACCGGAGATCCCTTTTGCACTAGTAACGGATGCCTGATCTACCGTACAATTTTCAATGTGGACATCTCCCACAATCCTGCCTGCAAAACTTCCTGTTGCAAATAGATCTGGGCTTTTCTGCTTCAATGTTAGAAGATCTCTGAGTACATCTCCCAATTTCAAATTTCCCAAAATTGGCAGAAGACCGCTAAGTATGCCATCAAGTAAATCACCTACAACTCCGAGGACTTCTCCCAACAGGCCAAGCAAACCTTCCACTAAAGAATCTATGTTGTTATCTACTTCTGTGGACATATTATTCACATCTACCTGTTCTAGATGAATATTTTTCACAACTGCTGTTCCCGCAGAACCAAGTGTGTTTTCATCCAACTTATTCGAGATAGTTCCGAAGAAACCGATGCCACTTGTGGTCTTCATATTGAGAAGACACTTTGCTCCACCTTGACATTTCGAATCGTTGGTACGACACCTGGCTGCATATTCAGCCGTCCTTCCATTTTTCCAGATAAATGAATCGGCGTCCAACTTCCATCTTTTTTATCTGAATTTTCTCCATTCGCACTCAAATCAATATCACGAAAAATAATATAATTTGCATCCGCTGAATATTTTAAATCACCATATTCCGCCCTTAGCTTTGTAATACCAGCAGTATCATCATTAGGTCGCCCCGTATCATCCACTCCACAAATTCTACTTTTCCCTAAAAGAACACTTCCTAAAAGTCCTCCAACCAAATTCAAAATACCATCTAAAATATTATTATCGTACAAGTTGACGTCTGCCAACTGATACATATCATTTTTTTCATAATATGTGTACTTATCTTTGATTACTTTGTCTGGAACCTTATGAAACACTTCTAAGTGTGTTGTTCCTCCTTCCGGTGCCACCATCTCCAATCCCAAATCGGCATCACCCGGATAATATGGTACATATGTCGGATCTTTTCCCAAAAAGCCCTCCGACTAATCCAGCCGGAGTATAAACATAAAGCCTTGGAGTTACATGGGTACCACTTCCAATTGCCTGAAGTTGTGACTCATTTCCAATTAAAATATATTTCTTTCCATCAATTTCCTCATAAAGCTGTCCTGGTTTTGTTCTTCCATCTGGCTTTTCGCCTTGTAACGGATACGCTGCACCTTCTACATACTTCTCCGCCAAAAGCTCCGGCATCTGCTCCGTAAAGGATGGACTTAACACATAGTGATGTTCTTTGCTGTATGTCAGATATTCTTGTGCCTCCTCCGGGCTTTCCCCTGCCGGGGTCCCATCTTTGTACAAAAGCTGTCCCATACCCACTTTTTCAGGCATCATATCATTGGACATGATCGGTTCCTCTGCAGAATTTTCCGAAGCGATCAGACGAAGCTGATAGTTATTGTACACATAAACCGTATCACTTTCTTTTTCATATAAGATTGCATCTTCTTTCGGAGTTTCTGTAAATGTCCCGGTAAATCCTTCCGGCAACATCCATATATTTTCCGAAGACAAAGAAATTTCATTCATCAACATGTATCTGGCATCTGGTGCATAAGTGAGAACCTGTCCTTCCGAAAGCACTTCTTCCCCTGTGCCAAACTGCTCTTCCTGCATATCATAAATTCTTACAGGTGCTCCTGTCCCAATTGCCTCAAGTTGTCTGCTATGGTAGATTTTTATCACACCATTCTCATATAAGTCTGTAACATTCTGTTGCTCCTCTGGTATCTGCTCCGGCTGCCCTGTATTCTCTTCCACTTCTGTCTCTGTTTCTTCGAGAATCGGATTGGGTGATTCTTCGAATACCTCCTGTGCAGAAACCGTCAACGTCTGAAAAAAGATAGAGAAAACCAATACCCATGCGATTGCCTTTTTCCCTATGCTCCGCTCAAATATTTGTTTACTTTTTTCTTCCCCACACTCTTCTCCTTCTGATATATAAAATTTTTGTAATGAACTGGTAAAAAATCAGTTTCCAACTTTCACTGAACACTTCCGCAAAAGCTTCATGTATATTCCCATCATTGCACCATTCCTACCATCTTTCTACCAACGTCCCACCAACGCAAAAGATCCGTCAAATCCTTTTCAGATCTGACGGATCTTTGCAGCTATCCCATGCTAAGAATCTCTGCAAGAATATACTCTCCCCAGGAATATTCCGATAGAAATTCTCCCTCGAATTTATCTTTTTCTTGTACTTTATGATTCTTCCATGCATAATAATCGCACTCTACAATATCTGTATTCAACATCTGTCCTCTCGGTGTTGACAATAACAAGTCGGAAAGTCCTTCTGCTTCTAATATTTCCTTTAACCTTTTTTAAAGCATTATAGTAAACCTTCATTTTTACATTGCTATATTCTCTTCCTTCCCAGATTACACTGTAAATTTCTTCATTGCTGATCTCTTTTCCACAACGCGTAGCAACCAATGCGAGTATTTCCTTCGCCTTTCCTCGCAGTGCAATCGGAACCCCATTTTTCAAAACATTAAATCTTCCAAACATCTGTATATAAATTTCTTTGTGCAGACTCTTCGAAGGATTTGCATTTTCTGCATCATCATCTCTATTGTTTCTCTTTTATATGGCTTTACAATATAATAATCTCCACCAATTAAATTAGAATCACGAATATACTCATCGTAAGCGGAAATAAACACGATTAAAATACTCGGACAAATCTCTCGAATCTTCACTGCCAGTTCTATCCCGTTCATCCCCGGCATTTTGATATCTAGAAATGCTAATTCCACCGCATTTTCCTGTACAAATAAAAGTGCTTCCTCCGGGTTCTCAAACTGGGCTATCACATTCAAATTGGAAATCCCTTGCTCAGACGCATAAAACTTCTCAGCATAATCTGCTCATCATCTACGATAATTGCTCTCACTGCTTGTTTCTCCTTTCATCGGAATCCTAACGGTAATTTTCGTCCCTTCTCCTACGATACTTTCTACCTGCACTTTTGCATTCATTAATTTTTCAAACCGGAAAATCAAACTCTGCAGTCCGGTAGAATCTCGTTCTTTCGTTTGAATCTCCCATCGGATCTTATCCACATCAAAACCGACTCCGTTGTCCTCTACCTGTATGACAATCTCGTCCGCCTCTCGACAGGAACGAATGATAACCATGCCTCCGATGCTTCCTCTCTCATAAATTCCATGTCGGATTGCATTTTCCACCAACGGCTGAATGCTGAGAGGAACAATCATAAAATCTGATTCTTGAATCTCATATTTCACTTGCAGCTTGTCGCCAAAACGCATTTTTTCTATGTTGACATATGCTTTGATATTCTCTATTTCCTGAGCAAACGAAGTAAACTCCTCGCTTGCCATCGATTTGATACACGCACGCAGATGCGTTGTAAAATCAAAGATTAAATCTGCGGCATAGTCTGGATTTTCTAAGACAATTTCCCTGATCGATGCCAACGAATTATAAAGAAAATGTGGCTGCATCTGACCGGTCGATATTTTGATTCTGGATTCGTTCAGCTGAATTTTCAATTTCTCCAGTTTCTTTTCTGCATTTTTCTGCGCATCCCGATATTTACTGATATCTATAACAACCCCATATCCGTACTGCTTCCCATCCGAACCATCCTTTACTTCTAAAGTATCTGAAAGCTTCAACATGGAGCCATCTCTACAGATCATGCTATATTCACAAGTGTAAGTTTCACCGCTGCCTTTGATCTTCTTCACGAATGCTTCGTATTTTTCCCGGTCTTTTTCTGCCAGAAGATTCACATACTTCCTGTCATTCCCCAGAATCTCATCTAACTCATCTTCTGTATATCCAAGCATCTTCCGAAGTCCTTCATTAATATACTCTACACAATAGGATTCCTCCAGGCAAAAACGATACAGTCCTATTTGCGCGCTGACCATGATCTCCATCACTTCATCAAACAATTCGTGTTCCTGGGTCGTATCCATCACCGTCCCAAAGACAAGAAACTCACCGCCCCGCTCATCTTTTACAGGCACTAAAATATTTTTCACCCAGCAATTCTTTTCCGGAGATTGCCACATCGATTCAAACGTAATCACCTTTTGATACTGGATCACATTTTGTATTTCCCTGAAAAATCCGTCAAAATTGTATTCCGGATGCAGCTGTTTCCATTTATCAGCGCTTTTCATAAAATCTGTAATCTGTCTCCGCCCATATGTCTCTTGAAATTTTTTATTTCCGATAATGCTGTCGTCTTTCATATGATAGCGAAATACCGGGAATGTTAATTCATTCATCAACTGTTTATATCTATGATACTGATAAAAATGTTCCGTTTGCAGTTGTCTTTGCTTTCTGATATGTAAAACGATCAACATGATTGAAACAACAAGCGAAATAACAAACAATACAAGAATGGTCAGCATGCTTCTCTCCACGACTTGATCGTTCTTTTCATATTGCAAAGCTGCCGCATCTTTCTCCACCATACTGAATATCGTCCAATCCTCCACACCACTTGGCATATACACAGCATACTGAATCTTATCATTCTGTCTGAAGCTCAATTGTCCAGACATTCCATCTCTTAAATTTTTCTTCAGTTCTTCTTTTTGTGCAGCAGAAAAGATAAAATTATCGCATCCATCAAACAAATTGTGTGCTAACAAGAATCGATCCTCTTCATCCCCCACTAATAGGATTTTCCCCTCTGGATCGACTAAAAACATGCTCGCATTTCCAGCAAACTGTATGTCTTCCACCAGAGTGTCTTCCACACTGGAAATCTTCTTACTTTTAAAGAGAATTCCTTCCAGTTTCCCTTGGATGCATAGCGGAATTGTATAAAGAAGTTCTGCTTCCTCAAATCCCATCGATTCCTCAAGCAGTACACATTTCCCAGCTGTATGTCCCCCCCCCCGCAGACAAAATGTGTGCAAAGTGCTCTTCTGAGCTTATATTTCCAAGTTTCTCTCCATTCCACTTGATTACATTTCCAGACAAATCCGAAAGTCCTAACATGGTAATGTTTCCTCTTCTCTCATCAACTCCCAGATATGATCGAACTGTTCCGTTGCTATTTTCCCATTGCTAAATGCCAATATACTGTTAATCACACGTAACTGTACATATTCTCGGTTAATAATTTCCTCCAACATTGTCACCTGCATTTGCACCTTCGCCTTCAGCTCATCAAATGCTTTGTTTTTCACATTTTGTTCTAAGGTGAGCTGGATGATTCTATACGCAATCATAAGTATCGTACTGATCATGATCAGATACAATCCAAAATAAGTGATTGCTGATTTCCGCTCCCTGTTTCTTCCCTTCCGTTTCATGATAAACTGTCCTCACAAATCTCCCATATCATTCCTTTATATTTTTAAATTATACCATACAACGATATTTTTCTGTATATTTTTTATTCTTTTCGCCACATATTTTTTCATATATTAGCAATTTTCACAAAAAGTGCAAAAAAAGATAGTCATTGAAACGATTTCTTCAACAACTATCTTTTTAATTTCAGCCGATCAATCTCTATTTTATTTCCTGTTTGCCCTATGTTTCTTAATGGCAAAAAACAGAATCAGAAAACCACTGATCAACAAAATACATAACAATATCAACACTGGTGCGTAATCTCCTGTCTGCACAGGCTTGTTCTGTTCTACAGGAGTTTTCGGCAATTCATATCGATTGAGAAAGCGAACCGACTCTTTTTTTGTCTCCGCTCCCCCCTGCTCCAATGCCACCACCGTGATTTCCAGTTCCTTGGAAGCATCTGCAGTACAATATACCGTCACATTATACACACATGGATCATATGTGTAATACTTTGTACTCCCTTTCTGTTGGGTAATCTCATACTGATAAATACCCGGCTGTGTAAATTTTATAGATGGAAATTCTTTTTTTCCCTGTCCTTGTATCTCCATCACAACTTGCTGACTCTCTGCCTGTTCCGGCATAGGAGCATTTTGTGTCAGTGCCTTCATTCGGATTACAAATGTTTCCGGCTGTACAGGCCTGTCACCTTCCAAAACGATTTCAACAGGAAGCCGAAAGCTTGTTTCCATTGCATATACTTGCATCAGACTTTTGCTGGATAGCAACATCATAATCAAAATAGAAACAAAGTTCTTTTTATCTTTTTCACATAATTATTCCTCCTGTTCTGCGTCCTTTTCCGGTATCATCTGTGCCAAAACCACAGTTCTCGCATCTGTAAATTCCGACGTACATGTAGTCAAAGCTACCACTTGCGGATGTTCACACTTCTCTAAGTCATCTAATACATCTTCTCTGGCAAAAAGTGCATGGCTCCGGATATAATTCCAGCTGCCCTTCTTTCCATGTCTTTGGCCAATTGCGTAATTGAAGATGTGGTCGTCTGAAACCCCGGCAATTAATACAGCTGCAACTTTTAGGCGATAAACCCGATCTGGTAGCAGTAACGTACCAGTATCATTTTTTTTGAAAAATGCCTTCTTTTTATATAGATCCAAATCTCCAAACATATTTCCACTATCCATATGATGGCCATACAAAAGATGATAAGAATCTGAAAAATCTTTTGCATTCTGGCTGTCCAGAAAAATACTTCCTGCAAGAGCAAATTCCCCATAAACATCCCGATTAATATAGGTAAGATTCGTTTCTCCCTGCAATACCGGGAAATCAATATGAGTTCCATCCATAGTGATCCAGGCACATACATCCGGATTGATTGAAAGCAATTTGGAGAAATCTGGTCGTTCTTTATCCGGCTTAAGCTTTAGCATATCCTCCTGAACATTTTCTGCGGCAGAATAAACTCTATGGTTATCGTTCAAAACAAATAATGCATAGGCAGCGGCAATGATGAAAATAACAATCAGAAAAAAACTGATTATAAAATTCAGAAAACGTTGTATATATCCAGAAATCTTATATCCACTGTTCTGCTCCCTTTCGTCTGTCCGCCTGATTTTGTGCAGAAGCTCCTCCGTGAATCTACGGAGGAGCCCACGACCTGCTTCTTCTATATTTTTTTACTCTTCTCTTCTTCTGCGGCTTTTTACAATCATCATACCTGCTCCGAGGACAACAAGTGCAAGGATCATGATATATGGAAGCGAATCTAAGTGGATCCCTGTATTTGGTTTCACCATATCGCTGTCTTCATCATTCATTCCCTTACTGTTTGCAATGATGATATTGTTATTCGTATCTTTTCCGACTGTACCGGTTGCAGAAAGGCTTTTTCCATGATCCGCCTTAGGCTCACTCGGTGTCGGATTGTCTAATGCTTTTCCACCACCGTAGTAAGCTACCGTATATCCTTTGGATGGATCATTGAGATTATCTGCTGTCAATTCACCGATATGCTTATCATCCTCTTTTACTGTATAAGCTACTCCTGCCGGAACACCACTAAATACAACTGTCTGGTCATCTTTCATTGAGAGGTTTACCGTTGCTGTATATCCTTGTGCATCATCTCCTGTCCATCCAGATCCTTCACCCACTTTTTTAATAGATCCGCCGGTATAGCTAATATCACTGCGAACTGGTTTTTCTGAAGTCAAGGTTACTGTTACATCAAAGTTCTGATCGTGACTTGCAAGCGGTCCTCGTACCTGTTTCATAATTTTAAATTTTGCCAGTTCTGCTGCATCTGGATCCTGACCATCTGGTCCCGGAATTGGTGTGATCGGATCTGGTTTGTCCGGATCTGGAGTTGGAATCGGGTTCGGATTTGGTTCTGGTTTCGGATCTGGAGACTCTGGATCAATTTCTCCATCTAACAGATATTTGTTTTTAAAATCACCTTTTTTATTTCCATTGTCTTGAGTGTTATCATTTCCTGCTCCGATTCCGGCATCTTCCGATGTGACCGTTACAAATTTTTTCAGATCTCCTCCATCATATTTTACGACAACCTGAATATAAACGGCTTTCTTATCGTATACTACACCTGCGGAATCTTTGGAATCTGGTGTATGTGCAGACGGAGACTGCTCTTTAATCTCATAGTTATATTTACCAGGTACTGTGTAAGTCGGTACTGTCACTGCAATATCATTTGTAATCGCACTTACTTTTAAATCTGCCACACTCAAGTTCGGCGCTGCACTTATGTCTACAGGTGCTGCTTTACAAGTAGATACAAATTTCAAAGTTTCATCTGGATATTGTTCTGCGAGTGCATTCTCATCTAATTTCACATATTTTTTTTCAATTTTAAACTCCGATGGTTGGTTCGCCAAGCTTCCTTCGGTAGGATAATTTGATGTGCTGCAAATACTGGGATACTCATGCAAAATGCTAATACTATGGCCAGTATTGCTGACAATTTTTTCTTCATAGTTTTTCTCCTTTTCATCGTATATTTACAAGTTTCTCTGCAAAGTTAAAATCCTCTGCGGCGGACAATGGTAATGACCTTGCCCTTGATCGCTTCTTCCGGCAGTGGACCAAAGTCCCTGCTGTCAGAAGATTGTGTGCGGTAGTCGCCGAGAACGAAAACATACCCTTCCGGCACTTGAAAAGGATATTTCAGAAGTGTCTTAGGTTCGGTAGGATAAAGGATCTCACCGGATTGCACTGTACCGTTGACATACAGATGACCGTCCTCATCCATATCTACATAATCGCTTCCCTTTGCTACCACACGAGATGCACAGATTTCTCTGTCCATCTCATACAGGATCAAATCGTCCTTTTGGATTTCCTTCTCTAACCGAAATCCAAGAACGAGATCCCCATCTTTCAACGATGGAAACATCGCATTTCCATTAAGCTGACAGATCAGAAACACTTTGGAAAACAGGATGTAAAACAGAAGTACCAGCCCTGCCAGCCGCAATCCGAGATCCAACCAGCCTCTGCGGTCCAGAATCGCATTTCTTCGTCGCTGAATCACCTGTGCTGCTGTCAGTTCTGTATTTGGGTGTTTTCTCTTCATCAGTCAGAATTCTCTCCGCGGACTTTGGTGCGCTCTTTTAACAAAAGATCATATCTTTTTCGCTCCCATGCAAGCGCCTCCTCATATAGATGATTCAACTCCTGTATTTTCTTCCAAACATCCGCCTCATCTACCCCAAAGAGCCTTTTTTTGAACTTCACTTGTTCTAAATATTCTGTAATCCTGTTTTCCTGTTGTCTTTCCGGATCTTTTTTTATATTTTTTTTGGAATCTATCGCACTCCCTCCTTTATTCTCTCTCTATTCGGTTTTTCTTTCTTCTCCAGAAAAAACAAAACAGCGGTAATACTTATAAGAATCAACATCCATACATACAGGTTCTTATCTAAATGAATTCCCGTATCTGGTGTTGCATCTTCTGTATTTTTGTTTGTGACTTTCAGTTCTACCACATCTCCCGGCATTCCGGTAATTTCACAAGTCATAACGGCTATATTTTGATCTTTATTTTCCAATGCAGGAGTTTCTACTAAGTAACTGCCGTCTTGATTTTTTTGCGAAATCGAAATATCGTATTTTAATGTATCAACGGCCTCCCTAATCTCAAGCTCAGAACCAATCTCTACATGCTGTAACGTAATCGCATCACCATCTTTCAGAGAAGCAGTTACCGTCTTACTCATTGTCATGCCGTCTTCCCAATAAAGAATCTCCATGGCAAATGGCTTATCATGCTCTCCAAATGGACCGGTGACTTCCTTGGAAATCTTAACAGTCACTCCTCCTTTGTGCGGATGATTGACCACATGCCTATCCGCAAGAGGCTTCCAGATATTCGTCTGTGGATTTTTTTCGTACAAGAACAAAATCTCATCTTCGACATCTACCATGTACAATGCCATATTATCCTGATACTGTGTCTTCCCTGTCTCTCCTTTATTCGGAGTAGTGGATTCTACCATCCAGTATCTGCCTTTTTTCATCTCTTTTGGCAATTGTAGCATTCCTTTTTCATCTGTCTTATATCCCCGGTCGTTCACCGGCTGACACTTCTTCCCATCCTTTTTCAGAACTACTTCACCATTCTTAGAATCTTCATCATATTCTACCGTATATCCCGTGTCGTCTACATATTCCGAAGTCCCTTCCTTATACGGTACTTCATAGAACATAAATTCCGCACCTGCAAGACGATTTCTTGGAAGATCATCTGTCTTTAAGAAACTTCGTTCTGCCAGATTGAAATGTAAATTCTGCACTTCCAGTTCTATTTTGGAAATGTTCTGGAATTCGTTCTCATTCTTCGGTGACAATAACTGTCCCGTCGAATCTTTGTACTGAATCTCAGGATAAATGACTTCGTAGTACAGGAATCCATCTCCAAACTCTGGAGAATAGTGTGTTTTTCCAATTTCAACTTCTTCTATTTTATATTCCACCGGCTTCTTATCCAAAAACAGCGGAACTTTATCGACCGTGTATTCCCAACCATTTTCTTCATTCAGAAGGAACTCTTGTCCGGTAGAAATTCCATCTCGGTACAAGCGTATTTTTACCTGCTTTTCCGTCAATGCATCGTTTTGTTCTCCCACATCTTTTTTATATGCAGGCTGCTTGTTTTGAAAAATTTCGGATATTCAGACTTGTATCTCCCGTGGTATTAATACCGCCTTGCCATCTATCTGTCCATTTTCCGGAGCTATGACAGCCTCTTGATTCTCTCCGGCTTTTCTGTCTACCAGTTTTGCCTCTGTAATTTTAAATGCTCCGTTTGCGATCTCTACAGTGATCTGTACATCTCCTGTATCCACGTATCCTGTTGGTACATTTGTTTCCCGCAGCAAATAGGTTTCTGTCGCTGTCCGATTCTTTCCTGTTTCATCCTGTAATGGAATGATAAGTTCTGCAATTCCATTTTTATCCGTTGTGATCGAATCTTTCTTAGCGCCGTCCAGACTGACATCAAAGGTAATTTTCTCCATTCCCTCTCCGGTAGACGCATCAAATTTATTCAGCGTAAGCACTCCCGGTTTCTGATAACGGTTTTCCAGTTCAATAGTAAGGGATTCTCCTCCACGCCCCATACCACGACCTGTGAATTTAATTCCACTATCCGGATACAATTCCCAGGAATTTACATTTTCTCCCTGCTCATGGGAATTGTGAACATTATACCAACCTGAGGACTTTACTTTTGGATTATCTGGCTTATAATTGTGTTCTTTTAAAGTGTACTTCCAAAATGGATCTGCTTTGACAATCCATGTACAACTTGTATGTGTTTTATCATCCCACGTTCCTACAATCTCCGTTGGTAACTCTTCCGCTGCAGAAGCTTTCGCATCCGTTGTCTGTCCGCCCTCTGAAGGAAGCACAAGCTTCATATGCTGATGAAATGCCGGCGGTTGTGGCGTTCCATCTGAAAACGTTTCATCCATATCGATGCCGATGTAATAATTTTTCTTGATTGCTTCAATCTCTTCCGGCATTCCAACGAAATCTTTCTTTACTGTCAGATATCCGTTTTTTGCTACAATACGTCCATCAATATGCCATCCATCTGACATTTCGCTTTTGAACGAATACCAGTAAATTGTAAAGAATTCTGTATCTAATTTTGAGGAAGGGATCTCCTTGTCACCGATGCGGATTGTACGCCCACTTTCCCGGATTGTCTGGAACACTTCTTCATCAGAAGGGATCTTGTCTATCTTATAGATATAATCTCCATTCCCTATGTATCCAGGATCTGGTCTTGTTCCTTGAAGCAGCTCCATCACTCTCTTATGTCCATTTGCATAATGTTCCCATGTGGTTGGATTCTTATTTCCGAGAACCGGAACATCATGTAAGATGCTTGCCTTTATATTACAGTTTGCCACCGCAACCGCGCTTGTATAGTCATCTTCATTCACTGACGGCAAAGCCACCGAACCATCTTCCGGCATCGCGACTTACAGATATAAAACTGTACTTGCCTTCGGCTTCGGTCACTCACCTTATTCCATGCCGCATAGAAAATGATCGGTTCCTGCGCGTTCTTCCTAATCTCTGAAAGTTTTGCTCCCGCATCACATTCCTGCCAGCGCCCTTTGCTATCTCTGTAATCCCAATGATCAAATTCATACTGTTCCAGCTCTTTACTGTCATTGTCTTCGTGGTCATAAGTCAGCGGATATGGTGATTTGATCTTATACTCTTCTTCATCCTGCCCCTCCGGAATGTCTTCTGTAAATCTTGTCTTATTTCCAACCTGAGGTGTCAACTTGGCTTCTTTTGGAAGCTTCTTCATATAACGAGTCGTATCGTAGATTACCCTGACTGTATTCGAATCCTGCGGCTTATCTGCGACAACCTTATAGGATGAGGCGATACTTGACCATTCAAATTTCAATTTATCATCTCCGGATGGTGTCGGGAGAATATCATCCACATTTTTGTCATCAGATGTACAACTCCAAATAATATTCTTTCCCTGATACTCTCCTTCCAATGTCGCTTTCTTCGGAACTTCTACACTATAATGTTCTCCATGAGCTATATATTGTCTCAAAACAGCCTGTCCTTTTGTCAGGTTCAGTGGATCCATCACTTCCACCAGATGGAAGCTTCCCTCCACATCAAAATGTCGTCCTGCAACTCCGATCTGAGCCGAGAGCCCTGTCAACCGGTCAAAATAGTTCTCAATTTTATCCGGATTCAATGGGTTTGGCTGTGAAAAATAATAGACCGATACATCGCGCCCCTTTTTCAGAACAGGAATATACCATGTGCCGTCGTTATCTTTGTAAGGGTGTTGTACAAATACTCGAGTATCTGTCGCATAACCAAACAATATTTTTTCCTTCCCATCTGCTTCCGGTTCCAATTTCTCCGGAGTAAATCCAAACTCCTTGTAAACCTGTGAAATTGTGTCATCTTTTCTGGCTCTCAGATAATATCGGCTGTCACGTCCACTGTTTGCTTTTGTGATGTAATGCTGCTCAGCATTGATATTTTTTACCAGCTTATAATCTCCATCGATAAATACATAAAAACTGATATTCGCTTCTTTTGTCTCCGCCGGCTTTTCTGTGTTATCTGGAACAATCACATACGGACGTACCGCATCCTCCGGCTGGATCGTAAAACTCATTGTATGGTCAGCTTCATTTTTTACTCCGGTAATCCCCGAAAGTGTACCATCTTCTCTTCTACATTCCCAATTTACTTCCTTCGTCTGCCCTTCCACACGCGGCTTAGTACTGACAGTTCTTGTAAGCGTTGTTTTTCTTGCTACAAAATCCATAGCTGGAAGATTCACTAAATCCGTAGGACTATAGACCTGTCCATCCTCATCCTGCACTGTCACACTGTAAAATCCGTTATACCGGTTATCGTGGTATTCCATCAGTGTCTTTACATTCAAAAGAGGTAAGATCTCCCCATCCGGCAGATAGTACACATCCATTGGCTCTCCGGTCTTTCCTATATAAATACAATCATGACCATTTTGTGTATATTTACCTGCATTATGAATACTGTCATAATCTCTCTTAGAATAATAAAAACGCTCTCGGCTTCCATTTTGGATAGAACCATCATAATGAAACTTTTCTAAGTATTTTGTTAATTGTTCATTAGAAATATAATAATAAGTAGTTCCCGGCTTACTTGTAGTATCTTTCAGAACAGGAACTTCTGCCTGCTCTACATTGTATCTCTCATAATCTACAAACGTGTAAAATTTGATATTCAAGGTCTCCGGTGCAAATGTATTACATGCAATGGTATACGGCTGTTCTATCCTCTGAATATTAAATCCCAGTCCCTGATCACTTTTTACCGGCTGGATTGTCTTTTTCTCATCCTCACTGACACAAAGCCATTCACTTGCCTGTGTCTCTCCCGGATCGACTGTGATTGTGACATCATCGTCTTTCTTATGGTAAGTCACAGTTCGGCTTCCATCCGGATGTATAACTGTCACAGAATAAAAGCTGTGCCTGTTTTGCTTCAGCTGCTCCGGATTATTCTCCGGTACTTCTTCACTTCTATCCGCGCCTTTCGGCATATAATAAACATCTGTTGGTACAGTCGTGTTTTGATTTTCCAATGTATAGGATACGTATTGCTTTCCTTTATAAGTTTCCATTGCCGCATGGGCTAACGTCTTCTCTCCACGGACTGCATATGGAAAAAATTTACCGAACTGCTTGTCTGTTTCTTTCAGACCATATTCTTTATAAATCTCTGCCAGATCGCTGACAGAAAGAAAACATCTACCCTGGCGATTCCACTTATACACTTTTTTCAGTGAATCACTTGGCAGCTTTCGGATCTCGTTGTCTACATATACATAAAACTGAAGATCAAATGCTGTCTGATCCGCTCTTTGTATCACATAAGACTGCGAGATATTTCCGATTGTAAACTTTGTCTGATTTCCAGCTTCTACAGTCCCATCTATGACGGTATCATCCGCTCCGATACAGGTCCATTCAATCCGATCCGTCTGTTCTGCCGACTCAGGATTAAAATCAGACACCGTCATTTCCATTGTAGTTCCCGTCAGCGCATAGCGAATCCGATCTTGTCCTTCGCCGCTTACTTCCACGGAATAGAAAGAATTATCTTTTTTTACTGCTTTCTCTAAAGTCAGATATCCACCTTTTCCATTCGGGAGATAGTAAACATCTACCGGTACGCCTTGCTGATTCTCCCCATCATTATATGAAACATACGTTTTTCCAGAATCTGTATCCTCATAAACTGTTCCGTATTCTATTCCCTTTTTTCCTCTGTAAGCAGATACAAACTTATGATATGCATCTGGATTCTGCCCATCATTTCCTCTTGTGAATCCAAATTCTTCATACACCGATACCAGATCATCTACAGAAATTCCATGATATGTCGTTCGTCCATCCTTCCATGTGGCAATGCCGGTAATTCCATTGTTCTGAAGTTTTACCTTTTCCCCACCGATGATAATGTAAAAATCAATATCAAACCCCTGCGCAATCTCCTGAAGCTTCGATACCTCCTCTTTCTCTTCCTGCTGCTCAGATGATTTTTCTGTTTCTGGTGCAGCTGCTTCTGGAATATTTTCCTTTTTCGGATCAGTTTCTTTTTCCGGGATACTTTCTTCCTCTGGAAGCTCTTCTTTTTCCGGGATACTTCTTCCTCCGGAACTTCTTCTTTTCCGAACACTTCCTTCTTCCGGAAGG
>ENA-OQAA01001041-OQAA01001041.1-human-gut-metagenome-genome-assembly--contig:-NODE-1041-length-15830-cov-2.713240_pt1 | contig 15830 bp, 29 predicted proteins | sample MGYA00242489_ERZ504515 | MGnify/ENA primary metagenome ERZ504515 (study PRJEB26092, sample SAMD00036237) | human gut metagenome | host: Homo sapiens | study: EMG produced TPA metagenomics assembly of...
TGGGGAAGAGAAAATCAGGTGTTAGACGTTTCGACCACATCGTTGACGATGACGACCAGAATGTACTTACCGTCGCTAGTCTTAGCAGTGCCAGCTTGCCGGTCTCAGCAACTTCATGATTCATGTCGTTAACGGTAGCGGCCTGAGCCTCGAACAGAGCGCCATTCACAATGCCAGCCTGCAGGTTTGCGTTCTTCGTGGCATTCTCGGTCTTGACCAGAGCAACACGGATCTGCTTGCCAACATTTGCCTTCTCGGCACCCTCGCCGGTGGTGAACACACCCAGAGCCTTCTGGACTGCATTAGCGGCATCGGTGTTGCCGTCGATGTGCTCCTGACTGATGACCTTGCCGGTGACCTTCTCAACAGCATTGTCCAGAGTGATCTTGTTGGCGGAGTCAGCAGCGATGATAGTCTCGATAGCTTCAGGGTGTTCTCAGCAGTCTTATCCATGTCCTTGTCCTGCTCGACCTTGACGCCCATCTTGGTCAGAGCGTCAGCGATGTCCTTGCTCTTGACGCTAGCGCCGCAGCCAGTCAGAACGGACAGTGCCAGAACGCCGGCGAGGGCGACGGCCAGAAACTTCTTTGCCATTTTCATGATTTTTGCCTCCATAATTATGAATGATCTTACAGGCAGGCTGTCCAGTTCCGGTCGTCGGCCTGTTGGCCTTATTATACCCCCCCCCCCAGAATTGTCAATATATTCCTTGCATTTTTATCATATCATCGAATTATGAAGGACACCTCTGTGCATATTCCACAAATTCACGAAAAACAGCTGCTCTTCACTCTTTCCGGCTGCTCCGTATCTGGGCCAGCAGCGTGGACGCCGACACCGGTTTTACCACATAGCCGTCGATGACGCCGTGGCTGCGGGCATCCACGATCTCCCTTGTGGGGGCATTGGTCATCACGATGCGGGTCATGCCCGGGTAGCGGCCCCGGATGGCCATGCAGAGATCCACGCCGCTGCTGCTCATCAGGCTCTCGTCGATGGCAAGGACGTCGAAGGCTGCTGCTCCAGCAGCTGGCGCAGCTCGCCCCGGCGGGAGCAGGTGGACACGCTCAGGCCCAGCGCGCTGAGGTCTTTGTCCAGCAGGTCGAGGACCTTGTTGTTGTCGTCCGCCGCAAGGATGCGCAGCTTGCTGTCCACGCCCCACTGCAGCTGTTCGCGCTCCTGCTGCTGCTCCAGCACCGGCAGATAGACATAGAAGGTCGTGCCTCTGCCGATGGTGCTCTCCGCCCGGATACGGCCCCGGTGGGTGCGGATGATCTGGTCCGCCAGAGCAAGGCCGAGACCGGTGCCTTCGCCGGTCTTCTTTGTGGTGAAGAAGGGCTCGAAGATGTGCTGCATCGTCTCCTTGTCCATGCCGCAGCCGGTGTCGGTGACGCTCAGGCAGACGTAGCTTGACCACTCTTCGGAGATCTTCTCTTCCGGGAAGAGCGCCGCCAGCTCACTGCGCGGCACGACACTGCCCCGGATGGTCAGCTTTCCGCCCCCGGACCGATGGCGTGGATGGCGTTGATGCTGATGTTCAGCAGCACCTGCTGCAGCTGGGTCGCGTTGCCCAGAACGCATTCGCCGCTCAGCTCATTTTCTTCCTTCAGCTCCACGTTCTTCGGGCAGTTCGTCTCCACCAGCTTCTGGGTCCGATGGAGCAGTCCCTCCACCGACACGGCGTCGTAGACCGTCTCCACGTTTTTCCGGCTCATAGAGGAAATTTGTTTCACGACCTCCTGCGCCTTCTGCGCCGCCTCGCTGATCTCCATCGCGTTGTCATAAATTTCGCTGCCCGGGTCGGCGTCGGCCATGATGAGGTCGGCATAGCCGGTGATGGGGGTCAGGAAGTTGTTGAACTCATGGGCGATGCGCCGGTGAGGGTCCCCATCATCTGCAGCCGCTGGCCGTGGGCCAGCGATTCTTCGCTGCGGTGGAGCTCTTCGAGGGTCTGGTTCAGGGTCTTCAAATCGCTGATCTCGGTCGCGCTGCGGCGGTCGCGCTCCTGCAGCCGGAACATCTGGAACATGAAGAGCACCAGCACCAGCGCCACGCCGCCGAAGATGAGGACCACCTTCACGAAGCTCTGCTGTACCGGCTCGTAGAAATCGTCGTAGTCCACCACAGCGCTGACGATCCAGAAACTGCCCCCCACGTCCAGATGACGAAAGGCGCTTATCTTATGCACCCGGGGCAGATCCGGGTCGGCCCACCAGTAGGAGTAGTAGTCCAGCGTACCGGATTCCTCTTCCTGCTGAGCGCGCAGCAGCTCACTCAGACTGCTCATGTCCAGTTCCTTCCCCTGATAGATGCGCTGGCGGCCCTCCACGACCTTGATGCCCCACTGAACGGCTTCGGGGTGCATGACCACAAGGTTATCGTCATTCTTTATCATGATGTAGCCGTTCCTGCCGACATGGATCTCCGAGATGAGCTGCCGATACATGACCGTGGAGTCTACCACGAGGCAGGCTGTCTCATCCCCGGCCTTCCTCTTCATCACAAGATAGTGCTCGCTGCCGCTGTGGTACTGCCAGTAGGAGATGTCCTCCGTCCGGGTGATGAGGACATCGCAGACGGCGCTGAGGCCGTAGCAGCTGTAGATGACCTCGCCGTTGCTGTTTTCCAGCCAGACGTCCCGGATGGTATCGCTCCGGGCCACCGTGGGGCGGAACGCTTTGCTGGCCTGTGCTTTTCCGGCGATGGAGTCCAGCCGGTCGGCGTATTCTTCCAGCAGGACGCGGATGCTGTCGGCGGTGCTCTGCACCACCAGCTCCATCTGCCTCGTCTGGCTGTCCATCATGGCGGTGCGGTAGTCCTTCCACACCATACCCACCACGACAGCCAGTGCGGCTACCGTGACGACGCCGATGGCCAGCGGCACCCACAGGGTGCGCAGCGTCTGGAGCCATGTCTTTTTCGGGGCGTTCTCCTTCATATCGAGTCCTCCTTTGGGGCGGTCTTGCTCTTCCTGTCTAAAAATGTTATAATTTTATTTATCGCAAGTGAAACAAATTTTCCGGTCAAAAAAGTGCAGGGAGTTATCATGTCGTATCATGTTCTTATTGTAGACGATGATCCAGCAATTTGCAAACTTTTATCGAAAGTTATGATAAGCAATGAGATGGACCCTCTCGTCGTCAACAGCGGCGCGGCGGCACTGGACGTCATCGCGCGGCAGAGCAGCACGCTGGATATGATCCTGATGGACATCACGCTGGGCGACATGGAGGGCTTCGATGTCATCCAGACCATCCGGCGCAACGGCGTCACCACGCCGGTCATCATCATCAGCGGCCGCAACGAGGACTACGATTTCATGTACGGCCTCTCGCTGGGCGCCGACGACTATGTCACCAAGCCCTTCCGTCCCCAGATTTTGGCGCAAAGGTCAAGGCCTCATCCGCCGCAGCAAGAGCTTCTCGCAGGAGAACAACCAGCAGATCAGCTGCGGGCCCTTCCTCTGCGACACCACCACCATGCGCTTTTATAAAAACAATGTGGAGCTGAACCTCTCCGAGAAAGAGCGCAGCCTGCTGCTGCTCTTTGTGCGCCACCCGCAGCAGGTGTTCACCAAGGATATGATCTACGAGCAGATATGGGGCAACCTCATCGCTGTGGACGACAACGCCATCATGGTCTACATCAACCGCCTGCGCAGCAAGATCGAGGACAACGCCCGCACGCCCCAGCACATCATCACCATCCGCGGCGTCGGCTATCGTTTCGTGCCGTAAAGACGCGTTTTTCTTGCGTCTCTCCTGAAAACATGGTATTCTTGAATAGTTTTCCGTCAGGAGGTGCATTCTATGGGACTTTTAGAAGTCAACGGACTTTCTCTGCCACTCCTTGCAGAGCTTTCGTATCCATCCCAACTGGGGCGTTCGCTCAAAAACAACCTCGGCTCTTTTGACAAAGAGTCTCTCCTTCTGGATGCGCTGTCTGCCGCTGAATGGCTGGACATGAATCCGCTCTTGGGTGAAGTCGCCATCGACTATCGCATCAAGTCAGAGGAATCCATCCGCACCAAGTATGAGCGCTACTATCCTGACCGTCCTGTTCTGAAAGTTTTCAACGACATTCTGGGCTTCCGCTCCTACTGTGACGATTACACGGAAGTCCTTTCTCTCGTTTCCCCGCGGCTCAAGGTTGTGGATATGTCTCGCGGAAAAGCCCGTGATGACGGCTACCGAGGTGTTCATCTCTATTACCATGCCGACAACTTCCACTATCCGATTGAGCTGCAGTTTAACACGCTCTATGACCGCCAGCTCAACAACTGGCTGCACGATTACCTTTATAAGAAAGACTATCCAAGCTCCATCGGTTGTATCCTGAGAGAACGGTACGAGCATGGAGAATTTTTCAATCTTGAAACCTTTGAGGAGGTGCTGCACGATGTGCTATCTGGTTGCCAAAAATAAAAATGCCCACGGCTGCTACGCGCTCAAGACTGTTCATGGTGTCCACCTTGTGGATTTGAAGCGGCAGCTGAACCAGTTTGCAGTACCACATGGCATTCAGCTTGTGACCATCAGCCGTCCCAACGCTTACGGAGAGTATGCACCTTATCACATTCTGGACAGCGAAGAGGATTTTGTCCAGACTGTCCGAAAACTCTGCTCCATGTAAATCCGCATTTTTATTTTTGCCAAATCAATCCGATAAACAAAGAAGAGCAGCCAACTGCGCGCGGTGCAGTTGGCTGCTCTCTGGTTTTATGCCGGTATAAAACACAAAACCTTGAAAAAGGAGAATCGCATGAAGCTTGTGTGCATATTTAGCCGCAAAAGCGGGGGTGAGAAGAGCGAAGGAATCTCCGTGAATCCATTCCGAAGCGTGGTTGGCAAGCCACATTCCCGCTTTTACGCTATATCACTCAATCTTCGCGGAAAGAGAAAGGCTTGACTTCGCGGACGACGTCCATGACAGTGCCGTCGCGGGCCTCGATGATGCCCACGATGCGGTCGCCGAACTGGACCTTCTCCGGCTCGCCGACGATGGAGTAGGCGATGTCGCGCAGCTCCTCGATGGTCTTCAGAGGCACGCAGTCAGCGGCCTTCAGAGCCTCCAGCAGGTCGGGACGGCGGGGGTTGACGGCCACGCCGTAGTCGGTGACGACGATGTCAACGCTCTCGCCCGGGGTGGTGACGGTGGTCACGTCGGTGCAGATGGCCGGGATGCGGCCCTGCAGCAGGGGTGCGATGACGATGGTACACTTTGCACCCTGTGCGGTATCGGGATGGCCGCCCTGTGCGCCGGTGATGATGCCATCGGAGCCGACGACGACGTTGCAGTTGAAGTGGGTATCAACCTCCAGAGAGGCCAGAATGACGTAATCCAGCTTGTTGACGAAAGCGCCCTTGTTCATCGGGCTTGCGTACTCGCCGGCAGAGATGGGGAAGTGGTTGGGGTTGGAAGCGACGTTGTTGACCGCGTCGAGGTCGAAGTCTGGGTATCCACCAGCTTGCGGGCCAGACCGCGGTCCAGCAGCTCGCACATGGGCTTGGTCAGACCGCCGACGCCCAGACCCATGTGGATGTTCTTCTCTTCCATGATCTTGGACAGAGAGATGGTGGAGGCGATGGATGCGCCGCCGACACCGGTCTGATAAGAGAAGCCGTCCTTGAAGTAGGGGGTGTTTGCAACGACCTGAGTGCAGTACTCGGCCATCAGGATCTTGCGCTGGTCGGTGGTGGGCTTGGCTGCGCCGGTGGCGATCTTCTCGGGGATGCCGATCTGGTCCACGACGCAGACGTAATCCACCTTGGTCTGGTTGATCTCTGCGGGGTAGTTGGGGTAGTCCACGAGGCAATCGGTGACGGCGACGACATAGTCAGCCATCTCAGCGTCCACGTAAGCATAGCTCAGGACGCCGCAGTTGGTCTTGCCGCCCATACCGGAGCAGTTGCCGTACTCGTCACAGGAGGGTGCGCCGATGAAAGCGATGTCCACGTGAGTCTCGCCGGTCTCGATGGCGCGGACACGGCCGCCGTGCTGCGCATGGTGGCCAGACCCTTCAGCTTGCCGTGGGAGATGGCATCGCCGATCTTGCCGCGGACGCCGGAGGACTCGATGTTGACGATGGTGCCGTCCTCGATCATGGGGACGAGGGCGTCATGAGCCTTGCCCAGAGAGCTTGCGCTCAGGGTGATGTTCTTGAAGCCCATCTTGTGGATCTCTTCCATCACCATGCAGACCACGAGGTCGCCCTCGCGGAAGTGGTGGTGGAAGGAGACGGTCATGCCGTCGTGGGCATTGCACTTGACCAGAGCCTCGTGGATGTCCTTGACCATCTTGTCGTGGTCATTGCGCATCACGGGGGTGACCTTCGGGCTGGCCTTCTGGAAGCCTTGCCATCTTTATAATTGTTGCCCTGGAAGACCTCTTTGCCGGTGCGCTCGAGGATCTCTTCGGGAATTTCTCTGCCGACTGCGTTCAACATAATTACAAATCCCCCTTATACACGCCGGATGCCTTTGCCAGATCGATGGTGCGCTTTGCACCGTCGTAGAAGGCGATGTCGATCATCTTGCCGTCCACGGTGAAGACGCCGATGCCCAGAGCCTTCTTGGAGTCGATCTCCTTGACGACCTTCTCGGCGAAGATGATGTCCTTCTGGGTGGGCGTAAAGATCTCGTGGACGATGGGGATCTGACGGGGGTTGATGATGGATTTGCCGTCGAAGCCCATCAGGTGGATGTTCTCCACGTCCTTGCGGAAGCCGTCCATGTCCTTCAGGTCGGTGTAGACGGTGTCGAAGCACTGCACGCCTGCTGCGCGGGCGGCATGATCATCTGCTGGCGGGCACCCATCAGCTCGATGCCGGTGCCGGTGATGTGGGTCTGCAGGTCCTTGGTGTAGTCGCCGCCGGACAGTGCGATGCCGAACAGGCGCTCATCGCTCTCGCAGATCTCCAGAGCGTTCATGACGCCGCGGGCAGACTCCAGAGCGGCGATGATGAGACTTCGCCCTCGGGACGGCCATAGGTCTTCTCGTCCTCGGCGATGGCCTGCGCCACGCGGTGGACATCCTCAGCGTGCTCGGTCTTGGGGATGCGGATGGAATCGCAGCCGCCGGCCACGCAGGCACGGATGTCTTCACGCCAGTAGGGAGTGTCCAGACCGTTGATGCGGACGACCCGCTCTGCACCGCGGTAATCCACGGTCTTCAGGGCGTGATACAGGCTGAAACGGGCGACATCCTTCTGGTTCTCGGCCACAGCGTCCTCCAAGTCCAGCATCAGGGAGTCGGCCTTATAGATGTAAGGGTCTTTGATGAGGCCGGGCTTCTGCGCATTCAGGAACATCATCGTGCGGCGCAGGCGCTTCTTGTTCGGATTATTCATCGAATGGCACCTCCCCAAGGCAGATTCTCATACTGGTCAACAGAGCGGAACACCGCGCCCTCGATGCGGGCCTCAGGGTGCAGTCCAGTGCGCCCTTGTCCACGATGGTGATGCGGACGTTGTCGATGTCCAGATCCTTCAGGGTCTCCAGTGCGACCTTGCGCAGCTGGTTGCCGTACTGATGGATGACAGAGCTTTCGAGGAAGAAATCGATCTTACCCTCACCCGGCTCGACGGTCACCATGCAGTCGCTGGATTCCAGAGTGCCAGCCGTGGCTGCTTTCTTGATCTCCATGCTTTTTTCCTCCTTGGCAGGTGGTTTCTTCAATCGTTATACCGTACTTGCGGGGCGGCACCTCACTGCGCCGCTCCTGATGATTCTATCATAATCGGACAATCTTACAAAAGGCATAGCGTCAGTCTTAATATTCGTTAAGAATCGCCAAAAATTTCTCTTGTACACAAGATTTATTCCATTTTGGCATAGTTTCCGAGCCACCACAATGCCGATCCACCGTTCCCCGGTTTCGGAGAGCAGCAGACCGACTCTGAAACTATGATACCTTAAGACCGGACGTTTGTAAAATCGTCAGATCCAATCTTGAACCATTCTCTGGGAGAATGGTTGCTTACTGGTTGTTCCGATAGTAGTTGATGAGGCAGCCGTCGGCGATGATCTGACGCTCCGGCTCGGTGAGGGCACCGGTGGAGACCGGGAAGGCGGTCACGGTGCCGTCCGGTTTGACGGCGTAAGCAGTAAAGCTGGCCTTGTTCTCGAGAACGGCCTCGCGGATGCCGGGCACAAAGATGTAATCACCCAGTTCAAACACCTCGGGTTCTCTACGAGGAAGGGCGTCATGCCCCAGTTGATGCAGTTGGAGCGGTAACGCTTGGTGGCGTACTGCTTGGCAAAGTTAGCGGATGCACCATGACACGCTGGCAGGAAGCAGCCTGCTCACGAGCGGAGCCGTCACCGGGCATGTTGGCGAAGATGGTGGAGCCGATGTCGGTGTTGGCAGGGTCGTTGGCGACGCCGGCCTTGGTCAGGGCCTCATAGACCTTCATGACCTCCCCGGGCAGAGCCTTGCCGGCCTCACGGTCGCGCTCGATCTGGCGCATGACCTTGCTGCGGCCCACGTACTGGGGGTCACGGCGGCTCAGTGCGAACTCAGACAGACGCTCAGGTTGGAGCGGTAGGAAGAAGTCTCGCCGGAGGGGATGAGCTCGTCGGTGGTGGTGACGGGTCGGTGATGTAGGAGCAGACCTTGACCAGCAGATCGTCGGTCAGGGCAGGCATCTCGGGCCAGTCCTTGATGTTCGGGCCGAAGCGCAGCTCAGCATCCGGTTCGGCATGGCCCCAGCCGTTGTAAACGCGCTTCTCGTACAGGGAGGCGTTGTAGTGGTACTCAGGTTCGTATACTCCACGTCCAGGTCGGTGGCTGCGGTCAGCTTGCCGCCGTTGGCTGCAGTGGCAGCAATGGAACGTGCGTCCATCAGGGCAACACTGCTCATCTGGCCCTCACCCGGCTTGGAGCTTCGCGGTTGGGGAAGTTGCGGGTGGTGTGCGGATGGAGAACTCGCCGTTGGCGGGCAGTCGCCTGCACCGAAGCAGGGCCGCAGAAGCACTCGCGCATGATGCGCCGGCGCGACCAGATCGGAAGCGCGGCCGTTGCGGATGAGCTCTGCCAGAGCGGGCATGGAGCGGGATAGATGCTCAGGGTGAAAGCACCGTTGCCGCAGCTCTGACCCCGCAGGATGTCGGCAGCGGCGCAGATGTTGTCGAAGGTGCCGCCGGCGCAGCCTGCGATCTCGCCCTGATCGACCAGATGGCACCATCGTGGAACTTGCTGTCCAGATTCATCTTGGCACCCTTGATCTGCTTGTTGGCCTCTTCCTGTACAGCGTGCAGGATGTCGGCAGCGTTGGCCTGCAGCTCGTGGATGGTGTAGGTGTTGGAGGGGTGCATCGGCATAGCGATGGTGGACTCAATGGTGCTCAGGTCGATGTAGACGCAGCATCGTAGTAGGCCACCTCCGCAGGCTGCAGCTTCTTGAAGTCCTGCGGACGGCCGTGGATAGTGTAGTAACGCTGGGTCTCCTCATCGGTGACCCAGATGGAGGACCAGCAGGTGGTTTCGGTGGTCATGACATCGATGGCGTTGCGATACTCGATGGGCAGGCCGGCAATGCCGGGGCCGACGAACTCCATGACCTTGTTCTTGACATAGCCCTTCTTATAGACGGCACCGCAGATGCTCAGAGCCACGTCGTGGGGACCGATGCCCGGGCGGGGCTTGCCGGTCAGGTAGATGGCAATGACCTGCGGACGAGCGAAGTCATAGGTGCGGCCCAGAAGCTGCTTGGCCAGCTCGCCGCCGCCCTCGCCGACCGCCATGGTGCCCAGTGCACCGTAGCGGGTGTGGGAGTCGGAGCCGAGGATCATCTTGCCGCCGCCGGCCATGGTCTCACGGTTGTAGCTGTGGATGTTTGCCATGTTGGTAGGAACGTAGATGCCGCCGTATTTATGAGCGGCGGACAGGGCGAATTTGTGGTCGTCCTCGTTGATGGTGCCGCCGACAGCGCAGAGGCTGTTGTGGCAGTTGGTCAGGACGTAGGGCAGCGGGAACTGCTTCATGCCGGAAGCGCGGGCCGTCTGGATGATGCCGACATAGGTGATGTCGTGGCTGGTCATCGAGTCGAACTTCAGTTGCAGCTGGTCAGGATCACCGCTCTTGTTGTGGGCCTGCAGGATACCGTAGGCCATAGTGCCTTTCTCAGCTTCCTTTGCGTCCACGGTGCGGCCGGTCTTCTGGGCCACTTCCTCAGGGCAGGAGCAGATGGTCTCGCCGTTTACGAGGTAGATACCGTTATCGTATAATTTCAGCATGGTACTCTCCATTTTTCGCACATTTGCGTTCTTATACTCTCTCAAAAAGGCACTCCGGAAAAGGGGAGCCTCCCCTCCCCGGAGTGAATCAGACTTTTACAGAACCATAGAAACGATGAGGTTGAATATAGCTGCAACACCGATGCTGATAGGCGTTGCGACGAACAGCAGACGGTTGAACAGGCTGCTGCGCTCTTCCTCATTGCCACAGGAACCCAGAATCAGGGAACCGCCGGAAGAGAAGGGGCTGATTGCACTGCTCTGCGCACCGAGAACCGTGCAGGTGAACAGATTGGCCGCGCCCAGACCCGTCGTTGCGGACAGACCGGGAATCAGCGGGAACAGAGCCGGGCAGACAACACCGGTGGTAGAGCTGAAGAAGCTCATGACTGCGCCGACCAGACTGAATGCGATCGGAACCAGGAAGGTCGGAACGTTGCTGCCGATCCAGTTGGACAGCAGGTCAATGGTTCCAGCCTCAACTGCAACGGCGATCAGCATACCAGCTCCGGCGATCATCAGGATAGTATTCCAAGGAACACGAGCGATGATCTCCTTCTGCGGAGCAAGCTTCATCAGCAGCGCAATGACAGCGAAGACGAATGCGACCAAGCCGACGTCGATCTTTCCTGCAACCAGCTTGATGACCGCATTGCCGGGGATCAGCAGCTTGAGCAGCGGGAAAACCAGAACAACTGCCATCATCGCGACCATGAGATAGAGCGTCTGCTTCTGTGCGGTGGTGTATACTTCCGGTTTTTCAAACTTGACATCTTTGCCGATGTTGCGGTTTGCAGGCAGTGCAAAACGGAAAATCGTAATGAGGATCAGAGAGAACAGGACTGCCAGACCGAACATTTTCAGGCAGGTCACGAAAGAATCGATGGCTTCCAGTTCGGGAGCTGCCTCATAGGAGCTGTCCATCAGACCACGGAAGATAACGCCAAGCGCAGCCGTCGGGAAATCACCGCCCGCCAATGCGCCGCAGTTGATGGCGACTGCACCGGTCAGCTTGTCCATCTTGGACTCTTCGCAGATGAGCAGCGTGATGGGAGCGAGGAATGCCAGAACCGTGAAGTATGCTGCACCCATGACCGACAGGATGACAGCAACGGCGAACAGTGCATATGGCAGCATTCCCGGGAATTTACGGCAGGCATACAGCAGCGAGCGGGAAATCTTTTCCAGCGTGCCATTGGCTGCTGCAACATTATAGAACAACGAAACGGAGATGATGACGAACATCGTGTTCGTCGGCCAGAATGCAATCAGAGCTTTCGGCTTGAGATCCAGCCAGAAACAGCCGATAAAATATGCAAATACAATGCAGAAGAAACCCGTATTGATCTTGGTTTTATAGCCAAGAAAGACTGCCAGTGCGATGGCAGCGATAATAACAGCACTTTGCATGGAACATCCTCCTTATTCCACTTCTTCGGCGTTACTCGATGCCGAGCAAGCCTGCCGCAATGGTATGCGACATGTAGTAAATCTGGTCGTCCGGCACACCATGATCCGACAGATATTGGAGATACTGCTGCATCGCGATCTCCCAGTGAGGATTCTCGGTCTGACCGCCGTCTGTGCTGATGAGCACGTTCTTATAGCCGACCTCACGGATGACCTCGAGGTTTTCGGGCAGATTGCTCTTGTACTTGCCGCCGCCCATGTTCTGTGCATAGCAGCGTTCCAGCAGAACATCGTAATCCTTGACGATCCGTTTCTGGTCTTCGATGCTCATGTCGACGACCCACCATTCCGGATGGGTGACGACCAGCTTCTTGACACCGGCAGCGCGGGCTGCATCGCAGACGATGAAGCTCTCTTCGGGGGAGATATGCGCCGTGCCGAGTACTGCGTCATAATCCTTGACCAGCTGGAAGATGTCCTTCATCTCGGGAACAATTTTTCCATTCTCGGTCACCTTCACGCCATCGTCCGGGTTCTTGCCGAACTTTGCCAGATGGTTCTGGGCGTGCTGGGTCGGCAGCCAGACCACTTTGGCTCCCAGCTTCAGCGCGACCTCGAGCGCCGCCGGATTCAGGCGCCGACCGGATGGTTCAGGGTGATGCTGCCGAACATGGTAAAGTCCTTGTCGCCATGGACGATCTTGTTATAACGGTTGCACAGATAAGCCCGATCCATCGTCGTACCCTGATGGGTCTTGATGACAATGGCTCTTGCGCCCACCTTGACCGCGGCATCCGTCAGCTCCAGATCGTCATACGCTCTCAGTCGAAGATCCGGATTGGTGTGGACGTGCATATCAATAACGCCCTTCATTGGATATACGCTCATGTTTTACCTCTTTTCCATCATGATCCTGTACAAAAGAATCCTCATCTGCAGTTGAAGTTCTGGTGATTTTAGTATATAATCATTTCTGTGATTGGAAAAGTCCTGTTTTTATAATAGCCCCTATAGGCAAAACCGATAGAAAAAAAGAAATTTCTGTCGTTTTTGGAGGAATTGTCATGGATCTCCGCGAACTATACTATCTGAACGCCCTTGCCGAAGAGCAAAGCATCTCGAAAGCCGCCGAGCGGCTGTACATCGCGCAGGCCAGCCTGAGCCAATTCCTGCGCCAGTTCGAGGCGCAGCTTGGCTCCCCCATCTTCGTGCGCACCAACAAGGGTATCCGCCCACCCTTCCGGCAAGGTTTTTCTGAGTCACGCTAAGCACATCTTAAAAGAGTACCAGCAGGCCCAGCAGGAGTTCTGGGACAACGAGAACACCGTCGGCGGCACCGTGTTCTTCGGGGTCAGCTCTTTTCGCGGCAGCTATGTCATCCCGCCCATCCTGAAAAATTCTACGACCAGAACCCTCGGGCCACCATCAACATCTACGAGGGCAACAGCATGAATCTGGTAGAGAAGATCCGGGAGGGCGAGTTGGATCTTGCGCTCTCCGCCTACCCCATCGTCAGCACCGAGGGCATCCAGATGGAATACCTCTACCGGGACGAGGTGCTGCTGGTCGCCACCAAAGACCACCCGATCTTACAGCAGGCCCGCATGGACGAGACCGGGCGGCTCCGCGTCTCGATGGAGGAAGTCACCCACCATGAGTGCATCCTCAGCGGCAAGGATACCATGCTGGGTCACCTGATCCGAAGTGCGTTCGGAGCTTACGGCCTGCGGCTGAAATCGAAGCACGGCAACATCACCGCCGCATTTGCCGCATCCATGGCACGGGTTGGCCTTGCTCTGGCTTTCACCTACCGCTCCTGCATCGTCGAAGAGCCGGATGTCGTCTATCTCTCGCTGGGGTCGCAGGGGCTTTACCTCCGGCTGGCCCTGCTCTCCCCCACCACCGACTACCGCTCCAAGGCGACGCTGGCCCTGACCAAACTGCTCCGCGAAGAGCTGAGCGGCAAAAACGCAGATAAAAAGACACCCTCGCCGTCCAATCAGATCAACGAAGGTGCCCTGTAAAGTTCGATTCTGTTTATGCGTGATTGAAGCCCTTGCCGAACACCTCGGTGGTGCTGAGCATCGAGATAAAGGCGTTGAGGTTTTCCTTATGGATAAATGCCTGCAGCTGCAATGCCTCGCGGTGGGTGAGGGTCGTATAGATCATATAGTGGGGCCGGTCGGTGTAGGCACCGTAGCAGGGCGTATAGGTCGCGCCGCGCACCAGCTTGCGCATGACGAAGTCACAGATGGGGTCTTTGTCGTCGCAGATGATGAGGATGGCTTTGCACATCTTCATCTGCTCGAGGACGGCATCGACGACGAGGCTCTTGACCGTCAGACCCACGAAAGAGTAGAGAGCGGTGTAGAGGTCGAAGACGAAGCAGGCTGCCAGCACCATGACGAAGTCGGTGATAAAAAGCGCCTCGCCGGTGTTCTTCATATGGGTGTATTTTTTCAGGATGAGGCGACGACATCGGTGCCGCCGGAAGACGCTCCCACGTTGAAGAGCAGAGCCGACGCAATGGCAGGCAGGGCGATGGCGAAGACCAGGTCCAGCATGGGCTGGTCGGACAGGGGGCCGCTGAGGGGGACATATTTTTCAAAAAGAGCCAGCTCTGCCGTCATGACGACGGTAGCCCAGCCGGTGCTGATGGCAAAATCCCTGCCGAGGAATATCCAGCCCAGAATGAGCAGGAGGATATTGGCACAGGACGAAAAAGCTGAGGCCGACAGGGGCGTGAGCTTTGCCACAAGGGCCGCGCCGCCGGTCACGCCGCCGAAGACGAAGTTGTTGGGGAATTTGAAGAAGTATACGCCGATGGTCATGATGCTGATACTCAGGGTGATGATAACGTATCGACTGACGATCTGCAAGATCTTTTCCCGCGTGCTGATCTCCATTTGACTGTTTCCTTTCGCCGTCCGCGCGGCACTCTCTTCTCACACGAAGGGCCGTTTCTCTGCCCATTACTTGTGTTATTGTAACACTGCCCACCGCGCCGTTCAAGAGGAAAAAACGCCATAGGGCAAAAACAAGCGCCCCGGGATATGCGGTAAACCCCGGGGCGCGATTGGAGGATGGCGCTATTCTGTTCAGCTCTGCTTGGTGTAGCCGTCTGTCTTCAGCAGGAACGCATACTCGCCCAGCTCGCTCTCTGCTGCGGCCTTAAATTCATTGACCTTGAGCATACAGCTCTTCGACAGGCACTCAATGCGGAGGTAAGCCGGCTTGTCGGCATCCTTCGCCTCGTAGTAGAAGGTGTAGGTATATTCACCTGCGCCGCCGTTTAGCAGTGCAAACGACTCGGTGTGATACATCTTACCCTTATATTTTTCTTCGTTGGTCATGACGACACTCAGGCTACTAGTATTATAGCCAAAACTCAGATTACTCCTCCTGAGCATATACCAGAGCATATCCTCATCAGCCGTACCCTGATAGCGTGTGCTCGCATCAACCACGCTGCTTCCGGTGAACTCCCGATAAGTACTGCTGTTGTGATCGACGATTTTGCCATGTGCATACGCATAACTAAAATCGCTAAATCCGAGCCATCCATGGTCCTTCGAGCCGATAAAGCCCTCTTTGTTGTATTCACGCATCCCGATGGCATATTTCCGGGTTCCTGCGCCTTCGCCCTCGACCACGGTATAATCCAGCAGGATCCGGCTGTTCTTGAGTGTCTCTGCGTTGAGCACCTTGCCGAGGTTGCTTCCCGCCCAGCTCTGGGGCGTTCCCTTTTCGCTGCCGCAGGCCGTCAGCATCCCCAGCGCCAGCACTGCCGCTGCAAGCCCTGCGGCAACTCGTTTCAGCATCTTCATCGTTCTTCCTCCCTATTACTTCTTCTCATTCGACCTTGGTCAGATAGTCTAGCACAATAGGATATTCGCTGATCAGCTTGTTGCGGTTGCCGTACGGCGTCTCCTCTTTCGTGACCTCAAACCGTGCCCGAGGCGTTTTCTGGCCCGGGAGATAGATGTCCAGATACTTTGCCTCTGCATCGGTAGTATTTGAGCCCTTCATCAGGTAATAAACACTGCAGTGCCGCTGGCATACTCTGCACGCTCCACATAGTAGGTCTCGCCGTTGCGGGCAGCCGAAGCCGCTTCCATCTTGGTCGGCGCCACAATCCGGCTCCGGCGTACCATTGCCGCCAAAGCTCAGGAAGACGGTCGCCTGA
>ENA-OQAA01001042-OQAA01001042.1-human-gut-metagenome-genome-assembly--contig:-NODE-1042-length-15805-cov-2.228090_pt1 | contig 15805 bp, 21 predicted proteins | sample MGYA00242489_ERZ504515 | MGnify/ENA primary metagenome ERZ504515 (study PRJEB26092, sample SAMD00036237) | human gut metagenome | host: Homo sapiens | study: EMG produced TPA metagenomics assembly of...
ATTTCGAGGTCTCGAGATCCACCTCCTGAAGCGGGAAAACGGCTCTCGACTCCTCAAAATCCATTTTTGGAAACCGGAATGGGCTTTTCGACTTCGAACGGGTACAAACGAATAATAACCTTCAAAAAAAATCGAATTATGGGTACATTCACATTGATTCCTCCGATGTCGTTAGGTAACTTGAACAAGGCCGAGAAGCTAAGTCTGTTGAAACGCTACATGAAACTGATGCCGAGCGGCTCCGATTCCGAATCGCCGGACGAGATCTCGTTGCTAGCCGATAGCGGAGTGCCCGTGCTAAACATTTCCGCCGGACAGGTGACGCGTATGAACGGCATTATCGATGAGCTGACCGAACTGACGATGCAAGCCTCCTCCTCGGAGGAGACCCCGGAAATGCAGCAAGTGGAGGCCGATCGGGATACGGCGGGTAACTACATAGTCCGCCGCGTGCTCGATTACGCCAAGCTGCCCCTTGCCGCCGAGCGTACCGCCGCCCAACGGATGGAACCCGCCTTGCGCGGTTACCGCGACTTCGCCAACCTGCCCACAGCGCAGGAGACGGAGGTGATCAATGGCCTGCTTATCGACCTAGCGAAGCCCGAGTTCGCCGACTCGGTAGTTACTCTGCAACTGGCACCTTACATCGCCGAGCTACGACGCTCAACGATCGCTATGCCGAGCTGGCCGCCCTACGCGACAAATCGAGATCGGTACGCACAGAGAATGTGACCTCCAAGGAGCTGTCCTCCGAGGCGCAAGACCTGCTGGACGATATGTGCGCACTGGCCAATGCTCCAGCCTGTTGCAACCCTCGGAAGAGGCGCGCGTATTTGTTCGTGACGCGACTCATCTTTTCGCCCAGGTACGAACCGCCTACAAGCAACGTTCCAAGGGCACGCCCTCTGGACCCGCCGAACCCGGCACGCCGGAGCCCGGTGGGGGAGGGGATTCCGAATCTCCCGATGAAATATGACTAGAATAGGAAAAATGAGAATAAATAAACTAATCTGTCTGGCCCTCCTCTGCGCCCTTTGCGTAGGGGAGACTTGGGCCCAACGTGGCAAGAGAGCCATGAATCGTATCGACCGAGAAGTGCAAGAGACCGTCTTCATCCCGAAAGGTACGTGGATGGCGGGAGGAACTGTTTCCTACTCCGAGCACGATGAGGGGAATCTGAACTTCCTCGTCTTGAAGAACGTGGAGGGAAAAGGCTACAACTTCGGTGTCAGTCCCTACGTGGGTTACTTCTTCCGCAACAACATCTCCGCGGGCATGCGTTTCGCCTATCACCGCGACTACCTCGACTTGAAGAACTTCGAGTTGAATCTCGGCGAGGATTTCAACATCAGCCTCGACAACCTCTATTATCTGGAGCATAAGTACGAGGTATCCGGTTTCTTGCGCACCTATATGCCTATCGGACGCAGCAAGATATTCGGCCTGTTCAACGAGGCGCGCCTCACCTATGGATACGGTACGGGCAAGAATTCCACCGGTACGGGTGCCACCTACGACGGCTCCTACCAAACGGCGCAGAACCTGCAGATCGGTATCGCTCCCGGGATGACGGCTTTTATCACCGACTGGTCGGCCGTAGAGGTATCGGTTGGCGTGATGGGTTTCGATTTCAAGTGGATCGACCAAAAGACGAACCAGATAGAGGAGGGGCATCAGCGTGTCTCCTCCGGCAATTTCAAGATCAACCTCTTCTCGATCAACATAGGCATGACCTTCTATCTTTAATGGAGAAAATATAATTTAATGAAGATTCAACGATTGATGTTTAAAGAGAATTTACGTGCGGCCGGTCTGGTAACTTTGTTGGGACTGGCTCGTGCGCTATTGATAACGATATTCCTTACCCACTGGTGGAGGGAACGATCAGTGAGATCGTGACTGAGGGCCTGCGTGCCTCGGAAGACGGACGGTAGCCTCCGGCGTGGATATAGATCGCTCGGCTCGCACCGTGACACTCTATGTGAACGACTCCGTGGATGTGTCACGGCTGAGACTGACGCGCTCATCCTCGATCCGCGCGACGCGACGATCGAGCTGGACTCCGCACGATGCACGATAAGGAGAAATTCCCTTTTCATGATTTTGCCTCGCTTGATAGCCTCTCGTTGTCGGCCAATACGCGGCTCGACCTCTCCACGCCGCTTGAGCTGAACGTCCGTACCTACCAAGATAATCCATGGACACTTACCGTACGCCAGATCGTGGATCGTACGGTAGACGTAGACGGCATGGTGGATCATTTGGTAGATCCTGTCAGCCGTGTCGCCGTGATCTACGTGAGTGCGGATCAGGATCTTTCCAACATCAAAATTCGTACGCTTAACCTTGGTGGGGCCTATGGACGTGTCACGCCCGATCCTACTACCGTGCGCGACTTTACCTATCCGCAGACTTTTTATGCGGCTCGTGCCGGCGAGGAGGTATGGCAGGAATGGAAAGTGGTGATAGAGCAAAGCGAGGGCGGTGCCTCTACCTCGTCGAGCGTCTTCCCCATGGTGACGAAAGCCACGCTTACCGGCTCTGTGCAAAGCGGCAAGACCCCGGTGGTGGAATATAAGGAACAGACGGCTTCCGCGTGGAGCACGGCGGCAGACGTGAAGACCTCGGGTGCCTCTTTCAGCGCTACGATCGGCGGGCTGCGGGGCGGTACAGCCTATGATTATCGCATCAGCGTAGACAATGCGCAAACGGGCAGCGGCTCGTTTACCACTGCCGGTGAGATCGCTTTGACAAATGGCGGTTTCGAGGATTGGTCGCAAGACGGCAAGCAATGGAATCCGTGGCCTTCGGTGGAACCTCCTTCTGGGGAACCGGCAACCCGGGTGCGGCGGCTTTCATCGGTAATCTGACGACGCTACGACCGAGAGCGTGTCAGGGAAAGCTGCCTTGCTGGAATCCAAGGACGCCGTGATCAAGCTGGGGGCCGGGAATATCTTCACGGGCGATTTCGCGTTGGACGGCACGAATGGCGTGCTGCAATTGGGCCGTCCGTTCACCTCATTCCCTACCTCCCTCAAGTTCCAATATAAATATACCTCTACCACGATCAATCGTATCGGGCAGGATGTGGGCAGTCTGGAAAACCTTCGGGGCCGTCCGGACTCTTGCCAGATATATATCGCCCTCTCGGATAAGCCGGAACCTTACGAGATCCGTACCAAGCCCTCTGTCCGGCAGTCTTCGACAAGAACGACCGTAATATCATCGCCTATGGCGAGTTCATCAGCGGACAGTCTACCACGAGCTATAAGCAGGTTGAGATACCCTTGGAATATCGTGCGACGAATCGTACGCCCAAATATATCGTCATCGTGGCGGCGGCTAGCAAGTACGGTGATTACTTCATCGGGGGGGAAGGCAGTACCCTTTGGATAGACGAGATGGAATTGGTTTATGAATAAAAAGCATTGATATAGGATATGAGAAAGATGATACGACAGATAATGACCTTGGCCACCCTTTGCTGGATGGTGGCGGGTTGCGCCGATGAGGTTATCGACCGTAATGGTGGCAAGGGGGAGGGACGTTTGCTCCTCACGGGGATCGAGGTGGAATCTGCTGTCAGCGACGTACAGACGAAGGCTTCGCTGGCGGAAGGCGTGATTCCCACCGTCTCAGATTTTACGATAACGATCGTCTGTGCCGCTACGGGTGAGACCGTGAAGACCCTGCCGCCGGGCGTGGAGGCGGGCTGTTTCCTGCCTGTGGGCGAGTACCGGGTAAAAGCGGCTTATGGCGGGGAGGCGGGCATGTCCGCTGTCCCTTATTTCTATGGCGAGAGTGATAAGGTAACGATCGTGGAGGGCGAGGTGAAATCGGTTTCCCTTACGGCTTTTTTGGCGAGTGCTGTTATTCGTCCTCAGATGGCGGATCAATTGGTGGAACAATATAATTTCTATACCTTGACTGTCTCTGAGACTGGCGGCTCGGGAGTTACGCCTTCACAGACATTGACAAACGGTGAGGACTTCTTCGTCTCAGGGGGTAAGGGTAAGACCTATAACTTGATCCTTGCCGGCCAGAATAAATTAGGCGAGACGGTTACGCATACATGGAGTTATAGTGATTTAGTGAGACGTACACGCTATATCGTTCAATGCGATCCGGATCTTCCAGCCTTCCACCTTCCCGCAGCAAGCATGGCGATGTATGGAGCAAGTTCATCTACATCACGCCTATGACAGCCGATAACATGACTGCTCATAAGGCTGACATGGCCGATAAGGTGATCGCCAATGTTGTGTACGAGGCTTCTGCCGATAATGGAGAGACTTGGATCCCCTCGGACAAGACCTCTGATGGCCGCTATGTAATCAAAGGTTTGGAGCCATCCAAAACTATACGATCCGCTCCCGCTTCGGAGGCGTATTAAGCAGCAATACTCAAACGGTGACGACGGAGAGCGCACAAGTGATAGCGAATGGGGATATGGAAGCGTGGAGTAGCACGAAATTGCATAGTGGTAATGGAACTTGGGATGCGGATATGTATTGCGATTATTGTACAAACTGGAATACCCGTAATGAAAAGACAACGAATGGGGCTGAGAATGCTAACTCAGGAGGTGTTTTCGGTTCGAATAAAGGATCAGGTTATGGTGTAAGATGGCGCTGGTGTTCGGGAACTTGGTCTACAACAGATAAAAAAGATGGCGAAAAAGCGGCAGAGATTTCAACATTGGCTTTTTATAATAGTAATGTAAGTGGTAGCTGGAAGCGAGCAAGTGTTTATTCTTATACTCGTGATAATGGAACGGCGTATGTTGGGTATTTATTTACGGGGACATTTGATAAAAATAGTGATTCCTATTCGTTAGGAATTGCGCATACCGCACGTCCAAAGAGTATTTCTTTTGATTACAAATATGCTCCTCTACCTTCTACTGATCAGTGTATCGCTTATGCGAAAATATATGATAGCAATAATGTGGAAATAGCGACTACTCAGGAATTTAATTCTATGACTCAAGATGTTTATAAGAAAGAAACGTTAAATTTTACCTATACACAGTCAACTACAAAGGCTGCTTATATTGGAATCTTTTTCCAATCTGGCACAAATACAGATATTGGTAATATGCGGCAAGTTGAAGGAGGATACTCCACTAGTCCTTACAATCAAGATCGTGTAGTCGGCAGCGTTCTCAAAATAGATAATGTAACATTGAATTATGATTATGAATAAGCGAATCCTATACCTATTATCTGTCCTATGCTTTTTCTCGTTCTCCGCTTGCACGAGCGAGGAGGAACCGGTACTCACAGAAGAGCTGGGTGAGATCTGGCTATCTGTAGTCGATACTTCGAAAGTTGAAGTTGTTACCCGTGCTTTGTCCGGCTTTGATGTGAAGGATTTCAACGTGAGCCTTTCCCGTGGCGAGACGATGGTCTTCTCTTCTCGTAAATATGGTGATATCGCCGGCTCGCCGATCACTTGCAGTGCGGGATCCGGCTATCTCCTTACGGCAGAGAGTTGCACGGAGAGTGAGGCAGAGCGTACCAATAGCGGTTGGGGGCAGGCTCGTCTGGCAAAAGATACCTCGTTTACTGTCAAACCCGTGGAGCCAACGGAAGTAACGCTGAAATGTGTCTTGGCAAACTCCTCGGTAAATGTCGAGTTCAGCGATTTTATCAAGAAAAACCTCTCGGATTACGCTATCACCCTGTACGCCGTCGATGTGTCTAGCCGTAGCTTTACCTTCAACAAGAACAACTATAGCTACAAGACCGCCTATTTCAACGTAGGTGCGGTGGGGAGGGCCTTGCAATATACCATCAATCTCACCTTGCCCGGCGAGAAGGAACCTCATACCTATTCGAACGTTTTGACTTTGGAGCCTTCGCATAGCTATCATCTTACGGTGAAACTGGATGATGAATCCAAGTCAAAATCTCGATCGGAATTATGGTGGATGGTACGCTAGTCGATGAAAAGACTGCCACGGAGATTATCAATCCTTATGAATAATCGGAATGTTTGGGCATTGAAGGATGGGTGCAATCTTTCAATGCTTAAATGTATATTCTCAATTTAAATTTAAATAAATGAGATTAAAGTCCCTTTCTCGGAAGTCGTAATAGCCGCCGTGTAAATCTTATCTTCGATCTTTATTATAATAATCTTCTTTTTGTCGAAGAAATTACCTTTTTCGATGATGTCAAGAGCTTCCGCCTTATGTCCAATAGCGGTAAGCTCTTTTTTATACCTTGTTTTTATGTCTTCTTCCCATATATTTATTATTAGAGGTAAAGTTCCTAGCCTCATTAAGAGGAAACTCACTCACAAAGGAAATTATTCTTTTTCGTCTAACCAAATTATTCCGTACCTTTGCCCCTCAAAAAGAGAACACAAGGTATGGAAAAACATTTTAAGAGAACGCTGATTACTACGGCGTTGCCGTATGCGAACGGACCGGTGCATATCGGACACTTGGCCGGGGTGTATGTGCCTGCTGATATTTATGCCCGTTACCTTCGTTTGAAGGGAGAGGAAGTGTTGATGATTGGTGGTTCGGACGAGCATGGGGTACCCATTACGTTGAGAGCGAAGAAAGAGGGGATCACACCGCAGGATGTGGTGGATCGTTACCACGGTATTATCAAGAAATCGTTCGAGGAGTTCGGCATCACGTTTGATATCTATTCACGTACTACTTCCGCTACGCATCATCAGATGGCCTCGGATTTTTTCCGTACATTGTATGATAAAGGCGAATTCATCGAGAAAACAAGCGAGCAATACTACGATGAGGAGGCGAAGCAATTCTTGGCCGACCGTTATATCACGGGTACTTGTCCGCATTGTGGAAACGAGAAGGCATATGGCGACCAGTGCGAGGCTTGCGGTACTTCCCTTAGCCCGACGGATTTGAAAGATCCGAAATCCGCTATCAGTGGCAGCAAGCCGGTGATGCGTGAGACGAAGCATTGGTATCTGCCTTTGGATAAGTGGGAGCCATTCTTGCGTAAATGGATCTTGGAGGATCATAAGGAATGGAAGCCGAACGTCTACGGGCAGTGTAAGAGTTGGCTGGATATGGGTCTGCAACCCCGTGCGGTGAGTCGCGATTTGGATTGGGGTATCCCTGTTCCCGTAGAAGGGGCGGAAGGAAAGGTGCTGTATGTATGGTTCGACGCTCCGATCGGTTATATCTCTAATACGAAGGAGTTGCTGCCGGATAGCTGGGAGACTTGGTGGAAGGATCCGGAGACTAAAATGGTCCATTTCATCGGTAAAGATAATATCGTGTTCCATTGTATCGTGTTCCCTTCCATGCTGAAAGCGGAAGGTTCTTATAACTTGCCGGAGAATGTCCCCGCTAACGAGTTCTTGAACTTGGAGGGCGACAAGATCTCTACTTCCCGCAACTGGGCGGTTTGGTTGAACGAGTATCTGGTGGATATGCCGGGCAAGCAAGACGTGTTGCGCTATGTCTTGACGGCCAATGCGCCAGAGACAAAGGATAATGATTTCACATGGAAAGATTTTCAGGCTCGTAATAATAACGAGTTGGTCGCTATCTTAGGGACTTCGTGAATCGTGCGTTAGTCCTTACGGATAAGTATTTCGAGGGTAAGGTGCCGGCGGCTGGCGAGTTGACGGATTACGATCGTCAGACCTTGAAGGATTTCGCGGATGTGAAAGAGAACGTGGAACGTCTGTTGGATACCTACCACTTCCGTGACGCTCAGAAAGAGGCGATGAACCTAGCCCGTATCGGAAATAAGTATCTCGCTGATATGGAGCCTTGGAAGTTGGCAAAGACGGATATGCCTCGTGTCGCTACGATCATGAACATCGCTTTGCAGATTACGGCTAATCTGGCGATCGCTTTTGAGCCGTTCTTGCCGTTTAGCATGGAGAAACTGAATAAGATGCTGAATGTAGAGCCGTTGGGATGGAATCGCCTAGGTGCTACGGATCTATTGGAGGCCGGTCATCAATTGGGCAAGGCAGAGTTGTTGTTCGAGAAGATAGAGGATAGCGTGATCGAGGCCCAAGTGCAGAAATTATTGGATACGAAGAAAGCGAATGAGGAAGCGAATTATAAGGCGAAACCGATCCGTGAGAATATTGAGTTCGATGATTTCATGAAACTGGATATCCGTGTGGGTACGGTGCTGGAATGCGTGAAGGTTCCGAAAGCGGATAAGCTGCTTCAGTTCCGTATAGACGATGGCCTGGAGAAACGCACGATCGTATCGGGCATCGCCCAGCATTATAAACCCGAGGAATTGGTAGGCAAGCAAGTTTGCTTTATCGCTAACTTAGCTCCCCGTAAGCTGAAAGGTATTGTTTCCGAGGGCATGATTCTCTCCGCCGAGAATTTCGATGGAAAGCTGGCCGTTATCACCCCGGAGAAAGAGGTGAAACCGGGTAGCGAGGTGAAATAATAAGATAAACGCAATAATGAGGGGGCTATTCCGTTTTAACGACGGGATAGCCCTATTTTTTGAATGGATAAGATGCTTGAGAAACAGATACAGATGGTAGATCTGCGGAAGCAGTATGAACGTTTGCGTAGTGAGATCGATCCTGCCATGCAAACGGTGATAAATGCTTGTGCCTTTATCAATGGCCCTCAGGTGAAGGGATTTTGTAACCATTTATCAGATTATTTAGGTGTTCCTTATGTGATCCCGTGCGGCAACGGTACGGATGCCTTGCAAATCTCCTTGATGGCATTAGACTTACATTCGGGCGATGAGGTGATCGTTCCTGCTTTTACATATATCGCTGCGGCTGAGGTTGCTTTGGCTCTTGGCCTAGTGCCGGTATTAGTGGATGTAGATCCCGGTACATTCAATATAGACCCGGAAAAGATAGAAGATGCCCTGTCTGAAAAGACGAGAGCTATTATCGCGGTTCATCTTTTTGGCCAGTGTTGTGATATGGAATCGATCTTGAGTATCGCTGGCCGCCATAATTTATATGTGATCGAGGATAATGCCCAATCCATCGGTGCTAATTATACCTTCTCGGATGGAACGGTAAAGAAAGCCGGTACGATCGCCTCTATAGGTACGACCTCTTTCTTCCCCTCGAAACCGTTGGCTTGTTATGGAGATGGTGGGGCGATGTTTACTTCCGACGTGCGATTGGCCGAACGCCTGCGAATGATCGCCAATCATGGGCAAAAGATGAAATATCATCATTCTTTGGTGGGCTGCAACTCCCGTTTGGATACCTTGCAGGCCGCTGTCTTAGATGTTAAGCTTCGGTATTTGGATGAATTTGCCGCCGCTCGTTGTAAAGTGGCTGCTAGATACGATGCTGCCTTTTCCGGATTGAAAACTGTACGCAAACCGCTAAAATCAGTCTTTTCATCGCATGTCTATCATCAATATACGGTACAGCTAGCTGTAGAAAAGAGGGATCAAGTACAAGCAGCGTTAAAAGAACGAGGTATTCCTTCTATGATTTATTATCCATTGCCTTTGCAGGAGCAGGAGGTGATGAGGGGTCGATGCCGGATTTCCGGGGATTTGAATGTCGCTTCTCGCTTGAGCCGATCCGTATTATCCTTGCCGATTCATACGGAGATGACAGAAGAGGAGCAGGCTTATATTATAGAATCTATAAAGAGTGTTTTATGAATAAGAAGATACGTTTCGCCGTGATCGGCTGTGGTCATATAGGTAAGCGTCATGCCGAGATGATTACCCGGGATGAAGGGGCGGAGTTGGTCGCTTTGTGTGATATCCGTCCGAAAGAGGAGCTGGGGATCGAGCTTATGCGGTCCCTTTCGCCCGGAATATAGATGAACTATTCCGTTTGGGATTGGATATAGATGTGGTGAATATTTGTACACCCAACGGTTTACATGCCGAGATGGCGATCCAAGCGATAGAAAGCGGACATCATGTGGTCATAGAAAAGCCTATGGCCTTGACCTTGGCGGATGCGAGAAAGTGGTTTATACCTCGCTGAGATTCCGTAAGCAGGTATTTTGCGTGATGCAAAACCGATATTCCCCGCCTTCGGTCTGGATCAAGGAGATGGTTGAGTCCGGAAAATTAGGCCAGATTTATATGGTGCAGCTGAATTGCTACTGGAACCGTGACGAACGCTACTATAAACCCGGAGGATGGCATGGCGACGCTGCCTTGGATGGTGGTACCTTATTCACCCAATTCTCCCATTTCATCGACATTATGTACTGGTTATTCGGGGATATCTGTAATATCCAGACCCGTTTCGCCGACTTCAACCACGAGAAACTGACCGCCTTTGAGGATTCCGGTTTCGTGAATTTTAATTTCGTGAACGGTGGAATGGGTAGTTTGAGCTACTCTACGGCGGTATGGGACAAGAATCTGGAAAGCAGCATGCTGATCGTGGCTGAGAATGGCAGCGTGAAAATCGGCGGTCAATATATGAATGAGGTAGAATATTGCCATATCAAGGGGCATGAAATGCCGGAATTGGCCCCTACCAACCCCGGCAATGATTATGGCCCTTACAAAGGCTCCGCCCAAAACCACAACTTCGTGATCCGTAACGTAGTCAATGTCCTTTCCGGCGCCCCCGGCGAGATCATAACGACCAACGTCTTGGAAGGTATGAAGGTGGTGGATATTATACGGAGGATTTATGCGGGGAAGGCTTGAGAATCCATTCCCAGATAGGGACTACCTCGATCGTTCTCTCTTGGACTTGGATGGTTCGTTTCTCGTCTCGGGTGATAATCATCATACGTTTAAGATGTAGGAACGCATCCGCTTGCTTTTTGTTTTATATTGGAAACAATACGGTGGATTTACGTATTGAAAGCATAAATCCACCGCGAATAGAGATTGAGATTTTAGATCTCGTCAGGCTTTCGCTGTCTTGGCTACCCCGCTTTGCGGTTCGGAGAGTTCCTTTTTCTCGAAATTAGTGAGTTTCTTAGCTATTCTCAAGGCCTTTCCGGGGCTAAAGACAACTTTAGGTTCTTTGATCAAACTGGTGGTAAATTCCTCGGTGGTAGGGGCTCCCGTAGAGCCTACCCCAAAACGGAAATTACCCAATTCGCCTACATTCACCCTGCGCCCTTGCGAGAGATTTCGTTTCAACACGATATTGATACGGTCGAGTACCGCCTTGACTTGGGCGGAGCCTACTCCACTTCCATCTGCCACTTCCTCAAGGAAAGTCTCGAACTCTACGAGATCCCCATAGACCACTTGCGCATACTGTTTCTTGGGTGTTTCTGTCTTGTCGTTACCCAAGTTCTTTCTCTCGATCAATCTGTACTTTACTGCCATAATTTCTAAATTTTAAAAGATGATTAAATGAATTACCTTGTTTTCTAAAACATGACAAAGGTATCGTAAGCCGTATGAGGCAAATCGGCCAGTGTCGGTTTATGTCTGTCAATGTCCGTGTATGTGCCTATTAGTCTACGAGTGCCTGTTTCGCATCCTTTAGTTCGCAAGACTAGTAAAATGTAAAATGTACAATAAGCTATATTAGAATGGGCCTGTTTTGTATATTTCTGATTATTAGTTTGTTATATCTAGTAGGTGCGAGACTTTTTAATTAGTATCAATAGAATACGATTCTTATTATTACTAATTGGTGTTTTCTATTGATACTAATTCATATTTCCATACGTACTATTTGTTATTTTATACATAAAGTATGAAAAGCTTCCGGGTTTTGCCCGTTACCCAAGAGTAAATGTTTATCTTTGTGGCACTTTTACCGTAAATATCAAATGGCAGAACAATCACTAAAAGATAAGACAGCGAAAGGCTCTTCTGGGAGGGTCAGCAATGGGGTGCAGCAGTTGCTGGGGATGTTGTTTGGTATTTATCTGGCTCGGATTCTTAATGCGGAGGATTATGGTTGGTAGGGATGTTGGCGATATTTACAGGAATTGCTAATACGATTATAAATAGTGGGTTTACGGTGGCTTTAACTAATAAACAGGATGTCACACATAAAGATTATAATGCTGTATTTTGGTTTTCTTGTTTTGTTGGCCTCCTCTTGTATGTGGTTTTATTCTTCAGTGCTCCTTTAATTGCTCGTTTTTACAATCGTTCGGAACTGATTTCTTTGTCAAGGGTATTGTTCGTTGGTTTCTTTTTCTCTGGGATCGGGACTGTCGCTTTTACTGTGATGTTTAAAAAGTTGATGGTCAAGGAACAAGCTAAGATTGATATTACGGCACTCGTTCTATCTGGTTTGATTGGTATTGTTTTTGCCTTAAAAGGGTGGGCTTATTGGGCTTTGGTCTTTCAAAGCGTCGTGTATGTTAGTGTCAGCTCTGTGTTAAAATGTGTGATAGCGCCTTGGCGTCCTTCCTTAGAGTTCGATTTTCGTCCATTAAGAGATATGTTCTCTTTTAGTGTAAAAATATTTCTTACGAATATTTTCCAACAAATCAATAATAATTTTTTCTCTGTTTTATTAGGAAGGCTGTTTAACGCAACTTGGGTTGGATATTATTCTCAAGGCTATAAATGGATGTTGATGGGAAATACTATTCTTTGTGGTATGGTCAATTCAGTAGCTCAGCCAGTATTGGTGCAGGTACGAGAGGAGAGACAGAGACAATGCTTATATTTTCCGGAAATGGTTCGGTTTTGCGGTTTTTTTGTTCTTTTCCTTGTATGATCGGTTTGGCGTTTGTCGCTAAAGAGTTTATTTTAATCACAATTGGGGAAAAAATGGATGCCAAGTGTCTCTTTCTTACAATTGTTTTGTTTACTAGGAACGATTTTGCCCATTTGGCTATTATATACACAATTGTTGATCTCATATGGTAAATCAAATATTTATCTGCTAGGGAATGTTAGCCAAGGAGTTATTCAATTGTTACTTCTTTATTTTACATCCCCCTTAGGAATTGAGACCATGATAAAGGCTTATATTTCGACTTATGTTGTAAGCCTGTTCTATTGGCATTATCAAGCTTATAAGCTTATTGGAATTAGCCTGAAAGACATTGTGTTTGATGTGTTTCCATATGCGGTAATCACGGCTTTGTCCTTGGGGAGTGCTTGGTTGTTGACTGCTGCTATCCATTCTGTTTATTTATTGTTTATCGGGAGGGTCTTGTTGATGGGGAGTATATATATAACGCTATTGTGGTTGGCTAATTGCGCTATATTGAAAGAAAGCTTGTCCTTTTTGAGGAATAAAGAGTCTTAGAAATTTTGTTTTTAGAATATGAAAAGTATGAACGTGAGAAAGATATTAAGTGTTTGTAAGAATAAGATTAATTTTTATTCTTATTTGTATTTAGGGGTTACCTTGATGTCAGGGCGAATGTCTTTTAATAAATACAAAAGATTAAAAGCAGATTTAAAGGTATTAAAATCTCAATATTCGGATATTTCTGAATTGTTCCCGGTTACATGTTTGTATCCTTGCTATAGCGATCAAGAAGAAAATGCCGGCTCTCTAAGTTTCCATTATTTTTTTCAAGACTTGTATGTGGCGAATTGTGTAAAGAATAATAACCCTAATCGTCATGTGGATATTGGAAGTCGTATAGATGGTTTTGTTGCTCATGTTGCATCATTTCGGGAAATAGAGGTCCTTGATATAAGGCCAATGCAGGATAATATTCCAAATGTAGTTTTCCACCAAGCAGATTTAATGCGGGCAGGTGGTCTGCAGCTTGGACCCGTTGATTCTGTATCTTGCTTACATGCGTTGGAACATTTTGGTTTAGGACGCTATGGAGATCCAATTTGTTATGATGGTTATTTTATCGGTTTTAAGAATATCACAAACTTGCTAGATACGGGGGGACGGTTCTATTTTTCGGTACCTATGGGAGAACAGCGCATAGAGTTTCATGCGCATCGTGTGTTTTCATTGAAGTTTTTATTGGAAATGATTACCCCATTTTTCGACATTCGTACTTTCTCATATGTGGATGATAGTAATTCTTTCCATAAAGAAGTGAAGTTGACGCAAGAGTTAATAGAGGCAAACTGTGGTTGTCATTTCGGCTGTGCTATTTTTGATTTGATAAAAAAATAAATAGAATGTTCAAAGTAAGTATTGTCACTGTTTCTTTAAACGCAAAGAAAGAGATTCAAGGTACGATTGAGAGTGTATTGTCACAAACTTATCCTTTGATAGAGTATATATTGATTGATGGTGATAGCACTGATGGGACAATTGATATTGTCAAAACTTATAAAGAACGTATATCCAAGCTATTAGTAGAGAAAGACCATGGCGTTTATGATGCGATGAATAAAGCATTGTCCATGGCTACGGGAGATTTTTTGATATTCATGAATGCGGGAGATAAATTTGTGGCTGAGTTTACGGTGGAGAATGCTATGAGGAGTGTACGAGATCCGAAGGCTGTTTATTATGGCGATGCTTTATTTGTTGATCCGACGCAAAGGCGATCGTATATTTATGGTGGTCCATATTCTGCTTATACGATTTGTAGTACTAATATCTGCCATCAATCTATTTTTTATCCTAAGGCCGCTTATAAAAAATTATTCTTATGACTTGAAATATAGGCTCTTCTCAGACTATGCATATAATATTAATTTGTTTGCTAAACGATTCAAATTTGTATATTTGAAAGATATTGTATCTGTTTTCAGAATGGATGGCCTTAGCTCTAAAGAACATGATATAGTGATGTTAAGAGATAGAGGTCGATTGATTCTAAATGGATTGGGATTTTTTTTATTATATGTACTATTTGTGTAAGAAGCACTTGCGCATACGAAAATATTTGCGAAAGTTGTAATGGTAATTCTATGTTAAAATGAATATTTCTATCGTCTATGTGAATTATAAGACTGCGCGATTAATATTGGATAGTATTAAGTCGGATGAAGAAAAAACGGAAGATGTTGATTATGAGATTATCGTTGTAGATAACGCCTCTGGTGATGGATTCATTGGAGTTAAATACAAAAAACTATCCGGAAGTGATATGTGTACAAGCTGATGAAAACATGGGATTTGGACGTGCGAATAATTTGGGCATGACATATGCGTCAGGTGATTGTATCTTGTTTTTGAACCCGGATACCATATTGAGAAATGATGCGATCGATAAATTGTATGCGTATTTGATAGAGCACCCTGATGTTGGGGCTTGTGGTGGAAATCTATATGATGAGCGAGGGCTTCCTACGACTTCTTTTAGCAGGAGTTTCCCCTCTTTTATATGGGAGTTTCTATCTATTTTATATATCTCTCCGATTTGTTTGTCCTTTCCTCGGTCAGTGTATTTCAATAAGGAAGGTAAGCCCATTCCTGTTGCGTCTATTATAGGAGCTGATTTGATGGTTCGAAAATCGGTATTGTTGAAGGTCGGTGGTTTCTCTCCTGAATTTTTCATGAATTATGAAGAGACGGAATTATGCAACCGTATTACCCGGGCTGGTTTTTCTATTTATTCTGTTCCCTCTGCTCAAATTACGCACTTGGAGGGACGTGCTTCTTATATAAAGCAATCTCGTCTTTATTTTTTATATGAGGGGCAATACATTTATTTTCGAAAGGTTTATGGTATTTTTGGCTGCCGATTGATCTTTGCTATTACCCAGCTGAAAAGTTATATTCGTCTTTTTCAATTCCTTTTGTTAAGCAATAAGGAAAGACGTTCTTATTGGAGGATGAAGTTGGAAACAAATAGGGAGGTCTGGCATTCAACGAAGATAAAACATTTTTTGATATGAAAAAGAAACTTATCGTTTTCCATCCGGCGATCGCTCCTTACCGAGTTGATTTTTTTAACTCGATAGATGAGATATTTGATGCAAAGTTCTATTTTGAGTTTGACAACGCGTTGGAACAAACGTTCGAT
>ENA-OQAA01001043-OQAA01001043.1-human-gut-metagenome-genome-assembly--contig:-NODE-1043-length-15798-cov-11.967392_pt1 | contig 15798 bp, 20 predicted proteins | sample MGYA00242489_ERZ504515 | MGnify/ENA primary metagenome ERZ504515 (study PRJEB26092, sample SAMD00036237) | human gut metagenome | host: Homo sapiens | study: EMG produced TPA metagenomics assembly of...
CTCGCTGCTCCTTTCGATTGGTAGTCGCCATCGGGCGTGTTGTTTTCGGTGCTGGCTGATGGGGGAGGCGCTCACCTCGCGCCTGCTTGCCGGCTTTGCGCTCATCTTCCTGTCGATCATTTTGAGTGAGACGCATTTCGATTTCTTGCGCCGAAAATCTCGCCCGCAATTGTAAACAATTTGTTGCGCCGCCTCCCGGGGCGGCATTTTTTATGCGTCGCCCTTAAAGTAGTACCTTGCACTTTACGCTATCAAAGTGCTTGCTGCAAAAACGTTACTGGAGGGCATCTATGGCACCAGCACTGTCCGATCTTCAACCGCAATCAGCGCCCAAGGCCACCGCGGCGGCGCAGACCGCTATCGGTGACGGTCTTGTTGCAGAAGCTCAGGCTTTTGCAGACGAGCTCGCTGCGTGGCGACACGATTTACATCAGATGCCCGAGCTGGGTAATAGCCTCCCGCAGACCTCTACGTATATCCAAGCGCGCCTGACCGAGATGGACATCCCATTTGCTACGCTCGTCGATGGTTCCTGCGTTGTGGGCCTTGTCGGCGCCGGTGCCGCCGCGGCCCAAGGCAATGGCATCTGCACGAATGAGCAGGCCGGTACGGTCATCATGCTGCGTGGCGACATGGACGCCCTGCCCGTTGCCGAGGAATCCGGCGAGCCCTTTGCATCCACCAACGGCTGCATGCACGCTTGCGGTCACGATATGCACGCGACGGCGCTGCTTGGTGCGGCTCGTATGCTCAAAGCGCGCGAGGCAGAGCTTGTTGATGCCAACGCTACGGTCAAGTTGCTGTTCCAGCCGGGCGAGGAAACCTTTGAGGGTGCCCGCGCCGCCATCGCCGACGGTCTGCTGCAGAACCCGCGTCCTCAGGTCGCCTTTGCCATGCATGTCAATAGCCAGTCGCCGCTCGGCCTGGTGCTCTACGGCAGCCCGGCGCTCTCGGGCGTGTACGGTTTTCGTATCACGCTTCAGGGCAAGGGCGGCCATGGCTCGAGCCCCGAGATTTGCATCGACCCATCACGGCCGGCGTGCATGTGCATCTGGCGCTCCAGGAGCTTATCGCTCGCGAAGTGCCGGCGGCCAAGGAGGTCGCACTGACCGTGGGTAAGTTTGCCGGTGGCCAAGCGGCCAACGTCATCCCAGATACCTGCGTGCTCGAAGGCACGCTGCGCGGCTTTGACGTCGAGCTCATGGAGCACCTCAAGACCCGCATCGCGGAGGTCGTAAACGGCGTTGCCACAACATATCGTACGTCGGCGACCATCGAGACGCTTTCGGATGTTCCGCCGCTTGTACTCGACAGCGATATGACTCAGGTGTCGCTTGGCTACGTGGCGCAGTGCTGCCCAAGGCGGCTTTCTTGCCGCTTTTCCATGCCATGGCGAGTGAGGACTTCGCGCTTATCTCGAGCGAGATTCCGAGTGCGTACTTTACCGTGGGCGCGGCCGTAACCGACACGGACGAACACTTTGCCCAGCACCATCCCAAGGCACGTTTTAACGATGCCGAGCTGCCGCTCGGTGCTGCGGCTTATACCGCCGTCGCTTTGGGCTATATCGCCGACCACCGGTAGCACCCAACCTTGCCTTTCAAGCCTGCGGGCATGGCCGTAAGGCCTATGCCCTTGTCTTTCAAGGCAATCTTGGCACTACCGGCGCCCGGCGCCGGCTATTCGTTTGTTAAATAAGGAGCAGTATGCCCCAGCAGCGTAAGTTCTTCCCCGGCTGGCTCGTGGTGGCCTCCGGCTTCGTGATCATGGCCACGTGCTACACGATTTTCGTCAACTGCATGAGCCTGTTCCAGCCGCTCATCGTCAGCGACTTGGGAATATCTCTTGCGCAGTACAACATCTCCAATGCGATCTCTACCGTGGTGAGCGTTATCGGATCGCTTGTCATTGGCCATGTTGCCGATAAGGTGAGTGGCCGCGTATTGGGCTCGCTCACCGTTATCGCTACCTCTGCCGTTCTTGCCAGCATGAGCTTTGTCGGTGAGCTGTGGCAGGTCTACGTGCTCTTTGCCGTTTCGGGCTGCTTCGCTGTGGCCTCGACCCGCCTGCTCATCAGCCTAGTGACCGCCAACTGGTTTACCGCCAAGCGAGGCCTTGCCATCTCCATCGCACTTTCGGGCTCGGGCTTTGGCGGCGCTATTCTCTCGCCGATCGTGAGCTCGCTTATCGTGAGTGTGGGCTGGCGCTCTGCGTTCCTGGTACTCGCTGCCGTCTGCATGGTGGCGGCACTGCCCATCACGGCCTACTCCTTCCGCACTAAGCCTTCCGAGATCGGCCTTAAGCCGCTCGGCGAGAACCCGGACGATCCGTCCGTCTCGACGGCTGGCGACAAGGACGAGCACACGCGCCCGAGGTTAGCGTCGGCTGGTCTCGCATCAAGAAGAGCCCGGCGTTTTGGCTGCTTGTCGTCGCCTTCCTCTTTATGGGTCTCGTTAACGGCGCCATCTTGCCCAACCAAGTCACCAACATGACGAGCGTTACCGTCAACGGCGCCAAGATCGTCACGGGCGGCCACGATCCATGTGGGCCGGTACGGTGCTTTCGGCCTATATGGTCACCGTCGTTATCGCCAAGATTTCGCTCGGCGCCATCTACGATCGCTTTGGCCTGCGCTTTGGCAACGTGCTGGGATCCGTTGCGTGTATTGTCGCCTGTGTGGCGCTGTGCTTCCCCGCGACCGATCTTGGTCCCATCGTGGCTGCCGTGAGCTTTGGCGTCGGAACGTGCATGGGCACCATCACGCCTACTATTGCCGCGTCCAAGCAGTTTGGCATGGCCGACCTCGGCAAGGTCACGGGTACCATCACCTCGCTCGAGATGGTCGGCGGCACCGTGGGCGCCATTGTCTCGGGCGTGCTGTTCGACGCCACGGGCTCCTTTGCGAGCACCTGGATCGTGTGCTTGGCGTGCTCCGTGGTCATGCTCGTGTTCCTGCTGGTATCCGAGCCCATCGCCGCCAAGCTGCGCGCGAGCGTGGCGGGGGAGTAAGCACGCTGCCGCGTTTGCCGGCTCACCCAACTCTGCCCGCGGCGGTCTTGGGAGCCGAATGGATGCTCGTACCATCATTCGGTTTCCAAGGTCGCCGCAGGCCAAAGGACGATCCCTTTTCCTCCGTCCCCAAGGAATCACGTGATCCGAAGGGGACGGAGGAAAAGGGATCACAAACAGCGGCGGCGCGTCTGGCCGAACGAGTCCCCATACCCTCGTTCGGTCAGACGCGCCACGCTGTTTGTGTTTGTGCCGTATAATGACCGTTACCTATGACGCGATACAAAAGAAAGGTGTTTGCCCATGCAGGCACAGAAGGCGGAGGGAACCCGCGACCTTATCGGCGCCGAGATGCGCGCCTGGCAAAAGATGCAGCAGATTGCGGCCGGCGTGTTCGAGCCGTTTGGTTTTAAACCCATCGAGACGCCCGCGATCGAGCAGGTGGACGTGTTTGTCCACGGTATCGGCCAGTCGACCGACGTCGTGCGCAAGGAAATGTTCCGCGTGTTCAGCGGTGCCAACCTGGAGCGCGTCTTTACCGAGGGCACCGACACCAAACTCAAGCCCAAGCAGCGCCTGGCGCTTCGCCCCGAGGCACGGCCGGCGTGGTGCGCGCTGTCGTCGAGAACAATCTGGTGCCCCAGGGCTCCACGCCGTTTAAGGCGTACTACGCCGAGGCCATGTTCCGCGGCGAGCGTCCCCAGAAGGGCCGCCTGCGCCAGTTCCACCAGGTGGGCATCGAGTGGCTCGGCGCTCCCGATCCGGCGGCAGACGCCGAGTGCATCATCATGCTCATGGAGTTTTACAAGCGCCTGGGCTTCGATCTTTCCAAGCTTCGTCTGCTCATTAACTCGATGGGCGACGCTCAGTGCCGTCCGGCTTACCGCGAGCAAGTCAAGCAGTTTATCCTCGATCACGCAGACGAGATGTGCGATGAGTGCCGCGAGCGCGCCGAGCTCAACCCGCTGCGTGCCTTTGACTGCAAGAACGACCACTGCCGCGAGATCATGGCCGAGGCTCCGCTGATGGGTGACAACCTGTGCGATGAGTGCCGCGAGCACTACGAGCAGGTCAAGCGCTATCTGGATGCCGCCGGTATCGAGTATGTCGAGGATCCCACCTTGGTGCGCGGCCTGGACTACTACACCCGTACTGTCTTTGAGGTCGAGGCCCCTGGCGCCGGCGTCGGCTCCATCGGCGGCGGCGGCCGCTACGATGGCCTGGTCGAGCTCGAGGGTGGCAAGCCCACGGCGGGCGTCGGCTTTGCTGTCGGTTTTGAGCGCGCCCTGCTGGCCCTGCAGGCCTTTGGCAGCGATTTGGGTGCCGATGAGGCCCCGTGCGTCTATGTCGCCAACGCCGGCAAGGAGCTGCGTCAGAACGTCTTTGCCATTACGCAGGAGCTTCGCGCCGCAGGTATCGTGACCGAGGCCGACTATCAGGGTCGTTCGCTCAAGGCCCAGTTTAAGCAAGCCGATAAGGTAGGCGCCAAGCTCATCTTGGTCCTGGGTGGCGACGAGCTTGCCGCCGGCAAGGTCAAAGTGCGCGACATGCAGAGCCATGACGAGGTGCTCGCCGATCTGGACAACGTCGTCGAGGCGGTTCGCGAGCGCCTGTAGCGCATCTTTTTGAGCTTCGGGCCTGCTAACGTGCCCTGCTCATGGAGAGCGATTGTTACGGGGGTGTTTCGCTTTTATGCGGAATGCCCCCGTTTACGTATGCCGCCCACCGAGAAATACGACCATTTAGGGCAAAAACCTTTGCAATGCAGAAAATACTTTTGTGTGGTAAAGCGCAATCAGTGTCGAAAGTATTTCTCAAGCGCCTATAATGAATACCGCATGTTACGTGCATAGAAGGAGGAATGGGAGGAAACGTGGCTGAGAACCTAAGCAACCAGTCTGTACCCGAAGCCGCGGCGCGCGTCGCTGCCGTGGTCAACTGCCTCGTTAACCGAATCGGCTCGAATGCCGAGTCCAGGGAGCGTCTCGCCGAGATCGAGATCCCCGAGGAGCTGCGCGACAATCTGGCGCTGTTCTTGCGCCTGGAGCGCCGTGTGCTTAGCGAGTATGATCCCGAGATCGCGGACCTGTTCGACAAGATTTTGACAGCCGAGATTGTGGTCAATGCCGGCAACCCCGGTACCTGCGCTGCCGACGAAGCCGTCGACGAGCAGGGCGTGCCCACCGCCGACGAGCCCACTGCCGTGGCATTTCGTGAGGTCGTCGATTTGATCGACAGCCTGCCGCTCGATAAGCAGCAGGTCATCGTTCGCGCCTTTACGAGCTTTTTCCATCTGGCAAACCTGTCGGAGGAGAACTACCGTGTGGCGCAGCTGCGCGAGCGCGAGGCCGGTGCGTCGACCGATACCGAGGTCGATCCTGCCAACGAGCTTACCGTTGCCTATCACCAGCTGGTGAATGAGCTGGGTGTCGAGGGTGCCAACGAGCTGCTCGACAAGCTCGAGTTCCACCCTGTCTTTACCGCACATCCCACCGAGGCCCGTCGTAAGGCCGTCGAGGGCAAGATCCGCCGTATCTCCAACCTGCTGGAGGAGCGTCCGCGTCTGGGCGGCTCCGACTGGTGGAGAACGAGCGCCATATGCTGCAGGAGATCGACGCCTGGTGCGTACGAGTCCCATCGCGCTCAAGAAGCCCACGCCGGTCGAGGAAGCCGATACCATCATCGACATCTTCGATAACACGCTGTTCGACGTTATCCCCGTTATCTATCGTCGTTTTGACGATTGGGTGCTGGGCGACAAGGCCGGTACTGTGCCGCCGCTGTGCCCGGCGTTCTTCCATCCCGGCAGCTGGATCGGTTCCGACCGCGACGGTAACCCCAACGTCACCGCCAAGGTGAGCCGTGAGGTCGCCGCCAAGTACTTTACGCACATGGTGCTCAAGCTCGAGGACAAGTGCCGCCACATCGGCCGCAACCTCACGCTCGAGGCTACCTACAGCAAGCCGTCGGCCGAGCTCATTAACCTGTGGAACCATCAGGTCGAGATGAGCCCTCGTTACACGGCCCGCGCCGAGCTGATCTCCGAGCACGAGCCGCATCGCGCCGTCATGCTCGTCATGGCCGACCGCCTGAACGCCACCGTCCGTCGTATCACCGACACCATGTACCACAGCGCCGACGAGTTCCTGGATGACCTGCGCGTCGTCCAGCGTTCGCTGGCCGCCTGCGGTGCCGTCCGTGCTGCCTACGGCCCGGTCCAAACCATCATCTGGCAGGTCGAGTCCTTCGGCTTCCATATGGTCGAGATGGAGTTCCGTCAGCACTCCGTGGTGCATGCCCGCGCCCTTAAGGATATCCACGAGAACGGTATCCATGGCGACCTGCAGCCCATGACGCGCGAGGTCATCGATACCTTCCGCGCTATCGGCTCCATCCAAAAGCGCTACGGCAAGAAGATGGCGCACCGCTACATCATCTCGTTTACCAAGAGCGCTCAGCATGTGGCCGACGTCTTTGAGCTGGCGCACCTGTCCTTTGCACACGAGGAGGATGTCCCCGAGCTCGACGTGATCCCGTTGTTCGAGCAGCTCGAGGACCTCGAGGCTGCGTCGACGTGCTCGATCAGATGCTTACGCTGCCCGTGGTGCAAAAGCGCCTTGCCCAGACCAACCGCCGCATGGAGGTCATGCTGGGCTATTCCGACTCTTCCAAGGATGCCGGTCCTACCACGGCCATGCTCGCGCTGCACTCCGCGCAGGAGCGCATCGCCAAGTGGGCAGAGAAGAACGATATCGACCTGGTGCTCATGCACGGTCGCGGCGGTGCCGTGGGCCGTGGCGGCGGCCCGGCCAACAAGGCCGTGCTGGCGCAGCCCAAGGGTTCGGTCAACTGCTTCTTTAAGCTTACCGAGCAGGGCGAAGTCATCTTTGCCCGTTACGGCAACCGCACGCTGCTCAGCGCCATGTTGAGTCCGTTGCCGCCGCAACGCTTTTGCAGTCGGCCCCGAGTGTCGAGAAGACCAACACCGAGACCACGCAGAAGTTCTGGGATATGGCCGAGAAGCTCAACACTGCAAGCCACGAACGCTATCTGGACCTGCTGAACACCGAGGACTTTACACCGTGGTTCTCGACCGTGACGCCGCTGACCGAGGTCGGTCTGCTGCCGATCGGCTCGCGTCCCGCCAAGCGCGGTCTGGGCGCCAAGTCGCTCGATGACCTGCGTACCATCCCGTGGATCTTCAGCTGGAGCCAGGCGCGCATTAACCTGGCCGCTTGGTACGGTCTGGGCACCGCCTGCGAGCAGCTTGGCGATCTTGACCAGCTCAAGGCTGCCTACCAGGAGTGGCCGTTCTTCCGCACCTTTATCGACAACATCGAGATGTCGATTGCTAAGACCGATCAGCGCATCGCCAAGATGTATCTGCATCTGGGCGACCGCGATGATCTGTCCAAGAAGGTCTTTACCGAGATGCAGCTCACCCGTAAGTGGGTCCTTGCCATCGTCGGTGATGAATGGCCGCTGCAGCGTCGTCGCGTGCTCGGCTGCGCCGTTCGCGTGCGTAACCCCTACGTCGACGCCCTGTCCATCGCCCAGGTCCGCGCCCTTCGCGAGGTGCGTATGAACCAGGACGAGATGGCCGAGGAGAAGAAGGCCGAGTACATGAGCCTGATTCTTTCGACTGTGACCGGCGTCTCGGCAGGACTGCAGAACACGGGGTAATTGATAGCCCTGTAGTCGTCCGGGCCCGCCATTAGTTTACTTTTAGGCACGTCCTCGGACATGCAAGAAGCCCTTGCTGCGCACTTCGTGCGGCGAGGGCTTCTTGCGTCCTGCGGAGTGTGCCTAAAAGTAAACTAATGGCGGGCCCTGCGATGTCCGGTCTTCAGTGGATTACTGCTGGGGGAATTAATGGCGCGCTTCGCGCGTTTTGGATGGGGTCTGTCCCGGCGGCGCGTTTGGCGCTTCGCGCCTCGCGTCTTATCGATCGGGATTGAGATGCATTTGGCGCTTCTCGCCTTACGACTGTAGCGGCCGCGGTCCCGTTTGGGATCGCGGCCGTTTTGTTGTGGGTCAAATATGAACGTTGTGTTAATGAGTCGGTGGACGGTGGAGTTTTTCGGTGAGCGGCGTATCCTTCCAACGGTTTATCTAGTGTGTCAGTTGAAAGGAAGAGGGCGCTCGTCATTGTTTGAATGTGAACTGCCGTTTGACCACAAGACGTTGCATCTGGAGCTCGAGGATAAGAACTTCGCGGGTGTGATGGAAGGTCATCAAAACGAGTTTAAGACCACGAAATCGCAGGAAGAGCTGGTAGAGGAGTCGCTTGCTAACCCTTATGGCTCGCCTTCACTCGAGGAGCTTTGCGCCGGCAAGAAGGATATCGTCATCATTAGCTCCGACCATACGCGCCCCGTTCCCTCGCGTGTGACGATGCCTATTCTGCTGCATCACATCCATTCTGCTGCGCCTGAAGCGCGCGTTCGCATTCTGGTTGCTACGGGTATGCATCGTCCGTCGACGCACGAGGAGCTCGTCAACAAGTACGGCGAGGAGATCGTTGCCAACGAGGAAATCGTTATGCACGTCGCGACTGACGACAGCATGATGAAAAAGATCGGCACCCTGCTTCTGGTGGCGAGTGCATCATCAATAAGATTGCCGTCGATTGCGATCTGCTGCTTGCCGAGGGCTTTATTGAGCCGCACTTCTTTGCTGGTTTCTCCGGCAGCCGCAAGTCCGTCCTGCCCGGCATCGCCAGCTACAAGACCATCATGTACAACCACAACGGCCAGTTTGTGAACGATTCCCATTCGCGCGCCGGCAACCTGTGCCACAACCACGTGAGCGAGGACATGTTTGCCGCTGCCGAGATGGCTCACCTTGCCTTTGTGCTGAACGTGGTGCTCAACGGCAAGCACGAGGTAATTGGCTCCTTTGCCGGCGACATCCACAAGGCGCACGAGGCTGGCTGCGAGTTCGTGAAGAGCCTTGCCGGCGTTGAGCCCGTTGAGTGCGAGATCGCCATCACCACCAACGGCGGCTACCCGCTCGACCAGAACATCTACCAGGCCGTGAAGGCATGTGCTCTGCCGAGGCTACGCTTCCCGAGGGCGGTGTGATTATCGACGTCGCCGGTTGTGCCGACGGTCACGGTGGCGAGGGCTTCTATCACAACATCGCCGACAACGACCCGGCAGAGTTTGAGCGCGCTGCATCGACCGTCCTAAGGACGAGACCCTGCCCGATCAGTGGACGAGCCAGCTCTTTGCCGCATCCTGGCGCATCATCCTGTGATCATGGTCACCGACCTGTGCGATCACCAGATGATCAAGGATATGCACATGACGCCGGTCAACACCCTCGAGGAGGCGCTCAAGCTCGCCTTTGAGATGAAGGGTGCCGATGCCAAGGTGGCCGTCATTCCCGATGGCCTGGGCGTTGTCGTCGCTCAGCACTAGCGCGCGGCCTAAACGAATCGTTTATAACCGACAAGAAAGATAAGGTTTTATGCTTACCAAACTTCTCTGCGAATTCGGCGCAACGGCCCTCATGATCATCTTTGGCGTGGGCGTGCACTGCGATACCGTGCTCAAGGGCACCAAGTATCAGGCTCCGGTCATATGTTTGCCATCACCACCTGGTCTTTTGGCATCTCGGTCTGCCTGTTTGTCTTTGGCGGCGCCGTGTGCATGAACCCGGCTATGGTGCTTGCCCAGTGCATCGTAGGCCTGGTGCCGTGGAGCAGCTGCATCCCCTTCATGATTGCTGATATGCTCGGCGGCTTTGTGGGCGCGTGATCGCGTGGTTGATGTATGCCGATGAGTTCAAGGTTCCGAGGGCGTCGTCGACCCCATTGCTCAGCGCAACATCTTCTCGACCAACCCCACCACCGAGGGCACGAACTATGCCCGCAACTTCTTCTGCGAGGCCATCTGCACCTTTGTGTTCATCAGCGCCATCCTTGCTGCCGCTAGCCGTGCCGGCGAGAATGTTCTGATGCTCGCTATCTGCGTCGGCTGATCGTTTGGGCCGTTGGCATGGGCATGGGCGGTATCACCGGCTTCGCATGAACCAGGCTCGTGACCTTGGTCCTCGCATGGCCTATCAGGTGCTGCCGATCAAGAACAAGGCCGACAACAACTGGAAGTATGGCCTGCTTGTTCCTGGCATCGCTCCGTTTGTCGGTGCCGCTCTGGCCGCGCTGTTTGTGCATGGTTTCTTGGGCATGTTCTAGTCTGAGGCTACATAGTTGTCCGCTGGCCGCATGGGGTAACTTCCCAGCGCGTCCTCGGACATGCAAAAAGGCTCGCTGCGCACTTCGTGCGGCGAGCCTTTTTGCGTCCTGCGGAATGCGCTGGGAAGTTACCCCATGCGGACAGCTGCGGGATCTTTGTTGCGTTCGTACAAGCAACCCAATATATATCTGAATTTGGATGGGAGGGGCTTGTTGCTGGTAGGGGCGTTGGGCTTCTGTCGACACTTTGGGATGGATTGTGCTTTGGGTTGGGGCGGCGCTTTGAGATGAGGTCGGAACTTTGGGATGAGGGGTTTACTCAGTTGAAGAGAGGCTTAATGGCTGAGAGGTAGTCTTTGGCTACGTCGGCTTTGTTTGCTTGGAAGTTGTGCCAGGCCCACCATTGGACCATTCCTACGAAGCTTGAGGCTATGTGGTGTAGTAGGAAGCTGCGATCCATGGCGGCGGCGGGGCCGTTTGGGTCGTTGGGGACGGTTTCGGCTGCTCGGGACATGATGGTCTTGCGGAGACAGTCGGCGAAGACGCGTGAGCCGGCGCCGGCTACGAGGGCTCGTACGCCTTGACGGCGTTCCCAGAGGTTGTTGAGGATATGCTCGACTTGTACGAGCGGATCGTCGAGCGGCGTACCATCGTCGTCGAGGGCGTGGGTGCAGATGTCGCTCACGAGCTCGGACAGTAGGTCGTCTTTGCTCTTAAAGAGGCCGTAGAATGTCGCGCGGCCTACGTGAGCGCGCGCGATGATGTCGCCGACGGTAATCTTGCCGTAGTCCTCTTCGCGTAGCAGCTCGGAGAACGCTGCAACGATGGCAGCGCGGCTTTTTTCTTTGCGGGCATCCATGGCTATGCGCCCGCGTGAACGAGCAGGCAGCGAAGCGTACCGGAGCAGCCTCGTAGGGGCGCTTACCGCGCCGTAGCCGACGGCTCGATGCGGTAGCGGGCCGGTAGGTGCTCGGACGTGCGCAGTGCGGCGACGATGGCGGCGCCCGTGGGCGTCACGAGCTCGCCGGCGACCGGTGGCGGGCGTGAGGGCGATATTGCCCGCCTGGCACAGGTTGACGACAGCGGGGACGGGAATAGGCATGAGCCGTGGGCACAGTGGATGGTGCCGTGGCCCTCGGAAAGCGACTCGACCACGATATCCTCAATACCTAGGTCATCGAGGCAGATGGCGACAGAGCAGACGTCGACGATGGAATCGACGGTGCCTACCTCGTGGAACATGACGGTCTCGGGCGTTTTGCCGTGGGCCTTTGCCTCGGCGGCGGCGAGCGCGGTAAAGATGGCGAGCGCACGACGCTTGGCGCCATCGCTTAGCTGCGAGCCGTCGATGATAGCGGTGACGTCCGCCAAAGAACGGTGGTGATGGTGGTGGGCGTGATGATGACCCTCGTGGTCATGGCCGTGGGCCTCATGATCATGTTCGTGGCAGTGACTGTGCTCGTCGTGCTCATGATGGTGGTGCTCGTGCTCATGTGTGTGCTCGGCAGCTGCTTCGTTGCCGTAGAGCCAGGCCATGTCGTGATCGTGGTTCTCGAGCTCCTCTGCAAGCTGGACGTCAAAATCACAGGCGTCGATGCCATGCTTGTTTACGCGGGTGATGGCAATCTCAAAGCCGTCGACCGGAAGCGTGGCGAGCTGCTCGCGCAGGTGCTCCTCGCTGGCGCCCAGATCGAGTAGCGCCGCGACGGTCATGTCGCCGCTGATGCCCGAGGTTCCGTCGATGATAAGCGTATGCTGATGGTTGGACACGGAATGCTCCTTAGCGGGCGCGGGTCGTGCCGGCGCTCAGATGGTTGATAAGACTTGCCTGGTAGGCGGCACCAAAGCCGTTGTCGATATTGACGACCGAAACGCCGCTGGCGCAGGAGTTGAGCATGGCGAGTAGCGCTGCTACGCCGCCAAAACTTGCTCCGTAGCCCACGCTTGTGGGAACTGCAATCACGGGGCAGCTTACAAGGCCGCCGATGACGCTCGCCAGAGCGCCTTCCATGCCGGCAATGGCAATCACAACCTGCGCCCGCGCAAGTTCCTCGGCATGCGCGAGCAGGCGGTGCAGGCCGGCGACGCCGACGTCGTAGAGGCGGTCGACCTCGTTGCCATAGAATTCGGCCGTCAACGCGGCTTCCTCGGCGACGGGCAGGTCGCTCGTGCCGGCGCAGGCGACGACGATGCGTCCGTTGCCGGTGGGGGAGGGCATGCCGCCCACAAGGGCGAGTTGTGCGTTCGGGACATAACCCAGGTCGATAGCGTCATCAAGAAGCTCCGCGGTGTGCGCGGCCTTATCGGCATCGAGGCGCGTGACCAAAACGCGCTCTTGGCCTGCATCGCGCAGCGCTTCGATAATGGTGGCAATCTGCTCGGCGGTTTTACCGGCGCCGTAAACAACCTCGCCGGCTCCCTGTCGCACGCCGCGCGAAAGATCGAGCTGTGCAAAGCCCAGGTCGGCGGTTGGCGCCGTCTGGATGCGCGTGAGGGCATCGGCCGGTGCAACGCATCCGTCTGCCACGTCACTTAGCAATTGCTCAAGATCGCGTTTGTCCATATAAGTTCCCTTCGACGCTTAAAAGTTTAGCACGCGAAGGGTTGTTTCCGAACATTAGAGCAGAATTGTTCGGAAATCTGACATGTCAGATTAGATGAAGTTGTGAGGCAAACTGACTAGTCGCGCAGGATGATGTCCATGGCGAGCATCAGGTTGCGCTCGTCGATGGCAAACGGGGCGGCTTCGCGCGTTTTGGGCTTGGCGCAAAACGCGATGCCAGTGCCCGCGGCCTGAATCATGGGGATATCGTTGGCGCCGTCGCCGATTGCCACGGTGTGTGCCATATCGACGCCGCACTCAACCGCCCAATCCAGCAGCCGGATGAGCTTGGATTCCTTGGTCACGATGTCTGCCGCCAGCTTGCCGGTGAGCTTGCCGTCCACGACTTCCAGGCGGTTAGCGAGGCAAAAGTCGATGCCCGCGGCGGCCACGATCTTATCGGCGACCTCGTGAAAGCCGCCGCTTACCACGCCGACCTTCCAGCCCTTGCTGTGCGCCGAGCGCACAAGCTCCAGCGCGCCGGGGGTAAACGTCACGCGCTCAAAGGTGCGCTCGAACACGCTCTCGTCCAAGCCGGCAAGCAGCCCCACGCGTTCCTCGAGCGCCTGCTTAAAGTCGAGCTCGCCGCGCATGGCGCGCTCGGTGATCTTCGCCACTTGCTCGCCTACGCCGGCCTCCTCGCCCAACAGGTCGATGACCTCCTGGTTGATGAGCGTGGAGTCGATATCCATAACGATGAGGCGTGCAGTCATGGCGGGCCTTTCCGAGTGCTGTTTTATTGGGGCATATTGTCGCACGTGACGAGCGCGAGCGGGTGCCGCGGTGCGTCAATTGTTTCGTCTCCGTCAAGTCTTTGGGCAGGAGCTACTTTTCCGCGGCACATCGACACAGGTGCGATAAGATAGAACGCCGTGTCTGGCTGCGCGGTTTACGCAGGCTGGGCAAATCTGTACGACGCCGCCCGGAACGACACGGGGCGGCACAGATCCATAAAGGAGGATCACTGGTATGAGCCAGACCCGTCCCATCGACGAGCATTCCATGCACACCCGTACCTGCGGCGAGCTTCGCCGCGAGAACGTGGGCGAAGAGGTCACCCTCACCGGTTGGGTGAGCCGTCGCCGCGACCACGGCGGCCTTATCTTCTGCGATCTTCGCGACCGCGAGGGCATCACGCAGCTCACCTTCGACCCCGAGCACTCCGACGGCGACGCCTTTAAGATCGCCGAGACCATGCGTCCCGAGTGGCCCATCAAGATCCACGGCGTCGTGCGCTCCCGTGGCGAGGAGACCACCAACACCAAGCTCGCGACCGGCGAGATCGAGGTCCTGACCGACCACGCCGAGGTGCTCAACACATCCGTCACCCCGCCGTTCCAGATCGAGGACGGCATCGAGACCAGCGAGGACACCCGTCTGCGCTATCGCTATCTGGACCTCCGTCGTCCCGAGATGATGGCCAACCTCAAGCTGCGCTCCGACTTTACCTTTGCCATTCGCGAGGCGCTGCACAACCGTGAGTTCATGGAGGTCGAGACGCCCTCCCTGTTTAAGTCCACGCCCGAGGGCGCCGCGACTTCATCGTTCCCAGCCGTATTCAGCCGGGTAACTTCTACGCCCTGCCGCAGTCCCCGCAGCTCCTGAAGCAGCTGCTCATGGTCGGTGGCGTTGAGCGCTACTACCAGGTTGCCAAGTGCTTCCGCGACGAGGACCTGCGTGCCGACCGTCAGCCCGAGTTCACCCAGGTCGATATCGAGATGTCCTTCGTGGACCAGAACGACGTCATGAGCGCGCTCGAGGAGGTCCTGGCCGACGCCTTCGGCCGCATGGGCGTCGAGATGCCCACGCCGCTGCGTCGTATGGACTACTGGGAGGCCATGGACACCTATGGCTCCGACAAGCCCGATACCCGCTATGGCATGCACCTGGTCGACCTGACCGACATCTTCGCCAACTCCAAGTTCAAGGTCTTTGCGACTGCCGCAAACGAGGAGGCTCTGTCGTCAAGGCCATCAACGCCAAGGGCGCCGGTGCCTGGGCACGTGCCAAGATCGACAAGCTTGCCGGCGTGGCCTCCACGTTTGGCGCCAAGGGCCTGGCCTGGATTGCTTTCCGCGAGGACGGCTCTATCAACAGCCCCATCGTCAAGTTCTTCTCGGACGAGGAGATGGCGGCTCTGCGCGAGCGCATGGATGTCGAGCCCGGCGACCTTGTGATGTTCGCCGCCGGCCCGCGCTTGCTCTCCGACGAGATCCTGGGCGGCATGCGTTCGCACATGGCCAATGCGCTCGAGATCAAGCGCGAGGGCCACGACTTCCTGTGGGTCGTCAACTTCCCGCTGTTCCACTGGGACGAGGATCGCAAGGCCTATGCTGCCGAGCACCAGCCCTTTACCCTGCCGACCGAGACCGACATCGCCAAGATCGAGGCCGACCCGTTGGCAGCCGGTTCTTGCACCTACGACTTTGTCATGGACGGCTTTGAGGCCGGCGGCGGCGGTATGCGTATCCACAACGCCGAGATGCAGATGTCCATGCTCAAGCTCCTGGGCTTTACCGAGGAGCGTGCCGAGTCTCAGTTCGGCTTCCTCATGGAGGCCCTCAAGTTTGGTGCGCCCCCGATGGGCGGTTTCGCTCTGGGCCTGGACCGCGTGTGCATGCTGCTCACCGGTTCCGACTCCATCCGCGACGTCATGGCGTTCCCCAAGACGGCCAGCGGCTCCGACCTTATGTCGGGCGCCCCGAGTGCCGTTTCCGGCGCCCAGCTCAAGGACGTCAGCCTGCGCCTGATGTAGGCGAGCGGCTACATAATGCCCACAACGAGGGAAGGACGCGTGCCTTCCCTCGTTTTTTATGCGCGGGCGTTGCGAGGGCATAGGTTGACTGGGCGTCGCGGAAACTGCGACCCGGAATTTGCGTCCAAAACGGTCGCAGTTTCCCAAACAGGGTCCTTTTGGAAACTGCGACCCAGAATCCAGCCAAATAACGGGACGCGCTTTCCGGTTGAGCCTTCTGGCGGAAACTGTGTC
>ENA-OQAA01001044-OQAA01001044.1-human-gut-metagenome-genome-assembly--contig:-NODE-1044-length-15796-cov-2.077797_pt1 | contig 15796 bp, 22 predicted proteins | sample MGYA00242489_ERZ504515 | MGnify/ENA primary metagenome ERZ504515 (study PRJEB26092, sample SAMD00036237) | human gut metagenome | host: Homo sapiens | study: EMG produced TPA metagenomics assembly of...
CTCCAAAATGTAATACATTTAAGTGGCTTCGCCGCAAATTTTTCTATATTTGTCAAGGATTTTTTACAAAAAAAGAGCAGGTATATATTTTTATATACCTTGCTCTGCAAGAGGCTGCCGACTCAATGTCTTAACTAAATGACATTGCGCACCTGCTTTTCCCCTTTTCCGTAATATTTTTTCAGATGATGTACTGTTACGATGTCCATAAAAATAGTCCTCTCAGCTTAATAAATATACGGAGAAAGCCGTACCCTTCCCCTTTTGTGATTTTACACTGATATATCCTTTCTGCTTATTAATGATTCCGTTTGCCAGATAAAGTCCAAGTCCTACGCCTTCCTTATCTGCCGCCTCTTCTTCCCGGAAGAACCTCTGGAACACGTCATGGTAATGACTTTCATCAATCCCAATTCCCGTATCAGAAACCGTAAGCTTTGTATAAAACTGCCACGGTTCTACCGTCACCTGTACGGTTCCGCCATCAGGCGTGTACTTTACCGCATTGTCCAGAAGATTACCCACTGCCTCTGCAGTCCACTTTGGATCATGAAGGGCAGTCAGTTCTTCATGGCATTGTACCTCAAGAGAAATATGTTTTCTTTCTGCTGCCGCCCATACTCCGCTCATTGCCCTGGCAATGGTTTCGCTTAAAGGCGCTTCTTTCATATGAAGTACAAAGGTTCCTGTTTCCAGACGCGACATTTTAATCAGAGACTGCATCAGAAAATCCAGCTTATTGATCTGTCCTTCCAGAGTTGACAGAAATTCCTCCCGTTTTTCCTCTGACAGAGCGTGCTTTTTCAGGATTCCGGTAAACATTTTAATATTTGCAACAGGTGTTTTTACCTGGTGTGAAATATCACTGACAAGCTCCTGAATAGTTTCTTTATCCCTGCGGTTCTGAAGCCCTTCCTCCTTCATCATGTCGCAGTACTGCATCAGCTTTCCCTGAACTCTGGCAGACAAAGAATCCTCGTATGGAAAATAGTTTTCCGGTTCCCGTCCTGCCATCAGGGCATCCAACATTTCACAGATATCATCAGCAAACAAAGCCACCTGCCTGTGATGAAACCGTACCCAGAAAAAGGATGCGCCGCTGATTCCTGCTGTACATGCAAGGACGGCCAGTCTGACTTGCCTTTCTGGAACCTTTTCTCTGAGTATCCAGTGCAAAACAGCAAAAAAAGTGCAGCCAGGAGAAGCACTCCCACCCGCACTGCAGTGATCTTTTTTTCTTTCATTGCGCCCCTCCTGTCCATATATATCCCATACCGCGCACAGTTTTTATATAAGTATGAGCTTCATCCTCAATTTTTCCCCGAAGACGGTTCATGGTCACAGTCAGAGTATGATCGTCAATGAAATTTCCTCCTGCATCCCAGAGCTGTTCCAGGAGGTTTTTTCGTGGCAGAATGTTCCCCGCGTTTTCTGTCAGAACCTTCAAAAGCTTATATTCATTTGGTGTAACAGGCAGCCGTTCCTTTCCCCTGACTGCAGTCAGCGTCTTAAAGCCAAGAAGAAGGAAGCCGTCGCTCCACTGATTTTTATCTGTGTTCTGTTCCTTCTTCCCCCTGCGGAGCGCAACTTCGACTCTCCGAAGAAGAATGTTCATATTAAAAGGCTTTGTCACATAATCCTCTGCCCCCAGATCAAATCCGTTCAGCACATCTTCCTCCAGATCATTTGCTGTCAGAAAGATCACCGGAAGCTGCGGCTTCTTATTTTTGATCTCCCTGCACAATTCAAATCCATTTCCGTCCGGCAGATTTACATCAAGAAGCACAAGAGCAAATTCTTCATTTTCCAAAAGCTGGACTGACTTCTCGAGCTGTAGTATGCGCTACAGTCAGATAGCCGCCGGCATCCAGCTCAAAGCACAGGCCTGCGCTTAATGCAAGGTCATCCTCCACTACAAGTATTTTCATTTTTCTGTCCATTCCTTTTTCTTTTTAATATCTGTTTATCAAATTTTATGTCCGTCCGTTATTTACATCAAACCGGAAACAAAGCCTTACCCGGCAGATATAAAGCCTGCCAGATCCAGCTTATTTTTTGTCAGACAAACAAAAGCACTCTCACAAGTCCCAGTATCAAAAGATGTACCGGATAAAACCAGTAAAAAAACCACTTGGAAAAATTCCTGTGTGTTTCTGCCCTTTTGCCGTTATAAAACCGCAGGATACAGCTACCTGCCGCAGCCGGTCCTGCCATACTCAGAATCGTACAAAGTATATTAATGTCCATAGAAAATCTTCCAAAGCCGCCCAGGAAGTTGAATGCCCCGAATACCAGAGTTCCTGTCAGGAACGCCCTTTTAAGCTTTCTGTGATCCCTGCCTGCATTCACAAAAAAGAATGGTAAACGCAGCGCAAGAACTGCCCAGTCACAGAACAGAGACAGAAGAATCAGCCCTGCCAGAGCAAGATTTCTGCTTAGAGGATTGATGATCTCTCTCATGGCTTTTATGATCAGAAAACATAAAAACAGCGTAAACAGCATATCCATTCCCGCAAAGCCTATGATTCCTTCCCCTGTCATGGCCAGGCAATAGGGAAGCTCCGAGATCACAGCAAACAAAAGTAGTCTCTGTCCATATTTTTTCGGAGATCTGGTATAAGTCATTCCCTCCACCAGGAAATAACACATCACAGGAGCGGTAAAATACCCCACAGCTGTTAATATCTCAGCCAATACAGTTCCCGGTTCCAGAAAAATAAAGGAAACATGGTTCAAAAGCATGGTGATCATGGCAATATATTTAATCGTGTCCCGGTTCATTCCTCTTTTTTCTGTAAGATTTCTGCTGTCCGTCATTCAGCTTCCCCCAGAAACAGCTCATTTTCTTTTCTTGTTTCAAACAGCTTTGCCATTTTCTTTTCTGCTGCAAAAAGAACCACTTTATTCAGGCTGCGTGCATGTTTCGGACAGACCGCAATACATCGCATACAGGAGATACATTTCTCTTCATCCACCTTCTTTACATTATTCAGGTCAATAGCGCCCACCGGACAGAGCGCCGCGCACCGTCCGCAGGAATTGCATGCTTTTCCCGGCTTCGGAATAAAAGGAATCGTCCCCAGCTCTTTGTAAGGATGATTTCCCGGAACACTGAGCTCTCCTGTTTTTTCCTGATGTTCCAGATATTCTCTGACCCTTTTTCCAAACTCCCGGAGTTCTTTCTGATCTGTTTCATCCGGTCTTCCCGCTGCAAATTTACGCATAATGGAATGTTCTGCAATGGCTGCCACTGCCGCTGCCGGGACAAATCCTGCCTTATCAGCCACATCTTTTAATTCAATCAGCGTGTCCTCATACGCCCTGTTTCCGTAAACGCATACCAGAACCGCCCGGGCTGATTTCCTTTCATCATTCCAAGCCTTTTTGCAGCCTCCTGAGGAACTCTTCCCCCAAAAGAAGGAACTGCAATAAAACAGATATCCCCGCTTTTAAATACATGTCTGCTGTAATCTTCCTTTTCCGGCAAAAGACTTATCCTTCTTTTTTCGCCGTCCATTGCTTCCGTCAGAAGTTCTGTTACTTTATCGGTTCCCCCTGTGGGGCTGAATGTGATCTCATACACTGCCATCATGGTGTCCTCCTTATTTTTTGTCGAATATTATTATACTGCAAACAAATTCCCCGTTCAATCGGAATCCTGTTGAATTTGACTGTTCACTTTGTATTTTTGTATTTTTAAAAGAACCCGAAAGAAGTTTTGAAATTGCTCTTGACAGAAACTGTCAAACAGTGCTACTTTTTACAGGGAAACGAAAAACAAAAATCTAATGATGAGGTGTGAACACATGCAGAATTTAAAACCGATCAAAGAAGGTAAGGTACGCGAGATCTACGATAACGGCGACAGCCTGATCATGGTTGCAACTGACCGCATCAGCTGCTTTGACGTAATTCTGAACAACGAGGTTACCAAAAAAGGCACTGTCCTTACACAGATGTCTAAATTCTGGTTTGATATGACAGAAGATATTCTGCCAAACCACATGATTTCTGTAGATGTAAAAGATATGCCGGAATTTTCCAGAATGAAAAATATGACGGAAAATCCATGATGTGCAAAAAGCTGAACATGCTTCCTATCGAATGTATTGTCCGCGGCTACATTACCGGCAGCGGCTGGGCAAGCTATCAGGAAAACGGCACAGTCTGCGGCATTAAACTGCCGGAGGGCCTGAAAGAATCTGACAAGCTTCCTGAACCAATCTACACACCATCCACAAAAGCTGAGATCGGAGATCATGACGAAAACATCTCCTTTGAGCAGAGCGTTGATCATCTGGAAAAATACTTCCCCGGAAAAGGCCGCGAGCTTGCTGAAAAGCTTCGTGACAACACCATTGCTCTGTACAAAAAATGCGCAGAATACGCACTCAGCAAAGGAATCATCATTGCAGATACAAAATTTGAATTTGGTCTTGACGAAAACGGAAACATGGTGATCGGTGATGAAATGCTTACACCGGACAGCTCCCGTTTCTGGCCTGCTGACGGATATGAACCGGGACACGGTCAGCCTTCCTTTGACAAGCAGTTTGCCCGCGACTGGCTGAAAGAAAATGACGGTCATGACTGGACTCTTCCTCAGGAGATCGTTGACAAGACTATCGACAAATATCTTCAGGCATATGAAATGCTTACAGGCGAAAAACTGAAATAAATCTTCTGACGAAAAAAACACTGTGCAGCAGCTCTTTTACTGAGTGTCTGTACAGTGTTTTTCTTATGCAGGCTTCTCCTGGATCTGTGAAACCTGCTGCATTTTATTTTGTTCTTTTTCCAAGCTCCCAGAAAGCTACCGCGCTAGCAGCTGCCACATTCAGAGAATCCACCTGATGAGCCATGGGAATACGTACTGTATAATCGCAGCCGGCAATAGTACCGGCTGCCAGACCCTCTCCCTCTGTGCCAAGGATCACTGCCAGCTTTTTTTCTGCCTGCAGTTCCGGAGAATCAATACTGACCGAGTCCTCGCAAAGAGCCATGGAAACTGTTTTAAATCCCATACCGGCTAAACAGCCCATCCCCTTTTCCGGCCAGTCCTTTTTTCCAAATCTGGTCCAGGGAATCTGAAACACAGTCCCCATACTGACTCTGGCAGCTCTCCGGTACAGGGGATCGCTGCATCCTGCAGTCAGAAGAACCGCATCCATATTCAGGGCTGCCGCTGACCGGAAGATTGCTCCCACATTTGTGGGATTCACCACATCTTCAAGAATGACAATGCGCTGTGCGTCTGCGCAGATGGCTTCCGGAGACAGGAGCTCTTTTCTTTTCATGGCGCACAGCATTCCTCTGGTAAGGGCAAAGCCGGTCAGCTGTGTCAGAATCTCCTGTGGGGCTGTATAAACCGGAATGTCCGGAAATTTTTCTGTAAGCTCTCCCGCCGGACCTTTTAACTCCTTTTTCTGCCAGAAAGAAACCGGGTAGTATCCTGCCTGAACGGCTCTCTCGATCACTCTCGGGCTTTCCGCAATAAAAAGTCCGGGCTTTGGCTCACAGGCTCTTAAAAGCTGTACCTCCGAAAGCCTTGCATAAACGTCCAACTCCGGGTTCTGAAAATCTTTAATCTCTATTATCCTGTTCATAACTATTCCTCTGTATTATTTTTTGTGACCGGGCTTTTTTTACCTTCAGAGTTCTCAGATTAAGCCTTTTGTTCCGGCGTGATCCGGTAACTTTCGCAGGATTTCTGAATGGCTTTGTTGTGAGTCCAGTCATCCAGCCTTTTCTCCTCTATATAGGCAGTGCTTTCTCATACTGCTTTGCAAGAGCTGTGGCAAAATACCAGGCGATCATCATATTCACATAATACTCCTGAGAGCGGATACCTGCTGCAAGCGCCAGGTACTCTTCCCTGAAATCTTCATCCAGAAAATGCTGCATCAGCATCCCGATCCCATAGCGGACCGTATAGGTTCATCCGATGAAATCCAGCGCCGCACGGATACCAGAAGCTGCTCTTTATGCTTTTTAAATATCTTAGGAGACATCATATCACAGGTAGCCCAGTTATTTATATATGGAAGAAATTTTTCAACTTCCTCCACGCACCTTTCAAAATCCTTTATCTGCTGGATCAGAAAAGCATGAACATTATTTTCCTCAAAATACTTATGAGGCAGGTCATTAAAAAAACTGCTGATGTCCTCTTCCTTTGCCAGTGTTCTGGCATATTTTCGCAGAACCGGAACCCGTATCCCGATCACAGTTTCCTTATCCACAGTGGGCATCAGCTTTACGTGGAAATCCCGGTAAGGAAGGTCCTGCATTTCCAGAAGCTCTTTTCTTATCTTTTCTGTCAGATGTTTCTCCATAATCTCCCTCTTTCTGTACTTTCCTGAAGCTGCAGATTTTTCTGCTGCGTCTGCTCATATTCCGAAAAATGGCATAATTCAGAACTCTTAAATATCCGGTTATAAATTTTCTCTGGATTCATCCTGTTTTTTTGTCCGGAGCATGAAATGTTTTTATCATACCATGGATATAAAACTCAATGTTCGCATTGCTCAGCTTGTTCAATCTCCAGGCTTATCCTCTCTCTGGATTTTTTGTCCCGGATTCATTAAGTGTTCCTATTATACCATGTTCTTTGTCCTGCTCAAAGTATTTTGCATCAGAAAAGGCAGATATAAAAGCAGGAACAGTCTCGTCCCACTCCTATATCTGCCGTCACAGAGACGTATCAGTCTCTCTTATGTTTCTGGGCTTTAAAAAAGCTCTTTGTTTCCTTTACCACTACGCCGCTTAAAGCAAACATGGCGATCATATTCGGGATTGCCATCAGACCATTGAAGATATCCGCAATGGTCCATACCGCGCTTACCGTCATATAAGGGCCGATAAATACGGCAAAAATATAAAGCCAGCGATATGCAAGGATTGTTTTTCTGTTTCCCTTTGTAAGATATTCCAGGCATCGTTCACTGTAATAATCCCATCCCAGAATCGTAGTAAACGCAAAGAATACCAGACACACCATCAGTACAAAAGAAGCCACCTGCGGGTGAATGGGAAGTCCATGCTGAAATGCATAGGTAGTTACCTGTACGCCTTCCAGACCTTCTACCTGCCAGGCTCCTGTCAGCACAATGGAAAGTCCTGTCATTGTGCAGATCACAATGGTATCAATAAAAGTACCTGTCATACTTACAAGTCCCTGACGCACCGGCTCTTTTGTCTGCGCAGCCGCCGCCGCGATAGGAGCGCTTCCAAGTCCCGCCTCATTAGAAAAAATACCTCTGGCAACACCCTTCTGCATTGCCACGATCATACTTCCGACAACGCCTCCTGTTACCGCTGCCGGATTAAAAGCGCCGTTTACCACTGTCACAACTGCTGCCGGAACTTCTCTGATATGAAATAAAATCAAAGCAATACTGAATCCAAAATAAATAACTGCCATAAATGGTACAATAATCTGGCTGACTGTAGCAATCCTCTGAAGTCCGCCGATCAGAATCGCAGCCACACAAAATGCCAGAATCAGTGAAGAAATCACAACTGCCCAGGAATACTTGCCCAGAAACGGAATGGTGACGCAGTTTGCTTTTTCCGGATCAAAAAAGTTCTGGATCGCACTGGAAATACCATTTACCTGACTGAAGGTTCCTATTCCGAAAAGGCCCACACATACACCGAAAAATGCAAACATCTTTCCAAGCCATTTCCATTTGGCACCCATTCCCCGTTCAATATAGTAAAAAGGGCCGCCAAGACTGTGGCCGTCTGCCGCCACAACCCGGTATTTTACTGCCAGAAGTCCTTCTGCGTATTTGGTTGCCATTCCAAAAAAAGCAGCCAGAATCATCCAGAAAAGAGCTCCCGGTCCTCCTGTGCACACTGCGTTGCCACTCCTACAATATTTCCTGTTCCGATGGTCGCGCTCAGGGCTGTGCAAAGAGCCGCAAAGCTGGATATTTCACCGCTGCCGCCCTCTTCATTTTTGAACATCCATTTTAACGCCAGAGGCAGGCGCCGGATCTGAAGAAGGCCCAGGCGAACCGTAAGAAGAACACCGCCCGACATGATCAGGATCATCAGAGGTACGCCCCAGACAAAATCATCTACAGCTACAAGGATTTGATTCATCATACTCCACATGGTAAAAAATGCTCCTTCTGTATAAAATTTTACAGCCTTGGGATTAAAATTAAGAATCATTTCTGAAAAGAGATAAAAGACATATAGAAAAAATGTTCTGCTTTTAGATAGCATACTCTGTCCTTTTGCCTGAGAGATTCAAGACGTCTTCTGCGTCATTTGCACCTTCGGCCTCTGTTTTAGAAACAGATGTCTCCAGAGAAACGATCCATCTGCAGTTTCTGCCCGAAATACGGGTACCTGAGAGTTTTACTCCTTCGGCGGGCCAAAAGCCTCTTTCCTGCAGACTTCATCTCGTTATTGCTGTTGCTGCGCTATAGTATAACGTTAATCTTTTGATTCGTCAATAGTTTTTTTATTTTATATTCCTTCGCAATGTGATTTCCGCTTAACATTCTGCTGCTGTATTCTCACTCTGAACCTTTTCTTTTTTTCTGTCAAAGCTGGCAAAGAATCCTGCGATCAGAGTTCCTGAAATCGAATGCCATACACAGGATACGGCACAGATCACAGCTGACTGCGGAGCGCTTGCAAACTGCGCTGTTGTAGTAGCAAGATTGGTAGCAAGACCTGCATTCTGCATTCCCACTTCAATAGAAATCGTTCTCTTTTTGGAGGTATTCATTCCGGTAAGCTTACCTGCTCCATATCCCAGAAGATATCCCAGACCATTGTGAAGAAGAACTGCCACAAAGATCACCACACCGGAGGTAAAGAAGTTGGAGCCCTGAGAAGAAATAACTCCGCCTACCACGCAGGCAAGTCCCAGAACGGCAACGCCGGGCATTACCTTCTGAATCTCCTGAAAAGCTTTTTTCTTTCCAAGGAAACGATTTAACAGAAATCCCAGTCCCACCGGAAGAATCACAGTTTCAATAATGGAAACAAACATGGGAAGACCTTCTACGTTGATCTTTGTTCCGCTTGCAAGAAAAGAAACAAGAAGAGGAGTCATAATCGGGGATAACAGTGTGGATACAGTTGTCATTCCTACAGAAAATGCCACATCTCCTCCGCAGAGATAGGACATAATGTTGGAGGAAACACCACCCGGGCAGCAGCTACCAGGATCAGCCCCAGAGCGATGGCATCCGGAAGCTGCAGTACTCTGCTGATCCCCAAAGCAAGAAACGGCATGATCAGATACTGCGCTGCCGCACCGATACAGATATCAAGAGGACGCTGCGCCAGGATCTTAAAATCCTCTGCTGTCAGTGTCAGACCCATGCTGAACATGATAATACCGATAATCATAGACTGACTGGTAAACTTATTTCCAACCATATCTGTAAATAGCTGATAATTGACCCAGCCCATCAGCTGCGGAACCAGAAAAGTAACTACTGCGATTGCAATCACTACCGCAGAAGTATAATCTGATAAAAATTTGCCTGCTTTTTGTAACGTTTTCATAATGCTTCCTCCATTCTTTGCGCAAGCACCAAAAATCCCCTCCGGCTACTGCCGGAAGGGACGAATAGAATCCGCGGTACCACCCTGTTTCTGCATTGACTGCAACTCTCACGTACTTTCATACGTTTTCCCTGTAACGGGGGATTCCGGCATGACTTACTGTTGTTTCAGTCAGCTCCTTCGAGATGATATCCATCCTCCCTGGTATATCTGCTTTCACCGAACGCAGACTCTCTGAAATACCATTACGGAACACAGACTTGTTCTCTTCATTGGATTTTGGTGCTTTATCACATTAATTTATTGTTATGATAGATATTATAATCCTATTTTTCCAAAAGTCAAGAACTTTTTATTACTTCTGTGGCAATCATATTCCGGAATGCCCGGTCATGCTCAACAAAAATCATTGTAGGCGAAAAAGCCTTGATCAGCTGCTCTATCTGCATTCGTGCATAAACATCTAAGTAATTCAGGGGCTCATCCCATATATACAGATGCGCCGGCTCACAAAGGCTTTTTGCAATCAGTACTTTTTTCTTCTGACCGCTGGAAAAATTACAGATATCTTTGTCAAACTGATTTCTCTCCAGCCCGATTTTCCGGAGAACTGCTTTAAAAAGACTTTCCTCTATCCCATTATCAGCAGCAAAGGAGCTTAAACAGCCGCTTAAATGTGACGTATCCTGAGGTACATAGGAAATGATAAGTCCGGAACCAGTTGCAAACCTGCCTGTATACTCAATATCCATACCTGTGACTAGCTTCAGAATGCTGCTCTTTCCACTGCCGTTTTTACCTTCAAGTACAACCTGAGCTCCCTGATGCACATCAAATGAAACCGGCTCACATATGGTCTTTCCCCCATAACAGATCTGAACTTCAGACAGTGATGCCAGCACCTCTCTCTGGTAACGCAGAGGGATATTTTAAGCTCTTCAGCTTGTTTCAACATTTTTAAGAAGTCTGGATTTTTCCTCTATCGCCTGTTTCTGTCTGGCCTCTGCCTGCTTTGACCGCTTCATCATTTTTGCAGCCTTATGACCGACATAGCCTCTGTCTGCTTTTAATCCTGAAGATTGAACACCAAATTTTCCCGTCTCTGCCTGGGCTGACCATGCTGAGATCTGCTTTGCCGTCTGACGCAGCCGTCTGATTTCCTTCTGCAGATTTTCATTCCGGGCAGCTTCAAAGTCCTGCTGCCTTTCAAAATTCTCCATCCACGATGAAAAGTTTCCACTTTGCACCTGGATATCTGTTTTATTTAAAGATAATATATGATCCACACAATTATCCAGAAAAAATCTGTCATGGGATACTAGGATAAACCCTTTTTTTCTTTTCAGATATGAAGCTATCAGTCTCTGGCTTCCACATCCAGATGATCTGTCGGCTCATCAATCAGTAAGAAATGCCCCTCATTCAAAAAAAGAGCTGCAAGCAGGACTTTCGTCTGCTCTCCATGAGAAAGCGTTTCAAAGAATCTCCACAACACACCGGATCTACTTTCAGACAGGATAATTCTCTCATAATCTCCCACTCTTCTGCCTGAGGGCATACCTCCTGCAATATACTTTTTGTCAGAGCCTTTTTCTCTGCAATGGAATATGGGAAATAATCAAACTGTACGGATGACTGGATTCTTCCTCTATATGGATACTTTCCCTGAAGAAGCTTCAAAAATGTAGTTTTTCCTCTTCCGTTTCTGCCTACAAACCCTAATTTCCAATCTGTATCTATCTGAAAATTCACATTTTCAAAAATATTATCACTGGATGAGGATATGAAAATGTAAGATTTTCAACCTGATCATTGACATTTACAACCGCCTCCCCGCTGTTATTTTTTTATAAATAAAAAGCTGCAAGAAAGTTATTTTCTGCAGCCTGTAACAGCATAATTACACCATCTCCGAAAAGACAGCTGTAAACAATATAATAAGGAAACAGATTGATTACTTTCTTGCAATAAACGCAATAATGCCGTGAATACCGGCACTGCTGCATATTCTGTTTTATCTGCAAGAAAAAATAATCATCCTTCCACCTCTTTCTTTTTATGATAAGTTACTATAACATAAATCCGCCAGGTCTGCAATCTCTAAAAATCACTTTTTTCCTATACTAAAATGAAATTTTAGTTTTCTATTTTCCGTTGTTTTCCTGTATTTCCAAAAAGACAATTTTATGGTACACTTAATTCAAAAAAGGAGATTTTTATGGAACATTATACTTTACCGCATCAACACAGCCTATGGCACAACTTATGGATCACATACCTGACTCTGAGAATTTCGAGACTACCGCCAATATATTCAAACAACTGAGCGAGCCTACCAGGATTCATATTTTCTGGATTTTATGCCATTGCGAGGAATGTGTAATTAATTAAAGATTACCGTTTACAGATTGCCACGAAAATGTTATCAGAAACTTCTAAAATATTTCCGAAATTTCCTCGCAAATCGGTTATGAATGTCCCGGCAAGTTTGCAGAAACCTTTCGCAAATATACCCGGCTTCTCCCAAAACTATCATACACAATATAAAATAACAGACAAAAAAGAGGTAACATCATGAAACATCATGTATCGAAAAGCTCAGAAGAAATATTAGAAAGAAGAATCCTGCTTCTTTCCTTTTTTTCCGGAGTTGCTTTTGTCATTGCCGAACTGCTTTATGCAATTTACAGTCATTCACAATCTACTCTTATGGATGCTCTATACGATGCTGCTGAGCTGATTTTTATTATCTTACTCCTGTTTTTAACTCCTTTATTTCATCGTCCTATTTCAGAAAAGCATCCTTACGGCTTCTTTCAATTAGAATCATTTTTTATTCTGATTAAAAATATTATGCTGATCTCTGTTACACTAAGCGTTTTAACAAGTGTTATTGAAAAATTGCTCTCTGGGGGCAGTCAGATTAATAAGGGACAGGTTTCTCTCTTTCAGCTTATACTTGGCTCCATTAGCTTTTTCATTTTACTCATCATGAAATTCATGAGCCGGAAAGTTTCATCTCCCACTGTCAAAGCTGAAATATTAGGTGGAAGCTTGATGTTGCATACAGTCTCGGTATGTCCTTTGCTTTTTTTATTGCCGTTAAATTTCAAAACACCCCATTGGCATTTCTGTCACCTTATTTTGATCAGATTATTGCAATCCTGATTATGCTGTTTATGATTCCTGAAACTGTCCGGATGCTGACAAAAACCTTTCGGGAATTATTTCTTTTTTCACCCGATCAGGAAACTGTTAACATGATAAAGAAAATATCAGGTGAGATTTTAGATGACTTTTCTTTTGTTCCTGTTTTCTATGATATCGCCCGAACCGGAAGAAAGCTGTGGGTTTCTATCTATTTCCGTGTTACAACTGATACCGTATCTGTAAGAGATATTCAGGCTGCAGACAACCGTTTAAACGAAAAAATTTCACAAAGCATTCCAGATGCGTTCTGTGAAATTATTCTTGATAATCATAACTAAATTGCATATATCTTCTGACCAGATAAAAGCCAGAGCAAAAGAGAGGTTTCTTATTCTCCTTTGCTCTGGTGATTTTTTCTCTTATAATTTATGAACTCTAAGGATACAAATTGCATTTAAGATCGCGATGATCATAGTGCCTGCATCTGCAAAGAACTGTTTCTGTTGCGGCAGCTATGCGGAACAGCTATGTGAGTATAAAAAGCAGAAAATAAAGGGAGGTCTGACCAAAAATGATCAGAAAAGCAACGAAAGAAGATGCATCAAGATTAGCCGAAATACAAATATATGCGAAACGCTACTCCTACCGCTCCATATTTCAAAATGATGAAGTTTCATTTAATGAAATGCAAGTATTAAAGCTTGCACTGTTTTATCAGAGGCACCCAGGTTCCATTGATAATATCTATGTTTTTGATGATGGTATTGTAAAAGGTATGATGCAATGGAACTGTGAAAGCTCAGAAAGATGGGAATTAAAAGAACTGTACGTAGATCCGTTTTTCCAGGGAGAGGGCATCGGAACATCCCTTATAAAAAATTTTATTGAATCTGCAAAACGTCGGAATGCATATGAAACATTTCTTTGGGTGTTGGAAGAAAACCCTTCCGCTATCAGCTTCTATGAAAGACAGGGATATATGAATACTTTAACAGTCTTGCCTATCCATACGTTGGCGTCACAGTAACTGTAGATATTACAGCTCTTCTGGCATTTATCAGAGCAAAAAAGCTTCCGTTTTTTCTGACAATTTGCTATTGTGTTTCCAGAGCCGCCAATCAGGTATCAGAATTTAAACAAAGGATTCTTAATAACCAGATTGTAGAATATGATTATTGCCTGACCTCCCATGCAGTAGCGCTAAGTGATGGAACATATTGCTACTGTGACCTTGACAGTAATCTCTCTTTTGATGATTATATTAGTTATGCTGCAAGGGAACAGGAAAAGGCGAAACAACAGAATTCCATTAATGAAGAAGAGGACGACATTTTAGGTAAGATTTTTATATCTACTATCCCATGGATATCATATACTGCTCTTATTAACCCTACCCCAGTTCCCGCAGACAGTAATCCCAGGATTACATGGGGAAAATACTTTATGCAGAATAATAAAGTTCTTCTCCCCATATCAGTACTATGCCATCACGCACTGATCGATGGATTACATATTTCTAAATTTTACGAATTTCTTGATAAAGAAATCATTACGATTATACGGTAAATTATAAATAAATATTTGTATATGCAACGCAGCTAATCTCAGATTAACTGCGTTGTTTGCAGTATTATTTTGCTAACCTTTCATCAAAATACGTCAGACTGCAGCCCCTTAAAGTGTTCGTATTGTTTCTATAATGTTCTGTTTTTTTAATGTATTCAAAGAAACCTTCACCGTACCCCAGATCACTCCAAAAGAAACTGCAATCGCGATCAGAATGGCTCCCCAGGCATATGAAAGGAAATCGGGAAAACCATTTTTACACAGTATCCCATGATCAGAACAAGAAGAATTCCCACCGGAAGTCCTGTAACCAGCGCCTTTCCGGAACAGAGAACACTTTCTATATTCAGCATTTTCTCCAGTGACTCTGAAGTAATCCCCACACTTTTCAGCACTGCCAGCTCTCTTGCTCTTGTCCTGATCTGGAAGCTGACTGCACTGATCACATTCAAAATTCCGACCAGTCCCAGCAGGAATACAAACGCATAAATAAAAAATGCTGCCAGCACAATGGCAATATTCATAAATTTTGAATAGTCCTCAGCGCCATATACCCGGCTGACATATCCGGCTTCTCCGTAATCCATGCCATTCTGCGGAAAATAAGATTCCAGAACCTGTCTGGCATACTCCATATATCCGTTTTCATTCTCCGGCGTAGTCATCCAGGTATATCCCCTTACTTCCCCTTTTGGAACAACAATACGAACCGGATTTGTATTCGGGTACAGAAGCCGTTCCGGAATCTCCTCCAGGCTTAAAACAGCAGCAATTTCTATTTCCTGGCTGCTGCCATCCGCTTTTTCCAGTTTCAGAGAAGTAGTGGATGACGGCAGAGGCTGAACATGTTTTTCTGTTCCGTGATCATTATACTTATAATCATTCAGAAGCAAAATTCCGCCATACTCCACGCCTGCCTGTTGGCACAGCTCTCTGTAATGCTTTTCATCCAGTATGATCCTCTCCACATCCAGCAGTAGTTCTCCATTCTCCTCTGTAATTTCTTTTTCCAGAGCCTTCTGCACTTCCGGAGTCAATTCCTCAGAGCTTAAAGGAGTATCGTAAGTTGCATAATCCACTCCACTTCCATATACCTCTGTTCCTTGATATTCTGAAAGCTCTGACAGGATTTCCTCTGCAAGCTCTGAGCTGATCATCTGTGCATGTTCCTCCCTCCGACCGGTTTCCGGATTGGTGGTATACTTACGATTTGCAGTATAGTCAGCCACCACAGAATATCCGTAGTCAAACGTCATATATTCCTGCACCCCGTCTGCGATCTCCTTGAGACCACTCATGGAAACAAATAAGATCATACTGACAGACAAAGCCATAACCGCGGATTTCATCTGTTTTCGATTGGATGCAACATTTTTACGGGCAAGCTGATATTCAATGCTTCTTTTTCCGTTAATCTGTGCTTTTGCATGGACATTCAGATTCCCTCTGATTTCCCACCGTTTCTGAGACAGTCAAGAGCCGATACTTTCATGGCCTTTTTTGCCGGGATCATAGCTGCCACAAAGACCGTAATACCAGAGATCAG
>ENA-OQAA01001045-OQAA01001045.1-human-gut-metagenome-genome-assembly--contig:-NODE-1045-length-15770-cov-2.557118_pt1 | contig 15770 bp, 20 predicted proteins | sample MGYA00242489_ERZ504515 | MGnify/ENA primary metagenome ERZ504515 (study PRJEB26092, sample SAMD00036237) | human gut metagenome | host: Homo sapiens | study: EMG produced TPA metagenomics assembly of...
TTTTCTTGTATGATGTTATTAGAAGCAAAAACAACATACTTCCTTTCTTTTTTTGTTTCGTGGTTTAATACATTCAGATACTGTGACTTTTGATTTCGTTTTTGTAGCTCTGACTACTCAACAGGAGTGTATTGCCATCTCTTTTATCTGAATTGTTTATTAGCTGGATGTTGCCAGAGTGTTTGCTCTGAGTACTTATTTCAATCAAGTCTACGATGATAATTGTTGGTGGATACCACGGTATCAGACTTTATGAAAGGGAGGTACAACCTCATGATTTACGTCGCATTGATATTGCCAAACTTAACCATTTCGCCGCTGCGGTTTCTTCCGACGGCGAGATACTCATTGAGCCGTTCAAATTCACAAATGACTATGATGGCTTCTATCTGCTGCTTTCTAAACTGGCACCACTTGACCAGAACAGCATCATCATAGGTCTTGAGTCAACGGCACACTATGGTGACAACCTTGTTCGTTTTCTTATCAGCAAGGACTTTAAAGTGTGTGTTCTCAACCCGATTCAGACTTCTTTCATGCGCAAAAATAATGTACGCAAGACGAAGACTGATAAGTCGACACGTTTGTTATTGCTAAAACCCTTATGATGCAGGATTCTCTTCGGTTTTTGACCTTAGAGGATCTGGATTATCTTGAGCTCAAAGAACTCGGCAGATTCCGCCAGAAACTGGTGAAGCAGCGTACCCGTTTAAAAATACAGCTGACTTCTTATGTGGATCAGGTATTCCCTGAACTACAGTATTTCTTTAAATCTGGCCTGCATCAGCATTCTGTCTACGCCCTCCTTAAGGAGGCTCCAACACCTAATGCAATTGCTTCTATGCATATGACCCATCTTGCTCACATCCTCGAAGTTGCTTCCCACGGCCATTTCGGTAAGGACAAAGCCAGAGATTTAAGAGTTCTCGCACAGAAGTCTGTCGGTGTCAATGACAGTTCTTTATCTATTCAGATAACTCATACCATTGAACAGATTGAGTTATTGGATAGCCAATTATTTCATACAGAGCTTGAAATGGCAAATCTTGTCACCTGCCTGCACTCTGTAATTATGACCATTCCCGGTATTGGTTTCGTGAATGGTGGATTAATCCTTGGTGAAATCGGTGATATACACCGTTTCTCTGAACCAAAGAAGTTACTTGCATTTGCCGGTCTGGATCCGTCAGTTCATCAGTCTGGGAACTTTCAAGCTAAAAAAACACGGATGTCAAAGCGTGGCTCAAGAGTACTACGTTACGCACTCATGAACGCTGCCCACAATGTCGTTAAAAACAACACAACTTTCAAAGATTACTATGATTCTAAGAAAGCAGAGGGACGTTCGCATTACAATGCACTTGGGCACTGTGCCGGCAAACTTGTCAGAGTCATCTGGAAAATGCTCACTGACAACGTAGAATTTAACCTCGAATAAGAAGTCTGTATACCAATATCTATAGATTTTGAAAAAGCACCCTAAGGGAGCTCTATTAAAGTTACCCTTTTTTCACCCGAAACAGAAAAATAAATTTCTGGCTAATTTATACTTGACTTTTCATAGCTGGTCTCCTGCTCTATCAACATCATTCAATAAAATTGAAGTTTCAATCTCAGAATATACTAAACGTTAGCTCACTGATCCAATTAGTTTCCACCACCGAAATGGCGTTTTCCTTAGAAACAGATTTGCGATTTCCTATCTCCGAACATTAGAGTCATGTTTAGTATAATTTATTTGAAACAGCTCATTAGGTCAACTTATACTTTTTCAGATACATGTAACGCATCATTCAACCAACGTACAATATTTTTACCACCTTCATCCCGATACCAAAATCTAGTTGGTTCGCAATTTATTACATTTAACAACTCCTTCACTTGATTAGTTTTTTGTTCTAAACCTATATTTTTTTTTCATTATCAATCAAAATCGGTATAAATGTATTTCTATTTTCTTTACTTTTTTTAATCTCGTATGATACATATTCTCTCTGAAATGTATCTTTGCTAATAAGAAGTATTGTAAATTTTGTTTTTAAAATTTCCTCATCCACCCATTTTTTTATCTCTTTCGAATTATTCGATTTCTTCTGTTCCTCTATAACAGTAAAAATATTTGTCTTTTCACTATTAACAATATCGGCAATTTCTTTTGCAATCGCATTATCCGATTCATAATGATAACTAATAAATACTTTTATTCCAGAAAGCGCAATTCCTGAATATATTTTTTCTTTCAATTCGATTTCTGTTCTTTTTTTATGTAATATTAAAAGATTTACAATTTCTTTGATTACAACAGATATCTCGTTCTCTTTTTCCAAAAAAAGTAATTCTTGTTTTTCTTTTTTGGGCAATCCATTATATATCTCTTTCGCAGCAAATCCGGTCTTTTTTACTGGAATTATATATTTATTATCGTCTTTCGCTATATGATATTCCTGATAAGTTCCAGAATCCTTTTTCCCATATCCAAATACAATAATAGAACTACTACATTGTTCTATCATTTTCTTCGTATACGATTTTTCTTTTCCAAATCCATCACTGACATCATACTACTAATATGTATATCATCATTTATCACTTCTCCATTCAAGCGATTTTTGTTGCTCTGCAATACACCCGCCAAAACATAATTTCCCACACCAGCACCAAATCCCGTATATATATGGAATCCATTATCTACTAAATCCCTACCTAACATTGTTAAAAAAACTTTCTGCCGAATTTAAATTAAGGTTGGTATCATTCACCATTTTAAATGTACCATAATCCGATAAATTTGCAGGATTAATTCCTCCTGATATAAAAACATTATTAGTAATATACTTATTATACAAGTGTTTTAACATGAGTGTAATTTCATCATAGTCGTTAATTAAAATCGTCTGTATTCCATACTTCACCATCGAATTACATCGTAATATTTGATAATTATTATCACGAATATATTTTTCAATATTTTGGATCTCAAGCCTGTTATGCTCATTAAGATAATCTATTAATTGCACTTTTCGCATAAAACAATAATGAGTCTGCGGTGCTTTTCCCTGTAAAGTTTGTTTTGCAATACTAAGAATCCTCTCCAAATTTGGATCATTGAAACTAAATCCAATAAATACAAATGATTTTCTTATTAATTCGACTGATAACATACGGGTAAATATGCCTCTATCAATATCATAGTTTGATAATCTTCTTTCGTTAATACCACATCATCTGGTGAGTCCTTATCTCCATGCATCTTGTATATAGCAACTTCCCTACCAATTTTATGATATTTAAAATCCTCTTTTTTAACCAACTTCTGATAACTCTTTCCCTGCTTTTTAATAGCCTGCTCTATAACATGGTCATAGTTAGTCGTCCAATATTCTGATATAGCATTTTAGACAGCCAATTGATATTTTCATTGTTCTTAGGTATCTTATCAAATTCATTAAATACAAGTGAATTCAATCCTTGTCTTCCAAATTTATCCTCATAATACTGTGCTATCTCCGTTAAATCAATATTTGGATTTAATCTCAACTGTTTACTTATAGGTTCTAATAATTTTTTCCAATCTACATAGCCCGATGCGATTGACAATCCAGCCCCAGCAAATATACTAATATCACCCTGTTTCATTTTCTGTGATATCTCATCTAAAAATTTGATATTTTGTTCTGTTATCCTATTAAAATCATCCTCTTCAATTATTTCCCTATAGCCCATATTCCTGCTCCGTTTCCAGAAAATTTCAAATCCTATATAATATTTTTTACTTTCACAAAACACTCTATTTCATTATACTATTTTTTTGAGATACCTTCACTGATAAAAAACGCCCTAATATCTGCCTGTTTGGAAGTCTCTATGTATTCGCTCCGCAAAAATTCACCAATCGATCAAAACAATGCCGCTTCCCTTCAGCAAATTCTTACGATATGGATTGACCATTGCAACACGTCTCGCAATATCCCCCAAAATGCAAATGTACATTTTTCACCATCTGACAACTAATCCATTCTATTTTCCAATCCATCGCGAATTACAATCATTCTAAACGGATTACGCACACCTTAATTTCATCAGCATTATCCAGTGGCAAAAGCGTAGCTTTCCGTACGCATGCCATCGCCCCCCTATATTCAAGATCCCTAAGTTCCATTTTCTGTTCATTTTCAAGAACTTGTTATGTTTACTGTTTTTGTAGTAGTTTACTATATGAAGCAAGCAACAGCAAGATAAATGTTCAAGTTATTCAAATGCTCTACAAGTTAGTGTATAAATTATTTTATCATACATTGAGTTCCTGCATAAGAGCGATAACAGTGAAAACACTTGTAATAACCTGCTTGCTACAATCAAATCTTATCTCTAGTATGCTGCTGATTGTGGCATATCATTGCAGTAAGTAGCTCTCACAGCTTCCCGAGTGCCCTTTCTCAAAGTACCAAAGCTGACACGTGAAGTCATTCCTAATGATGCCCTTAAGGCACTGCCTTCTGCCTCACCCGATATTAAGATAGGCCGAAGAGAAAGGCTTATCCTGATCTTACTATATGATTCTACTGTCAGGGTTTCCGAACTATTGTCTATGAATATATCTCCGGATTTATGGAAAAAGCGAAAAGGAAATGATTGTTGCAATCACAGATAAAACTGCGGATCATCTGAATAAGTAATTAAAAGCTTACCGTAAAGTGACCGAGCCTAATGCTCCGCTGATCTATACAGTAGTCAAAGGTCACAAAAACAAGATGGCAGTTGGAAATGTTGAGCGTATCATCAAAAAATATATAGCTCAGATCCACTCAAAAAATTCTGCCATTCCAAAATATTTCTTCATAATGTATGACACAGTATTATCTACAGAACTTGTGATAATCAGTATTTTCTTTAATTCCATAGATTCTCCCATTTACACTTTTTAGCTCAAAACTCAACCTAAATATTCTAAATATAAGTCCCTATACTCTTGGTTTTTAACATGAAACTCATATAAAAGAGTTAAAGGTAGCATCACACTATCCTTATATCTAAAACCCCCCTCTTTTTCTTCCAGAACAAATCCGTCTATTTGTGCCTGAACCTTTAAATTGCCCGATATAATCTCCTCATTATTTGCTAAATCGATATTATAATTTTCTACTACCATCTGATTTAACGTACTCATCCAAGCAAAATCTACTTCTGTATTAAAATATTTTTCTAAAATATTATTTTCCAATCTTATAACACAATTCTGTACATAATCTTCAATTTGTTCTCCAAATATATTACTCAATATATTCAAAACAATATTTTTATTATACAACGTATGCCACCTCATTTATTATTTACTCACTTACATATTTTAACGTATTTCTGCGCTGATATTCTAACATTGTACAATATAACCTTGTTCTCTTAAAATCACTTTTACGATACAATTCAAATAATATTTCTCTAACACCATTTTCATTAAGTTCTTTCCTACGAAATATAGATGTGCCACTCAAATACCTGCAAAAATCATGACCATTAGTAATATCCCATAATTCAGCGTCTGTTATACCGCAGCCAACTCCATGCACCACGATAGTCTATCTAGCTGTCCAACTTTTACAAATAGTTCTTCTATCTTTAAACTTTCTCTATCTATAAGATCTCCAAAACCAATTTTACTGAATGAAATCCCCCAATTTTCCAATTCATTCAATTTTCTCAATATACTATATGGTGCAAGCTGTCTCATAATATTTACTAAATACGCATCTTTTTCAAAACAGCCATTATAATTTTTTTTATAAAACTCTTCAGCAATATCGCAATTCATTAATATCATTGTCTCCAAGCAACAACCATCATATAAAAAGACACGATCTGGTAATTGTGTTACCTCTATGTAATCTTTATCTCTAATTGCAATTACCTCTTTTTTTTGAACAACTGGATCTTCCATTTTCATTATATCATCGATCCATGCTTTCCGCCATATGGTACTTCTTCGCATACTACATTATCTTCCAACAGATTTTCCATAAATCTGACATCATCTGTTCCCTCCACCAAGACAACACATAAAGAACCATCAATGTCTTCATTAAACAACAGACCTAATTCTGCTACAAAATCTTCTTTTGTCCTATTCTCCCTGATTGAGTCCATTTTTATACATTTCTCCTAAATCATATTGAATATCACGGTTTCCACTTACAATTTGTGCTGAATGAGTAGCAATAATTGCATATATACTTTTTAAGCTTACAATTTTACGCATATATTTTACAAACATACGCTGCCATGCGATATGCAATGAAATTTCGGGTTCATCAACTAATACAAGTGTATTTTTCGGTATTTCAAATAACAATTTATAATAATAGTACCATAATTTCCTGTTCGCCCGATGATAAATAGTTCAATCTTATTTTTTCACCTGTATCATTGTCTACTATTGTCAATTTCTGGTCTTCTGTAATCTCCAGATGTTTGAACAGGAAATGATTATTAATGATCGTTTTGAATAATTCAATTTGCTCAATCATCGTTTCATATACCTGATACTTTTTATCAAAATCTTCAAAGTATATTTTCAACGCTCTAGCATCTTCCGGTCTGAATGTAGTAACTGAAAGTGTCCCAATTTTAGAAATTCCACTGTCATTCAATTTTTTTATTTTATCTTTCGCACAAGTTCTATTTTTTCGTTAAAATCCCTTTCATCAATACCCTCTTTCAATTCAAACAAACGTTTCAAAAAAGTACTATCTAACTTATTCGACAATTGCGAATATTCCGAATCCAACTTACTAACCTGCAATGCAAATTTTTCTGGTATACTACTAACAACATCTACTGATTTTTTTAAATATTTCCTTACCTCACCTTGATTTGAAATAAAATATTTATCATTTTCTATATCTACAAGTCTTTGTCCTCTAATGTAAAATATTTTTCCAAATACTCTCTGCATTTCATTCAATACCTTCAAATTAGCTCGAAACTGATCATGATCTTCGTCCACCATTTTTCGTCTAATTATTCCCCGACTTGAAAGGTTAATATCCTCTTTAGATATTACATTACCATTAACTTTTAAACCATCCTCCAATTTTTCAATTCGAATGTTTCCATTTTCCCGTTCTACCTCAAAATTATCAAATTTTAAATTCAAAAAGAAAGACAGATCACTTTCACTAACAGCATTAAGACATTCCAACAGCATAGTTTTTCCAAATCCATTTGGACCAGATAATATTGTAATACGTCTATTAGCTTCATCACCTATGCTAAAATGATAATTAAAACGTCCAAATAATTTTCTTATTCTTATTTCAGTCATAACTTGTCTCCGCTTCATTCTCTTTTCTACTTTTTAAATACAATACTATAATTTATTATACACTATATTTTATTATTTCTTTGTCGAATTCTCTGTCTTTCCTTAATTTCTTATAAGTACTACATCTTATAATTCTTCTAACATATATAAAAAACTCTTTTCATATATGAGTGAATTATTATCCATAGCTTCAATATAGTTCACCGCAAATTCGTATCTCTCCATTATCCCAAACATACCTTCCAGAAAATTAGAAAAGTATCCTTTCTTCTTCAATTCATCTAATGGAACCTCTTTATTCATCCCTTATTCCTTTTTTGAATATCCGTTATGTAATTCACAATTTTTTATATACTGTTTGAGCTGTAGTCTTTGCTAAATCTGTAATTACATCCGCACTTATTTTATTTATATCCAGCTTGTTTTCCATGTTACTGTACTCCACCCATATATTATATCAAACCAAAACATCAGCAAATGAAAAAAGGAGACCATATTCTCTACATTATAAAATTTTAAAAGTTCCCTTTCCAATCATCCTCATTATATATAGACAGAGTAACATAAATCAAATTGCTTTTCAAGGCAACACAATTAATTCCTTCCATATAGCTATATGTGCATTTTCATTTCATATTCAACCATTATATTTATATTATAACTTATCTTATATATACCACTACCGCCAGGCACTCGCCTGACGGTAGCAAAATAGGAGTAATCAAACTTGTTGAGAGTCTCTCTTCATGAGAGGTAAGCTTAATCCTCTATTCAACCACATACCCTTTCTCACTAATCACACCCACAACCATATCCACATACTTCTGGCAAACCTCTTCACTCTCCGCTTCCACCATTACACGCACAACCGGTTCCGTTCCGGATTCACGTACCAGGATCCTGCCAGTATCGCCCAGTTCCTCTGTAACCTTCTTCACCGCAGCCTGCACATCTGCATCATCCTGCGCAGCCTTCTTATCGGTCACTCTCACGTTTGTGAGCACCTGTGGATAAACGGTAAATCCTTCTGCCAGTTCGCTGAGCTTTTTCTTTCTCGCCATCATAACTTCCATAATCTTCAGACTGGTAAGAATTCCATCCCCTGTGCTGGCGTATTTGCTGAAAATAATATGCCCGCTCTGCTCACCGCCGATGCGACAGCCGTTTTTCATCATGTACTCATATACATATTTGTCTCCAACGGCTGTTTTCGCGTAGTCGATTCCAAGCTCATCAAAGGCCTTGTACAAACCGAAGTTGGACATGACGGTGGTGACAACTGTATTGGTCAGCAGCTTGCCGCGCTCTTTCATGTATTTTCCGTAGATGTACAGAATGTGGTCACCTGTGATCACATTGCCCTTCTCATCCACACAAAGACAACGGTCCGCATCCCCATCATAGGCAAAACCCACGTCCATTCCATTCTCCACCACATATTTCTGCAGTCCCTCAATATGGGTAGAACCGGCATTGTTGTTGATGTTGGTGCCATCCGGCTGGGCGTTGATCACGTAGGTTTTGGCGCCGAGAGCATCAAAAACAGCCTTGGCAATGTTCCAGGAGCTTCCGTTGGCACAGTCCAGCGCCACCTTCACGCCGCGGAAGGAATAGACACCCAGAGAGATCAGATACCCTATGTAACGGTTTCTTCCGGAAACAAAGTCTACTGTACAGCCGATTTTTTCCTTCTTTGCAAAAGGGATCTCCTCCCATTTCTGCCCGAACACTTCCAGATTTCCATCCAGATAAGCTTCCACAAGGGAAATGGTCTCCTCATCCATCTTCTCCCCGTTTCCGTTGATCAGCTTGATTCCATTGTCGAAATATGGATTATGACTTGCGGAGATCATAATACCACAGTCAAATTCATCCACTCTTGCCACATAAGCCACAGAAGGTGTGGTCGTGACATGGAGAAGATATGCATCCGCACCGGAAGCCACCAGTCCGCCAACCAGTGTATACTCGAACATATAGCTGGAACGGCGGGTATCCTTTCCTATTATGATACGCGCCGGAGTGTCGTCACCGTTCCGGCGTTTCAGTTCTCCGTAATACCAGCCGAGAAAACGGCCTACTTTATATGCATGATCTGCTGTCAGGTTTTCATTTGCCTCTCCACGGAAGCCATCTGTACCAAAATATTTTCCCATTTTTATAACCTCATCCTGTTGTTTTTCCCCCGAAAAACATCTGCCGTTTCTGCTCACCGCACTCATAAGACTGCTGCAAATTTACTCTACTGTAACGCTCTTTGCAAGATTTCTCGGCTTATCCACATCAAGTCCCTTTGCCACGCTGACGTAATATCCCATAAGCTGCAGCGGAATCACCGCAAGGCTTGTGGCAAAGCACTCCTCTGTCTTTGGAACATAAACGGTAAAAGAAGCAGTATCTTCAATATTATAATTTCCATAGGTCGTCAGCCCCATGAGATAAGCTCCGCGGCTTTTGCACTCTACCATATTGGAAATGGTTTTCTCATAAAGCTCAGACTGGGTGAGCACGCCGATCACAAGAGTACCGTCCTCAATGAGACTGATGGTGCCATGCTTCAGCTCTCCTGCTGCGTAAGCCTCAGAATGAATGTAACTGATCTCTTTCATTTTCAGGCTGCCTTCCAGCTGATGGCATAATCAAGTCCACGCCCGATGAAAAACACATCCCTGGCATTGGCCTGTTTGGCAGCAAACCACTGGATCCGTTCCTTGTCGTCCAGGATCTTCTGGATTTGCTCAGGAAGACACTGAAGCTGGGAAATAAGATCCTGATAGCGCCCCTGGGAAATACATCCGCGCACCAGAGCAAACTGAACGGCAAGGCAATAGCCGGCGATCAGCTGGGTGCTGTAGGCTTTCGTTGTGGCAACTGCGATTTCCGGACGGCAAGGGTATAAAATACATTATCTGCTTCCCGGGCAATGGAGCTTCCCACCACATTGACAATTCCAAGGGTTTTCAGTCCCTTCTTTTTCGCAAGACGGAGGGCTGCAAGGCTGTCTGCAGTCTCGCCGGACTGGCTGATCACAATTACCAGACCGTTGGGATCCAGAGGCATGCTGCGGTAACGGAACTCAGATGCCAGATCCACACGTACCGGCAGCTGCGCCAGATCCTCCAGCACATACTGGCATGCCACGCTACATGATAAGCAGAACCACATGCCACAATATATATCTGGGAAAAAGACTGAAGCTCTTCCTCAGTAAGTCCCACAGAAGACAGGTCGATAGCACCATCCTTTAATACGGAATTCAACGTATCCTGAACGGCTTTCGGCTGCTCATGGATCTCCTTCAGCATGAAATGCTCGTAGCCTGCTTTTTCAGCTGCTTCTGCATCCCATTTGATCTGCGTTGGCTTTTTCTCAATTTCATCTCCATCCAGATTGTAAAAGGTAACAGTCCCATTTGCCAGACGTGCCATCTCCAGGTTTCCGATGTAATAAACATTGCGGGTATATTTCAGAATCGCCGGAACATCAGAAGCCACATAGCAGTCTCCATTCTCCACACCGATGATCATAGGACTGTCCTTACGGGCAACATAAATCTCCCCGGGATAATCCTGGAACATGATCGCCAGGGCATAGGAACCGCGGATCCGGACCATGGCATGGTTGATGGCATCCACCGGAGTATGCTCGTATTTCTTGTAATAGTAATCGATGAGCTTCACTGCCACTTCGGTGTCTGTGGAAGAATAAAACTCATAGTCTTTACGAAGGAGCTTATTCTTCAGTTCCTGGTAATTCTCAATGATACCATTGTGAACACCGACCACATTTCCATCCTCAGAGGTATGTGGATGGGCGTTGGTCTCAGAAGGCTCCCCATGGGTAGCCCAACGGGTGTGACCGATACCACAGGTACCAGCCAGAGCATGACCGTGATCGGTTTTCTCTGATAAAGCTTTCAGGCGACCTTTCGCCTTTACGATTTTCGTTTTGTTCTCACCGTCCCGAACGGCAAGACCAGCTGAGTCATAGCACGGTATTCCAGTTTCGATAAACCATCCAACAGGATGGGCGCGGCCTGGGAATGGCCGGTGTAGGATACGATACCACACATAAAATTTGTTCTCTCCTCTATAACTGTTTAGTCAATTCCATACTCTTCCAAGAGTTTTTGGCGAAAAGCGGGATCTTCAAGGGCACGCTTTAGGTCGTCAATGCGGTTGTCATTCAACAGAGCTTTGGTAAGTCGCTGTTCATGTTCTGCACCGATCTGGATTCCTTCAACTCGTCCCTTTTCCTGTAAATCCCGAAGTCCCTTACAAACATTCACCGTTTCTTCCTCTTCTTTTCTTTCTATCTTCATTCCAGTCATCTCCTCCATTACACGGACAGCTACCAACACTAAACTTTTCTCCTTTGTAAATCATATGGTTGAACACATCCGCAAAAACCTCTGTGTCTTCCATGTACTCTTTTGTGATGATATCCTTTTTTTCCCATGGATTTCACCACCTTCTATTATTTGTTTTTCAGAAGAGCTTATGTAGGTTTGAAACTCTTATGATGTATATAGGATAGCATGCTGTTTCCTTTTCTGGAAGAAAAATATATTGGAAAAGTATGAAATTTATTTAATAAGTTTTTTAGAAAACTTTTAGGAATTTCACTCTGCCTTTATGGGGACAGACCCCTTTTATTTAGCATGGTTGATGGCATCAACCGGAGTATGCTCATATTTCTTATAATAGTAATCGATGAGCTTCACTGCCACTTCCGTGTCTGTGGAGGAATAGAACGTATAGCCCTTTCGATCCAGCTTATTCTTCAATTCCTGGTAATTCTCAATGATACCGTTATGAACCCCAACCACATTTCCATCATCAGAAGTATGTGGATGGGCGTTGGTCTCAGACGGCTCCCCATGAGTCGCCCAACGGGTATGACCGATACCACAGTTTCCAACCAGAGCATGACCGTGATCTGTTTTCTCTGATAATGCTTTCAGACGACCTTTCGCCTTTACGATTTTTGTCTTGTTCTCCCCATCACGAACTGCAAGACCGGCTGAATCATAGCCGCGGTATTCCAGTTTCGATAAACCATCCAGAAGAATGGGCGCGGCCTGGGAATGGCCGGTGTAGGATATGATTCCACACATATATGTTGTTCTCCTTAATTATATTGTCAATGGAAAATAGCTATTTTCCTAATGTACCTTCAATTTTATAAATCCAAAATACTGCGGCAAGACCTCATTTCTTACTTACCGCAGTATTTTTCCCAAACACTTTTATTATGCCACTTTTCCCAACAAAATTAGATCATATCCCAAGTAAGGATAGTATCTTCCTCTAAATCTTGCACTACTTTACGTCCAACAACAATCTCAACATATTCAGGTGAAATTCCCGTTCCCGGACGTTTAGGCATTAAATCTTCTGCTTTAATCGTTTCTCCAGCTTTCATATTTCTTGTCAAAACAAGTGATCTACGCGCTTCCCTTCTCGGAATAGCCTCACACTCAAGCACCGTTTTCTCTTCAGAACCAAGTACAGTGTCAATCCATTTAAAGTTACTAATTGCCTTTTTAAAATCTTCTGGATCTCCTGCATGATAATGATCGTTTCCTGGAAGTGTCTTATCCAATGTGAAATGTTTTTCAATTACTTCTGCACCGAGCATATACGCAACTGCTAAAGTCATCATTGTATCATCCGGAGCGACATGATCACTAAAACCAACTCTTACATCTGGAAAATCTTTTTTAAGAGTCTTAATTATTCTTAAATTGGCATCTTTTGGATCTGTTGGATATGAAAGAACACAATGAAAAATAACAATATCCTTACATCCAGCTTCCTTCAACACTCTTATTGCCACATCGACTTCGGACAAATAAGCAGCACCAACAGACATATATACTGGTTTTCCTTTCGAACCAATATGACGAATAAATGGAAGATTTGAAAGGTCTGAAGAAGAAATCTTATAGAAATCGACCATATCTTCAAGATAATCCGCTGATGCATAATCAAAAGGTGTTGATGTAAAATCCATACCCTTAGCGTGCGTGTAGTCACAGAGTTCTCTATACTCAGCTTCTCCAAAACTGTCGTGCTTTAAGAACAACTCATACTGAGTTTTTGTTGGTTCTTTAGTTGTATCCCAATAAGCAGGTGAATTTTTTGAAACAATTGTACCGGCTTTATATGATTGGAATTTTGCACAATCAATACCAACTTCTGCTGCCTTATCAATATAAAGTTTTGCGGCAGCAAGTGGTGAAATTCCCAAGACTTTAGCGGTATCATAAAAATTAACTCCCATCTCAGCAATTACATATGGTTTATTCATTATAGCCATCTCCTTTATTATTAAATATATTATTAATTTTAATTTCTAAATTATCTATAAATTGAACTCTTACATTACTTTCAATTATTTTAAATATATTGCAACGTAGAATACCTATAAACAAAGCCAAAGAAAACACTAACACTCCTATCAGAATATCGTATATAGGAAACAATTTCTTACTTAATAGCATTTTAATTGGAAAAGCAACGCTCCAAAGCCACTCATAAACAAAATGATTCATATGAAATAAATAAATATCAAACGATCCTTTAGCACATGAATTAATATATTTGTTTGACCTTGACGGATGCTCTAATACAAAAATCGTCACACCAATCGCCGCCATTATCATAGGTAAACTTTCACCATTCATCCAAAACGTTGAATAATGAATTATTGTACTGTTTTTCTAAAAATGCTCCTAGTAATATGATTGCCAATGAACTAAAAATCAGCCATGAGAAACCAATGATAATAAATCCAATAGACAACCCTTTCGAATTTTTTATATACCCCTTTTTATAAAAACCTATGATAAAATAAATAAGAACAAATAATAAAACATGACTTTCATCATAATACGGTTTTGCCTTTGGCAAAAAGTTACTGGTAATGTAACTAATATCAATAATACAAATATTAAATATTTATACTGCTTTTCTATCAACCTATTAATCAAATTATTTATAAACGGAGAAAGTAATATAATAGCGACATATGCCGTAACATACCAATACGCTTTATAGCTTATAGGAAATACAACTTCTAAAATATCACCAACTCCGACAGCTTTAAAATGCAATATAGTATTTAAAAAGAAAAAAATGTGAGCCCATAAAAAAAAAGTATGCTTCCAAACACTTATTACTTTCTGTACTTTAAACTTGCTATCTATAAGAAAATAAGCACTAATTGCCATAAAACAATTTGCTCCAAATTTTCCACCTATATAAAACAAATTTGCAATAATCAAATTAATCGAAGCAGGTTGCTCTAACGCCCCCCCCATATAATACGGAATGATGAAGTATAATTACAAACATACATATCATTCTCAATAACTCAATATTTGAATTTCTATTAAATTGTTTAGATTCCATTTATTAATCCCATTACCCTTCTACGTCCTCCACGAAGATCATGGCTCAAAAGCATATTATGAAAATGTAGTCTACTTTCCTTTGACATAGAAAGATACATTTTCAAATTACTTTCAATTATTTCATCAGCCGGATTTAATCCAATATAAGTAAATCCATTTCATTGCAGACAAATCCATGCTTTTCTTCTCTCTGATTTTGAGCCATTGAAATAGATGGAATACCCAAAATAGCAAGTTCATATCCAGTTCTTCCTCTTGATGTGACCCCAATATCACAACTACTCATAAGTTCCGGCATATTTGAAACATCGTAAAGAACTTCAATATTGTCATATTTATTAAATTCTAACAAAGCATCAACATTATGTTTAGCTCTTCCAAGAACAACTATGAAATGATAATTCTTATATTCTGGTTTGATTATCATATTTAAAATTCTGTCCGAATAATTCTGTGGGTCCGCTCCGCCAAAAGAAATAAACACTCGCTTTACACTATCCTTAATTTCAATCGGTTCATAAAACATAAAGGTTTTTCCGGATATGTAATACTTTTCTCCTGCATAAACTTGCGAAAATTCGGTTTCATGAAAAAGTGCATTAAATACAAGATCCGCCTTAATAATACCTTCTCCATCATCTTCAAAATTAATAATTTTCGCGTTTGGTAAGAACTGTTCTAAGCCCAATCATATAATCAATCGTTGTAGTAAGAATATCATTAATAAATATTGTATAATTGTTTTTCTTACATTTTTCAAACAATTCCGCAATTCCATTAACAGGTATTAAATTATGAGTTGTTTTCCCAAATACTTTCGGATTGGTCTGATTAATGTCATAATATATATCTGGTTTTACATAAAATTCATCTGCAATCTCTAGAGCTCGATAAATATGACCAATTCCACGTTTGTTATTTCCATTTACATAAATTGCAACTCTCTGACGTTCTAGCGTTGCCGCTACACTTCTAAGATCCTCAAATGTATCAACATCCTGAGACTCATCTTCCGGAACCTCATAAACATCAACA